>JGI996J12353_1000456_pt1 | contig 9576 bp, 12 predicted proteins | sample IntmicLarv5ML5BL_FD_12353 | JGI IMG/M metagenome (IMG submission 12353) | reverse complement strand
TCTCCTCAGAAACACAATGCCTGAAGAACCTGTTGTTGAGGAAGCACCTGCAGAAGAAGAAGTTGCTGAAGAAGCAACCGAAGAAGCAGCGGAGTGAGTGACATGGCAGTACAAAAATATTACAAAGTTGAAGGCGACACAGTCACCCGTGTTAACAAATTCTGTCCGAAATGCGGCCCCGGCGTTTTCTTGTCCGAACACAAGAACAGAAACGCATGCGGCAAATGCGGCTACACAGAATTTAAGAACTGATTTTTTTAAATCTGTTTTTCTATTTTAATAAAAGAGTGAGCTGAAAAATAATTTCAGCTCGATCTTAATTCTTTTTTGTTTTTTACACTTTTTTTCAATTATAGCTTTTATGATTTCATTTATTAGTGATTTCGATAGAGTTATATCCGTTTTGGCTTATTTTGTAATCATTATTTGTTTAATAAGTTCTCTATTCATCAGAGATTTCAGTATGAAGCCTACAAATTCAAAAAACCATCTAAAAATAATTGTAAAATTATTGAAACTCATTCCAACGATTTTATGGGTTTCATTTATCATATTTTTGATTATCGCCGCTTTTGTTTACAAACATGCTTACGGTTTCCCCACAATATTTTTAATGACACAAGGACTAATCGTGCTCTACTGTTCCAGAAAATTTCAATTTTTCAAAATAGATTTTAAAGATGGTGAAGAAGCTGTTTCGCCTACGTTTTTATTTTACGTCGGGTATATGTTTCTTGCGTATTTTTGTTTTTATATCCTGATGGACCTTGTCATCTTAGCTGCGGTTTATTTAAATCCGAGTCTTGATGCTTCAAGCTTTAAACAAAACTATCTTTTTGTTTATCCTTTTTTGTTTTTTTATGATACACTCTTAATTTCATTATTTTACTACGTTCATAAAAATGCAACAACAGAACCATCTAATAACACATTTTTAGACGGGAGCGATTAAATGATTGTTGATCAATACGAATTTTTGTTTTTTTTCATCTGTTCCTTTCCCGGAATTTATATCGCATCAAAAAAAGACTTATTTATCACCATAAATCCAAAATATAATTTATTCCTACTTAGGCTTCCATTTATTGCTCCAATCTTTTTTTTCCTTGTCGGACTCCCTTCTTACATTATCAATCTTATAATCCAATGGATATTTCCAAGATTGACTGACTTCATGATAGGTGTTTTCGGATTATATGTTGCTTCATTTATCCCCCTTTCCGTCAGCTTGATTATGATTATCGCTGTAAAACATATATTTTCACAAGAAAAAGAAGATACATCATTTATGCAACGCGAGTCTGAATTGTATATTTATTTCCCGAGTGTTGAATCGCCGGGAGAATTACGACTCAATGCAAGATATGAAATCAGAAATAAAAAAAGAAAGAAAAATGAATTGGTTATTCAAACCCAACTGACAGATTTGGTTGTTGAAATTAAAGAAATTGAAGGATATTCAATGGGTTTCGGTGAATTCGGGAGAGAGATTGTTGTCTCAGAATGGGGTTTAGAAATTCTGAGAGAAGAGAATCTTTCAGGTTTTATTTCACGTTCTGTCGAAATTACTGATTCTCGATTATTTTCTTCCACGAAATCTGATAATTCGAAATACCATCAGTTAGTATGTCAGCGCACAATGCCTAAATTGGAACCCCGAACGGATATATACATTGATAAGAACTCACCCCGAGCACGAGTCTATGATAAAAAATATTATTATAATCAAAATGTTCTTTTGGAAATTTCTGATTTTAATCAAACTCAGGAATTCTTCGGAGGCGAATTTTCTTTTTACCACATTGGTCACAGATATTGGGTCGTTTCAAAAAAAGCGAGAGATGTCATGGTGAATCAATTGGAACAAAGACCGAAAGATTTCATTCCTGTTTATTTAGTCGATGACGACGGAAATGTAATTGACTCATAATTCTATTCTGTCCGAAATGCGGCATCGGCGTTTTCTTGCCTGAACTTTAATTTTTTGGCAATCTTTCTGCAATTTTACAAACCATTTGGCAGAGTTCAGTTCTGGTATTTTCGCCAATTTGTTCAAAATTTCGATTAGAATAATAATCTACTAACGCAGGTTCACATTCAATCAATATATGCTTCATTCCAATTTTTTGGTGTACTAATTCAATAATCCCAAAACACTGCTGAAGCATATATTCTCCGCCTCTATCCCAGTCATAAGATGCATTTTTACACAAATGCCCAATTAAATACATATTAATCGTTTTTCTCGGCAAAATTCCTTGATTATTATAGATATTTGTTTCATAAAGTGTTTTTACTGATATTGAAAAATAACCATATACGGGATATGCTCCATCTTTTAGATTTAGAACACATTTGCCGTCGGTATTTTCCACTTTATCGGCTACTACAAAATAGATACGACAGAGATGATTTTTCTCAAAATCAATCAAATTATCATTTTTGTTATCTTTTTCATCATATGTCTCTTGAAGAAAATGATATAATTCAGCATTTTCTTTAACAGGTTTAAAAGAAGATAAATCAGATAAAATAGATTCGGGAGAATAAGACTGTAGGTAAGACCTTAAATCAATAAGTATTAATTCGGGAATAGGGGACATTCATATCTTCCACTATTCACACATTTTTATCATTACAACAGTTTCTGCCCGGCTTCAAGTTGTTCCAAAACATTCACTTGAAACCTGCTTTTTGTTAATTCTTTATGTTCAAGCTTATCCAATGCTTTTTGTAACTCTTCCCGATCCACAATAATAATATCAGTAATTGATGAAGTTGCCATTTTCTCTTCTCCCATAAGCATTACTACATTACTGCCGGTATAAGAATCATATTATATTTTTTCAAATTAAACACTTTTGATTTTATATTATTCAATTTATGTGGTTTATTACTTTCTTATTACTATCATGATTAAACAAAGTTCTTTCTTAAAAAACATTTATATACCAAAACGATCTCTTTGCGGTATTCTTTATAGATTGTGAACCGGTTTTGCGCCGTTTTTCCGAATTGATTTTCGGAAACGCACGATGTAATGAGTTTTCATAACTTTTTATTAAGCGTCGGGCGTGATTGGCAAAATCGGGGAGAAACAAACCTAACGGGTTTGTAAAGTCTATGACCCTGTCAGTGACTTTTTTATAAAGACGGCAGTCTGTTAATTTACGGCGGCCGTTATTATTTCGCAATTTGATAAAGCCACTCAAGGATTTTGAGGTATAGAAAATGGATATCAATATCGATAAAGCATTGATTAAAGCAGTTAAGACCGGCAAGGTCGTTATCGGCTCTAAAAAAGCGATTGAGCTTTCCACTTCCGGCGACGCTAAGATTATCATCTTGGCAAGAAACTGTCCGGAAGAGACCAAGAAGCAAATAGAATCGTCCAATGTTCCCGTCTACGTTTACGACGGAACAAGCAGAGAACTCGGACCGGTCTGCGGTAAACCCTTCATCATCGCCGCAATGGCAATTTTAGATGCCGGCGAATCTGACATTTTGTCACTGGCCGATGCCTAAAAACAAATGATTATTCAGAGGATTTTTCCATGAGCGGCATCAAAATCACTTTTGAAGAAATGCAATACATCGCACGCTTTGAGGATATCACAAGCGCAAAAGTTTTGGATTGTATTGTGGAAAGTGACAGAATCATCAATGTCATCCAACAAGGCGAAATGGGTCTTGCAATCGGAAAAGGCGGAGAAAATATCAATCGCGCAAAAAAAGCAATTGATAAGCCCGTTGAACTCGTGGAGTATTCCGACGATCCGGCAACTTTTATCAAAAATATTTTCGGCTCCGTCATCTCAATCAAAACTGTCGTCTTCAAAGAAGTCAACGACAAAAAAGTGGCTGAGGTTGAAGTCGCTGCAAAAGATAAAGGACTTGCAATCGGAAAGAACGGCAAGAACATCTCAAAGGTAAAACTGTTGGCACAACGCCATCACAACATTGACGATGTCATTCTCAAATAAGGAAAAATAAACTCAGATAATCAAGGTTTATCACTCAACAATAATCGGAGACTAAACTATGACAAATGGAAATTATGCAGGCCAAATCTTAAAGAAACAAAGATTGAAAGCCAGATGGAAAGACCACGAATACAACAGACGCATGCTCGGTTTGAACGTGAAAGCAGACCCGTTGGGAGGATCTCCCCAGGGCCGCGGCATTGTTCTTGAAAAGATCGGTGTTGAAGCAAAACAGCCCAACTCCGCTATCCGTAAATGTGTCAGAATTCAATTGATCAAGAACGGAAGACAAGTATCCGCATTCTGCCCCGGAGACGGTGCAATCAACTTCATTGACGAACACGACGAAGTGACAGTTGAGAGAATCGGCGGTCGCATGGGTGGTGCAATGGGTGATATTCCCGGCGTCCGTTTCAAAGTGATCGCAGTGAACAACGTTCCGCTCCAGCAAATGGTTATCGGAAGAATGGAAAAACCGAGGAGATGAGTTTCATGAATCCAAAAATGTTCGGCAAATGGGACTTCTCAGAAATTGAAGTCACAGATCTCGGAATTAAAAGATACATCTGCTTAAAAGCAGTTGCAGTTCCGCACTCCAGCGGCAAGCACGCCAGACAGCAGTTTAACAAATCCGAAATCTCAATCGTTGAGCGTCTCGTTAACAACTTAATGAGATCTGAATGCAACACCGGCAAAAAGCAGGTTGCAATGAGAACGGTTGATGCAGCATTCGATATCATCAACAAGAAAACCGGCAAAAACCCGATTCAAGTTTTGGTTGATGCAATCGGAAACGCAGGACCCAGAGAAGAAGTCGTCCGTTTGAAATACGGCGGCATCTCCGTCCCCAAAGCAGTCGATACCGCTCCGCAAAGACGTGTTGACTCCGCACTCCGCTACATCTGCATCGGCACACACCAAGCCGCTTTTAAATCCAAGCGCTCTGTCGCCGACTGCCTCGCAACAGAACTTATTGCAGCCTCAAACGGCGATGCAAAAGCATTCTCAGTCAGCAGAAAAGATGCAAAAGAACGTGTTGCAAAGGCAGCCCGTTAAGCATTATGTTTCCTTTTTCGGCTTTTAGGATGAAAAAAGCCGAATTCTATAATAATTAAAAGACACAAGGTCAGGATTATGGGAAAAAGAAAACAAATGGTCGAGCGTGTGACCGCTCTCATGGGCAACCCCGAAATGATTCGTAATATCGGTATCGTCGCTCACATCGACCACGGTAAAACAACACTTTCCGACAACTTACTCAGTGGTGCCGGAATGATTTCGTCCGAGCTTGCCGGAAAACAGTTATTCATGGACTCCGACGAAGAAGAACAAGCACGTGGTATTACAATTGATGCGTCCAACGTTTCAATGGTTCACAGCTACAACGGCAAAGAATACCTCATCAACCTCATCGACACACCGGGTCACGTTGACTTCGGTGGTGACGTGACACGTGCAATGCGCGCTGTTGACGGTGCGGTCGTCGTCGTTGACGCTGTTGAAGGAACAATGCCCCAAACAGAAACCGTTTTGAGACAAGCTCTTAGAGAGTATGTCCGTCCGGTTTTGTTCATCAACAAAGTGGACCGTTTGATCAACGAACTTCAAGTCGACCCGCAAGAAATGCAGGTTCGCCTCGGAAAACTCATTGATCACGTGAACAAACTCATCAAAAACATGAACCCCGAGAGATACAAACAAGGATGGCGTGTTGACGCTGCAAACGGCAGTGTCGCATTCGGTTCTGCTCTCTACAACTGGGCAATCAGTGTTCCGATGATGCAGAAAACAAACATCTCATTCAACGATGTTTATAACTACTGTACAGAAGGTGACATGAAAACCTTGGCTCAAAAATGCCAGCTTCACGAAACCCTTAACGACATGGTTATCAGCCACTTGCCCAACCCGGTTGTTGCTCAGAAAGAAAGAGTTAAAGCAATCTGGCACGGCGAAAGAGAGTCTCCCATCGGCGTTTCCATGAACACTGCAGACCCGAAAGGCGACTTAGCATTCATGGTTACCGACATTTCAATGGACCCGCACGCCGGTGAAGTTGCAACAGGCAGACTTTTCAGTGGTACTTTAACAAGAGGTTTGGAAGTTTACACCTCAGGCTCTGCTAAGAAAAGCAGAATCCAGCAGGTCAGTATTTTCATGGGCCCGGAAAGACTTGAAGTGGAAAACATTCCGGCAGGAAACATCGCAGCCGTTACAGGTTTGAGAGATGCGATCGTCGGTTCAACCATTACAACTCTTGACGGCATGACGCCTTTTGAAAGCATCAGACACGTCAGTGAACCTGTTATTACAGTTTCCGTTGAAGCAAAGCACACCAAAGACCTTCCGAAATTGGTTGAAGTTCTCAGACAAGTCGCCAAAGAAGACCCGACGCTCATCGTTACCTTAAACGAAGAAACCGGCGAACACTTGATGGCCGGTATGGGTGAGCTTCACCTTGAAGTTATTGCGCACAGAATTGAGCGTGACAAAGGTGTCGAAATCATCACCAACCCGCCGATTGTCGTTTACCGTGAAACCATCAAAAAGAAAGTTGAAGGCGTTGAAGGAAAATCCCCCAACAGACACAACCGTTTCTACATTGATGTTGAACCGTTGGACACCAGAGTCGTTGATTTGATCCGTGAAGGCGAGATTTCCATGAGAATGGAAGAACTCGAAAGACGTGAAAAGTTAATGGCAGCAGGCTTGGACAAAGACGAAGCAAAGAGTATTGCCGCAATTTACGGCAACAACATTTACCTCGACATGACCAAAGGTATTCAGTACTTGAACGAAACCATGGAACTTGTTTTAGATGGTTTTGAAGAAGTTATGAAAGCCGGTCCGCTCGCAAGAGAACCTGTTTCCAATGTCAAAATCACATTGCGTGACGCAAAACTTCACGAAGACGCGATCCACAGAGGACCTGCACAGGTCATTCCGGCATCCCGTCAAGCCATTCAGGCAGCAATGTTGATGGCAGAAGACACTTTGCTTGAACCGTACCAGAAAGTTTTCATTCAAGTGCCCCAAAACAACATGGGCGGCGCTGCGAAAGAAATTCAGGGCAGACGCGGCATCATTATCGACATGCAGAGTGAAGGCGACTTGACAATCATCGAATCCCGCGCACCCGTTGCCGAACTTTTCGGTTTTGCAGGCGACATCCGCTCCGCAACCGAAGGCCGTGCCATGTGGAGTACCGAATTCAACGGATTCGAAACAGTCCCGGGCAGCTTGTCCAATGAAATCGTTACAAAAATCCGTGAGAGAAAGGGCTTGAAGAAAGAACTTCCGAGAGCATCCGACTACTTGGAAATGTAATTTGAAAAATAGAATAATAAAAGATAAAGGAAAATCAAAATTTTGTGAAAAAAGTTGTTGAAAAAATATGTAGAATATATATGGATAGGCGTCGATTTTAATCGGCGACCATATCTTTTTATATATAAGCATGTTTATTAGACAACTACTTCACAAGTGTCTGCTTGAAATGAAGAGTTTGGCGAAACGGTTTAATATTGAAATGTTCTTCAGTAATCGGAAAACCTTTTGTTTTTCACGGTTTGATTAAACTGTTAAATCAAATAATTATAATTCGGCAGCGCCGATTTTCATGATCATCCAAGATGACATTTATCATTAAACGTATAATTTACGTATATCATATAAAATAAAGGAGAAATCTACTATGGCAGCAGAGAAACCACACATGAACTTAGCCGTCATTGGTCACATTGACCACGGTAAATCTACCTTCGTCGGAAGGTTAATGTTTGAGACAGGAGCAGTTCCGCCCCACGTCATTGAAAAATTCAGAGAAGAAGCAAAATTGAAAGGTAAAGAATCCTTCGCTTTCGCATGGGTTATGGACTCCCTCAAAGAAGAAAGAGAGAGAGGTATCACAATCGACATCGCTCACAAGAGATTCGACACCGACAAATTCTACTTTACAGTCGTGGACTGCCCGGGTCACAGAGACTTCGTTAAGAACATGATTACCGGCGCCTCCCAAGCAGACGCAGCAATTCTCGTCGTCGCAGCACCTGACGGTGTTATGGCCCAAACAAAGGAACACATCTTCCTTTCCAAGACCCTCGGTATCAACCAAATGATTGTCGCTGTTAACAAAATGGACGCAATCAAATACGATGAAGCCAGATACAAAGAAGTCGTTGAGCAAGTTTCCGGTATCTTAAAGATGATCGGATTCAAGCCGGACGAGATTCCGTTCGTTCCGACCTCCGCATTCGAAGGCGACAACATTAAAGATGCCAGTGCAAACACATCCTGGTACAAAGGTCCGACAATCCTTCAAGCACTCAACAACTTGAAAGAACCCGAGAAACCCACATCACTTCCGTTAAGAATCCCCGTCGAAGATGCATACACCATCTCCGGTATCGGTACTGTTCCAGTCGGTCGTGTTGAAACAGGTATCATGAAGAAAGGCGACACAGTCGTATTCATGCCCTCCGGCGCATCCGGTGAAGTTAAATCCATCGAAATGCACCACGAAGAAATCCCCGAAGCAGTCCCCGGTGACAACATCGGCTGGAGTGTTAGAGGTATCGGCAAGAACGATATCAGAAGAGGAGACGTTTGCGGTCCCAAGAGCGCACCGCCGTCAGTTGCCGATGAATTCACCGGTCAAATCGTCGTTCTCCAGCACCCGTCCGCTGTTACAGTCGGATACACCCCTGTCTTCCACAGCCACACCACTCAGGTCGCTTGTATGTTTATGTCCATCGACAAAAAACTCGACCCGAAGACCGGCCAGCCCAAAGAAGAAAACCCTGCATTCATTAAAGCAGGTGACGCAGCTATCGTTACATTCAAACCGACCAAACCCATGGTCATTGAACCCGCAAAAGAAATCCCGCAACTCGGCAGATTCGCTGTCCGTGACATGGGTATGACAATTGCAGCAGGCGTTTGTCTCAGCGTTAAGAAGAAAGAGTAATTTCTTTCTTCCCATTTTCCTTTTTTGGGAGAGTCAAACTATGCAAAAAGCAAGAATCAGATTATCGGGAATCAGCCCCACCGACCTTGACAGCGTTTGCAGTCAGGTCAAAGCAATTGCCGAAAGAACAGGTGTCAGTATTTCCGGCCCGGTTCCCTTGCCGACCAAAAAATTGGTCGTTCCGACAAGAAAAAGCCCGAGCGGCGACGGAACAGCAACATGGGACCACTGGGAAATGCGCGTCCACAAAAGACTCATCGACCTCGCTGCCGATGAACGTGCTCTTCGTCAATTAATGAGAATTCAAGTACCCAAAGACATTAATATCGAGATTGTTCTCGAAAATTAATTCTTTTTACTTTTCTCATCTTTTTTATTTTTATTATTCTTATTTTAATTACGCTTATTTTTATTGTTTTTTGATTCAGGTTTCTACTTTTTTATCGATTTCATTATTGATTGTTCATTCATTTTCACATTTGCAATCATTTATGCTCTATTTAATTCATCTTTTCACAACATAATATGTGTAAAAGTGAATAAACTCCTCAATTCAAGTTTCAAAAGCAACGAATAAAGAAAAATTGAAATAAGGTCAATTAAAAAAAAAAAAAAAAAAAAAAAAAA
>JGI996J12353_1000455_pt1 | contig 9627 bp, 5 predicted proteins | sample IntmicLarv5ML5BL_FD_12353 | JGI IMG/M metagenome (IMG submission 12353) | reverse complement strand
CTGCGTAGTTTCTGCAACCATTTCTGCAATGCGGGCCAAGCCATCCATAGCCGCTCTAACTTTTTTCTCCTTATCCCCTGTAAAGTAGTGCATAGTCTCCTCGTGGCATGCTCCTGACACATTAGTATATTTCCCAATGCCGTTAAAATGAAAAGCTTTTTTAAGGTCATCACTGCCGAGCGCATCTACTATAAATTCACCTGCCATCGTCTGCTTTGGAACATCAATGTCTGGCTGATATTGCAAACGCTCAGCTTGAAAGTCTGTGAATGTAGCCCGCACACAAAGCCTGCCTTGCATACCTTCTGCAAAAAGCATTTTAATATAACTATTATCAACAGTGGGGTAAACTATTTCTACCTGACTAACCTTAAACACGCCCCCGACTAGTTTAGATTCTACAATAAACCCATAGCCCTGCTCTTCTATCACAACAAGCTCTCCAGACTCCATATCTAGCTCACAGCCCAGGTCACATAGCTTTATACTGCCTTTGGTTATACCAGCCCACAGCCTTTTTATTTTCTCTTGACCTACAGCATCATTTGCCATCATTTCCTCCATTCCTATAGCTTATATTTTACAGTATATCACACATCAACTTTTTGTCAATAGCCATATTCAAAGTACAGAATCAAATAAAAAGCTTCGTGTTTAGCCTCTAACATACCAAAACAAGACACCTTAATTAAAGCGTCTTGTTTATTAAGAAAGCCACTGGTCAGATAGCTAGTTTTACCTATTTTGTTTTTTCCAATCTCAGGTAGTCTATTTTCCCCATTGCAGTAAGTGGCATATTTTCAATCACCACTATCTCTTTAGGGCAAGAGTGTTTAATCAAATATTTATGGCAATGGTCATCTACTAGCCTCCTCATTTCCTCACTCCACTCATAGCCATCTTTTATCGTTATAAATAACCTTATAAACGGCTTGCCATTGCTTACCGCCTCTACAGCACAGGCATCTTTAACAAAGTCAAGTTCGGAAACTACATTCTCAATTTGCGCGGGAAAGATGTTGAATGTAGCAATTTTTACTACACGCTTTTTTCGGTTCATAAAGAAAAGATAACCTTCTTCATCTAGATAACCCAAGTCGCCTGTAAGTATCCAGTCGACGCCATTTTTATCGGTATAAACACCGCTATTTTCACGCCCATCAAGATAACCATTCATTATGGTTTTGCCCGAAACAACAAATTCACCTATGGTATTTGGCGGCAATTTCTCTTTTTTCTCGTTCCAAACTTCTATAACATTATCTCCGCAAGGTTTACCATTGCTGCCCAGCTTATAGTCGGCATTGTTATTAACAGCTACAACCGAACAGGTTTCAGTAAGTCCATAACCCGCAAAGAGGTGCGCCCCACCACCAGAAGCCCGAATTCTCTCATCAAATGCTTTTACTAACATGCTGGGCACAACATCACCGCCGCAATAAACGCATTTGAAATTCTGCAGGTGCTTTCCGTCAAAGGCTTTTTGCTGCATCATCTTAGAAAACATCGTAGGCACTCCAACCATAAATGAAACATTGTTGTTTTCGAGCAGTCCTACCGCAACTTTTGCGCTAAACCTTGGCATCAACAATAAACACATCTTTTTACACATTGCCAAATGAAGCCCTGCACCCAAACCATATGCATGAAACAGCGGTAATGCCAAAATCGAGTCCTCTTGTCCTTCGTTAATAGCAGCTACCACAGGAAACAAATTGCAAACAAGGCTGTTGTAGGCACTATTGCTAAGCGCTATAGTTTTCGCTTCGCCAGTTGTACCTCCACTGTGCATATAAGTGGCAATAAGCTCGTCTTTGTTGGCAAGTTCTGGCGCCTGCAAATCGCCCGTTGTTTTTAAAGCTTTTGCGTACAAGGTTGGGGACAGGAAAGACTGCCTTTTAAAACTTTTAAAGAATTCGTAAAGTTTAAAGAAGGGCTTCTTATATATTGGTAAGTAATCGGAGTTTTTGCATACAACAACTTTAAGCTTAAGCTGATTGATAATATCAACATAGCCATCTGACAAAATGTCTAAAATTAAAATCCCTTGTGATTTAGTAACTTCAATATTTTTACGCAACAACTCACTTGGGGTCAATGGGTGAATTATGTTTGCAACAACGCCAATTTTGTTAAGCGCATAAAAGGCAACTACTGCATGTGGAGTTGTAGGTAGAAAAATTGTAAAACAATCCCTAGGCTTTAAGCCAAGGCTCAAAAACACATTAGCAAGCCTGTCTACATCGCGCAAAAAAACCTGCTTAGATATGATGCCACCAAAAAAGCTAAGGCATCTATACTCCGAAATGTCTTCTGTTTTTTCTAACAAAAAATCGTAACAAGATAAATTCATACTCATAATAATTCTTAAACAATAACAAAATTATCGAATTTTGTCAAACCATATAATTATGTTTTACAAAAAATATAAAATAATGTAGAATCACAGTGTATTTTATTAACAAAAGGAGATAATGTGACAAAAGTTAAAGAACAAATTAAAGAATCAAGCGTTGCCACAGATGCAACAGACAAACAAGAAAAGACTTTGATTCGGGAGCAATCTAAAACAAGCAATGCTGACGCAGGAAAGCAGGAAGAAACACAAAACACAAGAATTCTAAGCATAGACCGCTTTAGAGGTTTTGCAATATTTTGTATGATATTCTTTCAGCTTGCCGGCAACTTTGACAACTTGGGATTTCTCTCAAGAATTGCTAACCATAGCGTTACGGATGGAATTGTACTCTTCCCTGGCATGACCATTGCTGACATTATTGCACCAATGTTTATGTTTGCAATCGGACTAACATATATATTGTCTTTCAAAAAAAGAGCTGAGCGAGATGGAAAAGCAAAAACCTATGTACATTTTGCGTTAAGATATCTTGCCCTAATAGGTTTAGGCACGGCCCTGCAAAGCATCAACAAGATTATAGGTGCATTTGATGGCGATGCTCTAGCTGCAGTAGACTACGTATTCATTAGCTTTTTTGCACTTATTTTACTTGCGGGTATTTTATATCTAATATTTTCAATACCACAGATCAAAAAATACAGATCATACTTAAGCAAAGCCTTTTTGTATGTTCTAGCCTTAACTGGCGTAGTAACACTTATGGCACTAATACGCGATTTTGCAGTGCTAAGCGAAAACCCTACTAACCATACTTTCGGTTATTGGTTTATTTTACAATCTATAGGTCTGCCTGGGCTTATTACATTGTTTGTAATTGATAAAAATGTTTGGAAGCGTTTGCTCTGGACTGTTGGGTTCTTTACTGTCTTTACTATCTATCACGAAGCAGGCAATCAAGCAGTTGTTGATGCCATGACTCATGGCGGACTAATGGGCGGATTAGCTTGGACAACAATTCTACTAGTTGGGACGATAATTGCGGAACTATACAGCAAGAACAAGAACAACCTTTATATATGTACCGGCATACTAGCGCCCATTGCAATAGCATCTTTCTTTATATTTGGGATAAACCCTGGTAGTATTAGCCCTGGATTCGTTATAATAACAGCTACCCTATGTAGCATAATATTCATAGTGTTTGAATTATTTAATTTCTTAAAATTAAAGCATTTCGACTTTCTTGCCATTTGGGGCAAAAATCCACTACTGCTATACATTCTTGAATTCGCGTTGATAGGCAGCATAGTTAAGCTATGCCCTGATAGCCTGATAGAACAAGCACCAGTTTGGCTTGCGCTGATTTGGCTTATAGGCTTAACAGCAGTCCTAACAGGTATCGCCTACCTGTTGCACAGAAAGAAAAAAGTAATAAAGCTCTAAAAGCACAGCCTAACCATTACACAAAAGCCGGTCAAATTTGACTGGCTTTTGTTGATAATAGAAAACCACCAGCTCAGCTGGTGGTTTTCTATTATCAATAATTCCCCTTCTTAAAAAGAATTGGAATTTTCCTGCAAAGCATTATTAGGGAAATTTGATTCTTTTACAAGCCCTGAAAAGAAAAAGAAAGAAAAAAGAGATGGGCTCCTTGGGAAACAAAGAACCACTCTATATAATCGCCTTACTAAACTCTTCAGCGTTAAATAGCTCTAAGTCTTCTAGTCCCTCGCCAACACCAATAAATTTAACAGGAATGCTGTTCTCGTTTGCAATCGCAAGTACTACACCACCCTTAGCAGTGCCATCCAGTTTGGTCAGCACAATGCCATTTAGCCCAATCGCCTCATCAAAGTACTCAACTTGGCTTATTGCATTCTGCCCAGTTGTTGCATCCAGCACAATAAACTTTTTATAGTTTACATCTTCCCATTCTTTTTCTACTACACGCGAAACTTTTTTAAGCTCTTCCATAAGGTTTACCTTGTTGTGTAGCCTGCCCGCAGTATCTATAATTACAACATCGTTACCCTTTGCCTTTGCCGAAGCAAGTCCATCGTATACAACACTAGCCGGGTCAGCCCCCTCGGCATGCTTAACAACACGCACATCAGCCCGCTTTGCCCACAAGCTAAGCTGGTCGCTTGCGGCAGCGCGGAAAGTATCGCCCGCTACAAGCAGCACATTTTTACCCTGAAGGGTGTAATATTTAGCCAACTTGCCTATTGTGGTGGTTTTACCCACACCGTTTACTCCCACAACCATAATTACAAGTGGATATTCATCTGCCTCTGGCTCAGCTTGCTCTAAAAGCTCCGCCATAATCTCACGCAGAGCACTACGTACGTCATCCTCATTGCGCAAGCGTTGCTTACTGGCTTTAGCGCGCAAACGTTCAATAATANCCTCGCTGGTCGCCGCTCCTACATCGGAAGAAATTAAAACCGCCTCTAACTCTTCGTAAAACTCGTCATCAAGCGTACCACCAGAAAAGATTGCTACCAATTTGTTGTCGATAGCAGCCTTTGTCTTTTTAAATGCATTAGAAAGTCTAGAGAAAAATCCCATTTAAGCCTCCGCTACAGTGCTTTTTATTGCGTCGGAAAGTTTAACCGACACTATTTTACTTACACCTTTTTCTTCCATCGTAACGCCATATAGACTGTCTGCAAGCTCCATAGTAGGTTTACGATGTGTAATTACTATAAACTGAGTCTCTTGTGCAAACCTATGCAAATACTTCGCAAAACGCTCTACGTTTGCGTCATCAAGTGCCGCTTCAATCTCGTCTAAGAGACAGAAAGGCATAGGTCTTAGCCTCAAGATTGCAAACAGAATTGCAATAGCAGTAAGCGCCTTTTCTCCACCACTGAGTAGCGTCAGGTTCTGCAACTTCTTCCCCGGAGGCTCTGCAATAATGTCAACACCTGCCGCAAGGATATCCTCCGAATCGGTAAGTACAAGGCGAGCATTTCCACCACCAAACAGCTCTTTAAACGAACGCTGGAAGTTGGTGTTTATCTTTTCAAACTCTGTTTCAAATCTTGTAATCATCTCTGTTGCAAGCTCGTCAATAATCTTTCTAATGTCCTCTTCAGCAGCGGTTAAATCGGCTACCTGTGTGGACAAGTCCTCATACCTCTCACCCAACACCTGCGAGTCTTCAATAGCATTTACGTTTACATAGCCAAGACGTGAAATCTCTTTCTTGAGCTCCACAATACGAGTGCTGCCCGCGCTGAAGTCATAGTCATCTTGTTTAAATGCCTTAGCAGTTTCATATGTAAGTTCATATTCTTCCCAAATACGCTCTTGCATAGCTTCCATGCTGCTGTCAATCTGACCAAGCTTAGCCTCTTCCTGATACAACTTCTCTTGCGAGCGCGACAACTCCTGCGAAATCTGCACACGCTCAGTTTCAATAACAGCAAGTTTCTCCTGCAGCCCGCGCTTTGCCTCTTCTGCTTCTCCTACCCTGGCCTTTGTAGCATCAAGTTTTTTCTGGTCTACTTGCGCAGCTCCCTTGTCAACTTCCATATTGCTCATTGCCTGTGCTGCTTCAATAGTTTTTGTGTTCTTAGCTAGCATTGAAGTATTCTCGTCAATTTGTTCAGCTAATTCAAGCTGCTCTTGCTTTAGCCTTTCAATATCATTTAGTACTGATGCAACATCAGTTTCTACCGTAGCAATCTGAATCTTTATATCTGTGATCTGATTAGAGAATCTCTCACGCTTTGTTTTAAGTTCATCAAAGCGCGATTGATTTTTGTCTATCCCAGCCGTAGCTGTAGGGCCTTTTACGTCAAGGCTAGAATTCTGTTTTGCAATAGTACTCAGTTCATTTTCTACAATACCAAGCTTAGCTGTAACCTGGTTAAGCTGAGCTAGCACAGCTTCACGCTCTTTTCGGAATCCCTCTGAATAAAGCATAACCTCATCATACTTGCTCGTCTCTTTGGTAAGCTGAAGCTCCAGTGCATGCAGCTTCGCGGTCTCAGCTTTAATTTTAGTATCCATATTTTCAAGCTTTAAATCAACGCCTGCAATAAGCTTGCGCTGCCCTTCCACATCGGTCACTGCTTTCTTTATATGTGTATCAATAGTAGCAATCTCTCGTTCGCGTGAAAGAAGATTGTTAATTGTCGCTTTCTTGCTTCCGCCAGTAATAGAACCCTGCGGACTGATAACATCGCCCTCAAGTGTAACAATTCTAAACGAGAAACTACTCTGCTTAGCCAGCTTCACTGCAACATCCATATTTTCGGCAATGACAGTTGAGCCTAAAAGCCCACGCATAACTTTATCTAGTTTGCGATCATAGCTTATAATATCGCTAGCCACACCAAAACATCCCGTGCTCTTCAACAAGGCTTGATGTTGCTCGGATATATAGCGTGGTTTAACACTAGAGATAGGCAAAAATGTTGCCCTTCCTAGGTTGTTCTGCTTCAGATAATTTACTAGCACTTTGGCATCATCTTCCTGAGTAGTAACAACGTTCTGAACAGCAGCACCCAGCGCCATCTCAATGGCCGTCTCAAACTGTGCAGGCACTTTAATAAGCTCTGCCACTACACCAACTATTTTATTTTTAAGGGCAGCATTTTTGGTGCTGTCTTGAAGCAAGCGCTTTACACTACCCTGATACCCTTCATACTCAGCTTGCATTTCGTGCAACATCTTCTTACGGCTCTCAAGGCTGGATTGCTCTGAAAGAAGAGTAGCAAGTTTGTTTTGCTCCTCTCTGCGCTTAACCTCTAACAATCCCAAATTCTCTTCAAATGCTTCCAAGCCACTTACCAATGACAGCTTTTTTGTGTTAGCCTCGTTCTTTAACTTTAATGCGCTTTGCTCTTGTTTCTCGTTACCTGCAAGCGTTTTGTCCAGACCAGCAAGACGCTTTTTAAGTTCGGTCTCACGCTCAAACAGCGCCGCTTTCTCGGCTTCTAATCGCGACAGAGTCGCTTTAATATCTCCAAGCTTACCCAAGGCGTCTATCATCTTACGTTGCTTAGAATCAACCTCGTCCTCACCAGCAGTCAACTCGTCTATAACCTTTAAGTATTCACGCTCCAGCTCAACGACCTGCGCCCTGTGTTTAAGCGCAAGTTCATTTTGTTCCTTAACATAGTCTTGTTTGGATTTTAGGTTTCCACTAACCTCTTGGTGATCAGCCTTAGCCCGCGTTAGCTCTTCTTCTATTCTTGTGCTCTGCTCTTGCAAATGGTTCAGCTTTTCGGCAATCAGACGCCCCTCGCCCGCTTGCTTTTCTAACCCAACGGTAAGCTCCAAAATGTCTTCGCGTAAAGTATCAATCTCGGCGTCTATGCGCTTTATGCTTTCCATGCCCTCATTGTGCGCGCTAACGGCAGTGTCCATCTGTTTCTGCTTTAAGTCAACCTGCTCGGCATATCCGCGAATACGCTCGTTTATCTGCTCCTTAGCATCGTGCACGCCCTCAAACTGGTGCATGTAGTTGTTTACCTCTAAAATTTTAAGCTCTTCCTTAACGCTTAGGTAAACACGTGCTGTCTCTGCCTGTTTTCTTAGCGGGTTAAGTTGACGCTCAATCTCGCCCACTATGTCAAGTAAGCGCACAAGGTTCTCGTGCGTACGTTCAAGCTTTCTCTCAGCATCCACCTTGCGGCTCTTAAATTTAGCAATGCCCGCAGCTTCCTCAAAGATAGAACGACGGTTTTCGGGCTTGGATGAAATAATTTCCTCTACCTTGCCCTGCCCTATAATGGAATAGCCGTCACGCCCAACTCCACTATCATGCAGAAGGTCTGCAATATCTTTTAGCCTGCATGGGGCGCGGTTTATTGCATACTCGCTCTCGCCCGAGCGGAAAAGCTTACGTGAAATAACAACCTCGTCGTACTCAATTTTAAAGGTACGATCGGTGTTGTCAAAAACAAGCGCTACCTCACAATAACTTAGCCCTTTTCGCTTCTCGCTACCCTTAAAAATAACATCCTGCATGCTGGAACCACGCAAAAGCTTACTGCTCTGCTCACCTAACACCCAACGTATAGCATCGGCAACATTGCTCTTTCCACAGCCGTTAGGACCAACAATGGCAGTAATGCCTTGGTCAAACGATATGTCCAGCCTATCAGCAAACGATTTAAACCCCGAAACCTCTATTCTGCGAAAACTCATAAATTTTACATACACCTTTTTTAAAAGTAAACTTGGCTTTAATTAGATTAGTTAAGCTTAATTGATCAAATTACAAGGGTATAATAAACTGTTAATTTATTAAACTTTGCTATAAATTCAGTATACAGCAATAAACCCTAGCGTAGATTAAAACAATCTTAGTTATTAGGTTATCACAAACAAACTTTAAATACAATAGCTAGTCCTGTTTATATTTCTTCAACTTTTCTAATGCTTGTTGTGCCGCTTCTTGCTCAGCTCTGCGCTTGCTTGAGCCACTCGAGGAGCATATCTTCTCGCCGTTTACTGAAAGCGTTGCAGTAAATATCGGTTCGTGTGCGCTTCCTTTGGTAATGGCGGTGCGGTAGCTTATCTTCACCTTGCCCTGCTTTTGCAGGTGTTCCTGCAACTGCGTTTTATAGTCGGAACTCTCGGTTAAATACTGCTTGACCGATTTTCTGGCTAAATCCAGCGTTTCTAGCACAAACTTTCTAGCAGCTTCCAGCCCTGAATCTAAATAAATTGCAGCAACAATACTCTCGTATAGATCGGCTTTTACTGACGCTTTTTCATGCAGTTCTTGACCCAGACTTCCTTTATTTACTAGTAAGTACTTATTTACCCCTAGCTCCTCAATAACTCGGCTCAGTGCAGACTCAGACACAAAATGACTCTTAATCCGCGTCAACTCGCCCTCGTTTAGGTTGGAATTGCGGTAGATATAGTCGCTAACTATCAACCCCAGCACGCTATCGCCCAAAAACTCCATACGCTGGTTTGAGTCTTTTTTAAACACGTTCGCGTATGAAGAGTGGGTAAAAGCGGTCTTTAAAAACTCTGTGTTTTTAAACTTCACATTTAGTTTATTGCAAATTTCCTCAGTCGGGAAATTTGCTCTTTGTTCTTTCAAAATTCATTCACCTATTGATAAAATTATAATTTTAGCCCCGTTAGCGCCGTTTCAATACCCTCGGTCAGCTTAGCCTCGCCCATTTCAATCACCTGCCCGATAGATGCCGCAATTGACGCCGCTTTACTGGAGCCGTGAGCCTTGATTACAAGCCCCTTTGTACCTAAAAACGGAGAGCCCCCCTGTGCGTCGTGGT
>JGI996J12353_1000454_pt1 | contig 9660 bp, 7 predicted proteins | sample IntmicLarv5ML5BL_FD_12353 | JGI IMG/M metagenome (IMG submission 12353) | reverse complement strand
CTGGTTTATGCTGATTGGTGCTGTAATAAGCATTGGTGCAATATGTCTTGAGACAGTCGCGGACTGGCAGTTGCGCAATTTTAAGAAATCTTCTAGCGCTAGCGCTGTTTGCAATAAAGGACTATGGAAGTTATCGCGTCATCCCAACTATTTGGGCGAGATTTTATTCTGGTGGGGGCTCTACTTCATACAACTGGCTATCCTCCCATCGTTTTGGTGGACTGTGGTTGGCCCAGTGTTTATTACGTTACTGTTTGTTTTTGCTAGCATACCTATGGCGGAGAAAAACCTTGCTTCTAAAACTGACTACGCCGATTACAAGAAAAGCACATCAATGCTTATACCTCTGCCTAAGCGCAAAGATAAAAACAGCAAATAATTCTTTGTTTAAGATGGTTTGCCAGCAAGGATTAACTTGCTAGCAAAACAAAAAGAAAGCCAGCAAACGCTTTCTGTGCATTTGGCATGATATTATAAAAATGGACAAACTATTATAAACGCATAGAGCAGAAATATGATAAATAGAACTACATGCTTGACTTATTAATATAAAAAAATAGAAGATAGAAAATAAAGGGGAAAAAATGGATAAAAAATTAGTTTATTCTTCAGTCGGTGTTGCGCTAGCATTGTTGTTGCTGGTATTTACATTCCTGCCATGCTTTAGTTTTAAGTACGAAAACCTTGCGGGAGATGATGCGGATGTGCGTATATCTGGCTTTGACGCAATCAGGGCATTCTTCGCTGAGGGGGACGCTGCGGCGAAATTGGATAAAGCAAACGAGTTGTTCGCAGAAAATCCGAACAGTGCATTAGCTGTGCTCCTTGAGCTTAAGGGCATATATCTAAGTTTTGTTGAGAGCGACGATATGGGCAACCCTGATTTTGCAGACCCAAATGCCTTTAACAAAGTGATTAGCGCTTTAGCTATGACGACGCTTATGCTTATGGTATTTAGTATCATTTCGCTTATTGTAGGTGTACTATCGGTGTTTATGTCTAGAAAGGTGCTTCCAAATCTGATATACTTGGTTGCTATGGTAATAACGGGAGTGCTAGCACTTGGTGTATTGATTATTTCTATCATTGCCGCTACTGGCGCCGACATGGGAATTTTAGCATGGAGCATAATACTTGGTATTCTTGGTGTAGCTAGCGCCGCTCTGCCTTTTGTAGCCATGAAGTTTAAAGCTTGTGTGGTGAAAGAAAGCATGGCCATCAACTAAATAAAGATGTTCTAAAACGGTTTGGCGGCCTGTCTAATAAAGAAAGCTTCGGACATTAGTCAAGTATAGAAACCAGCTTTTATAAGAGCTGGTTTTTTGTCGCAATAAAGTGGTTAAACGCTTTGAAATTACGCAAAGTATTGATATACTTAAAACATAAGTTTTTATGGATACATTTGAAGGGTTAGCATGATTCGTAAAGAGAATGCAATAAAAAAATGGTATAAACTGGCACGTCCGCACAAGGGCCGCTTTTTCCTGCAGATGCTGACGGCAGTTGGGGCAGACCTGTTTGTTGTTGTCGAACCTATTTTTGCCGCAAATGTCATTACATCACTTACTATAGGCGCGACTAATGCGGCGTATATGTGGCTTGCTATTGCTTTTGTAGCCTTGTTTGCTAGGAATTTATTATGGGACATTAACTATAGGTTATATTCTAAGCTTGTGGGTTCTTCCTATTTCAGGATACACGAGCAAATATTTGACCGATTAATAAATGCCAAGGAAAAGAATTTTAAAAATACCTCGCGTGAAAAATTGTTGAATATTGTGGGCAGTGATATTGCCACAGTCTCGTATCTCTCGGATATATTCTGCACCAAGTTTTCCAGGCTTTTTCGTATTGTAATTACTATTGTAATAGTTTTTACAAACGATATTGTGGTAGGGCTGCTTATTATAGCCGTTTCGATAGCCAACTATTTTATATTAAACTGGATTAACACGAATTCTGCCAAGTACCAAAAACAGTTGCTTGAAGCCAACGAGGGTATATTTGAAAAGTTAAACGAAGTAGTTACAGGCAGAACATATATAAAAGACCAGTACTTAGATTCTAACATACACGATGAATATAAGGCACGAGGAGCAAAATGGCTAAAGGCTAAGCACAAACAAACGATTTGGCAGTCCGCTCGCGTACAGTGGCACTTTGTTTTTTGGAGTTTTGCGGTAATGTTGGTTAGCATGTATTTGGTACATTTAGTGTCTAATGGTCTTCCGCTTGCCATATACCTGATGCTCATTCCTTATTTCACTGCTAGTATGGAAAAACTAAGTGATATTTTTAATGTTACAAACGATATAAAAAATACAGATGTCGCAGTAGATAGAATAAATACCATTCTTAACTTTGAGGAGAGTGAAGCAATCAATTTTGGCGGGTATACTGCATTGCTAGAGTCTGGCGACTTAGCCTTTGACCACGTGAGCGCAAAGTCTACTAGTGAGGTTGATGGCGTGCTTTCACGCATAAGTGACGTAAGCTTCCAAATTAAAAAAGGCACAATAGCGCTTTTTCTAGGCGATCACACTTCGGGCAAGCGTGCAATTTTTGACATAATGCGCAGGACGCTCGCGCCCAAAAAAGGTGCTGTGCGCTTAGATGGCATAAATATATTCGACTTCCACCGTTCAGTTTATAAAAGCAAAATCAACTATACCAGCGCAAAGCCATTTTTTCTAGAGGGCAGCCTGCTGAAGAATTTTCTAAGTGTAGAGTCTGATATGGAAGAGGTTTTCAAGACAAACCGAATGTTGGGATTGCATAGCTTTATTCTCAAGCTTCCGCAGGGCTATAATACAAATATCAACAAGAACCTAGATAGAATTCCTGCAGACAAATGTTTTTTAATAGGGCTAGCTTGCGCCTTGCTTGCTAAGAGTAGCGTGCTTATGATTTATGACATTCCTATTGCAATGAACGACAAGGACTATGAAAAAACCAAGTCTACACTGCGCAAAATGGCAAAAATCCGCTCTATTCTTATTTTTAGTGCTAATAAACGTTTGCTTGATATTGCTACAACAGTTTATAATGTAGATGAAGGAAGAGTTAAGCTAGTGTCAAGTTCTGCAGAACCTAATATAGAAAGCACATCTATTTCGGAGGCGTTGGAGAATGTAAATGCACCAATTTTAGCCGAAGACGCGCTTGCAGCAAAGAATACCGAGCACTATGCAATAGATTCTAAGCAAGTAAGTGCAGATGCTGCTGCTGATATACCATCACCAATTGAGGACACGCTCAATGATGATACGGATTAGGATAGACGTTCGCTTTTGTGTCAGTAGTCAGGATGAACTCTAGACAAAAGCAGATGAAGAGGCAATCAATTATTTTCAAAGATTTTACGGTATTGTATAACCCCGCTAATAAAAAAACAACACTTGTGATGTATATTAAAGGGAGAATTTAAATAATGAAAGTTTCTTATCAACAATCGGGCGTAGATATAGACGTTGCAGATCGCACAAAAAAAGAGATTGCAGTTTGTCTGGACAATGCCAGCCCCAACGTGTTAAACAAGGTGGGGGCTTTTGCTTCGCTGTATGACATAAGTAAGCTCAACATGCGTGAGCCTGTGCTAGTATTAAAGACTGAAGAGCCTGGCACTAAACAGAAGCTTGCTATAAAGTATAACAAGATTCAGAATATCTGTTACGATATGATAAATCACTTAGTGAATGATATTGCAGTTATGGGTGCGACTCCGCTTGCGGCACAAGACGCAATTATTTGTGGAAAGATAGACAAAAACATAGTGGCAAGCATGGTGCGCTATATGGCGGACGCATGTAAAGATAACGGTTGCGTGCTAACTGGTGGTGAAACCAGTGAGCAGCCGCGCGTGCTTGAAGAGGGCGCTTATGTGCTGACATCAAGCCTTGTGGGCGTGGTTGAGAAAGCGAATGTAATTGACGGCTCTAAAATTGAATTAGGCGATACCGTGCTGGCTGTTGCTAGCAACGGTTGCCATACAAACGGATATTCGTTTTTAAGAATGGCTCTGGACGCACACCCCGAAATGGCAACTAGCGAAGTAGCGGGCGAGAGTTTTATGGAAGCGATACTAAAGCCTCACACTGCTTATTACAATGCGCTAAAAGGGCTTTATCAGAATGCGTCGCTTCACGGAATGGCTCATATAACTGGCGGAGGTATTGAGGGCAACTTAAACCGTATTTTGCCTGTAGGTATGGATGCGCAAATAGACCTTGATACAATAAAGGTATTGCCGCTGTTTAAGTTCATAAAATTTAAAACCGATGTTGGCGCAAAGGAAATGTTAAAGATTTTCAATATGGGCGTTGGGCTCACTCTTGTTGTGAAGAGGGGTAGCGAGGAAGAATTTATAAACCACTTCCAGGGCTTCTTTATGGACTGTTATCCTATCGGTACTATTTCAAAAGGCATGCAAAAAGTACGACTCAACAACGATTTAAGGATATAATTTTTAGTTGTTGCGTTTTATAAGTATTATAGTATAAGTTTTAATCTGTTTTGATAGCCATTAAAGAAACAATCGTGCTAAGGCTTTGTGACTTGTTTAAGTTATTTTGAATATGAACATTTAACCTTAACTTATTAATAAACGAAAACACCTACAGTCAGTAGGTGTTTTCGTTTATTGTTTAATGTTGGCGTTCGCTTTCCGCCTGTTTTTAAATGCCAACCAAATATTTAAATTAATAAAATTATCTAATAGAGATTATTTACATAGCCATTACGCAATTTCTGCTTTTAGCTTTTCATATTCTTCACGGTTGATGGTTCTGCTGTTATATAGTTTTTCTAATTGTTCTAGTTGTTTAGCCTTGCCATCAGCATCAGTGTAAGTGACTGTGTTAATTTGTGTGGCAGGAGAAGAGGCTTCTGCCTCAACTGTAGCTGTTTGGCTTGTTGCAGGAACGGTGCTTATAATTGCCGATCTTACATCGCGTTTAGGAATTACAATATGCCCTTTCTTAACTCGGCTGTTAAAGATGCATAGATCAACAAGGCAGAATATAAATGAAATAGCTATGACACCAAGCGATACCAGGCAAACAATAATAGGCTCACCGCTGGCTTCATTAATATTTGCAAGTAGCAAGGTTGCCCCTCCAAGCACGAGTGACATGATTACGTCAATAACCAATACTGCAATAAAGAAAGGCCGACGGGATTGATACTTTTCGTTTCTGCCCGCTGCAAACACCATCTGTAGTATCCCCAGTACTAGTAATACAACTGCAACTGCTGCCATAAACAGAGCTGCAATTACCGCTAAGATGTATCCGCCTAACACTGCCATAAGCAGAACCATTTGGGAGCTTTCGCCACTAAACGCGGCAGCAAGCATTACAACCGTCAACACTAATATTGCTAAGGCCGCTATAGAGTACATTAGCCCAGAGAAGAAGGAAAGAGGCTTAAATCGGCGCTTTATAAGTTTTATATCGGGGGTGGACAAGGTTTCTACTGATACATTAATATTTTCTTCCATATTGTTCTCCTGATAAGAGTTTAACTTGATTATAAGTCTATTATATTAAAAAGTCTATCATTTTTAAATTTTCTAAAAAAGTTTTTCCAAAACAGTTTACTTTTTTTGATTTATTGTATATACTAACGACACTTGAGCAAGCGCTCAAGTGTAATGGAGGTAGTAATTGCAAAAAAACAATAAAGGACTTTTGCAATGCGGCAAAGTAGAAGTAAATGCCTTAAAGCTTGGCAGGGTAAGGGAACAGATGCCCAAAGAAGCTACTTTAATTGCGCTTACAGATTTGTTTAAGACCTTGGGGGATAGTACGCGTGCTAGAATTTTGTTTGGGCTGAGCGTATGCGAGCTTTGCGTTTGTGATTTAGCCGAGCTTATCGGTTTAAGTATATCAGCAGCCTCACATCAACTTAAGGCGCTAAAGCAAGCGGGGCTAGTTAAGTTTAGACGTGATGGTAAAAACATCTATTACACGCTGGATGATGACCATGTAAGCATGGTCTTTAGTTTGGCGCTAGAACATGTGAATGAAGCGAAGAAATAGCACAGACAGACGAGCCAAGAAAATAAAAGGTTATACAAAAGAGGCAAGCTAATCAGGGCATGAAAGCGAAAAACTCATGCCTTAGCAAATAATATTAATATAACATACAAACGAAACAAACAACAAAAGGAACGAATAATGCCTGAAATTACATTAATTTTAAACGAATTAGATTGCGCTAACTGTGCGAACAAGATAGAGCGTGCAGTACAAAAAAAGTTGGACAATGACACGGTTAGCGTAAGTTTTGCTACAAAGATGCTAAAATTTACCCCACGCGAGGGGGAAGATGCACAGGAGCTTATCTCTAAAGTTGTGCGCATAGTTAAAAAAACAGAGAAGTCAGTGCACATTACAGTAAAGACGTCAGACAGATACAAATTTGATGCGCATACGAAGAACGATAGGTTTGAGTTTTGGTTTACTATAGCAAGGATAGCTGTGGCAACAGTTATGCTTCTTTTCCTTGAGATTGTGGGCGAATATCTTATAACGCTCAACGAATGGGTTGAGCTTGGTATTGCAATTACTGGATATTTGATTGCAGGTTACTCGGTAATTATTAAAGCAGTTACTAATTTGTTTCGGGGCAGGATATTTGATGAGAACATGCTTATGCTTATAGCCACCGCTGGTGCGTTTGCTATAGGAGAGTTTCACGAGGCTGTTGCTGTGATGCTACTATATCAAATAGGAGAATTCTTCCAGCACTTAGCGGTAGGGCGTTCACGTAAGAATATCTCGAAGCTCATGGACATTCGCCCTGATCATGCTAATCTTTTAGTTAAAGGCAAGGTTAAGCAAGTAAGCCCTGAAGAAGTTAAGGTGGGGTCAGTGATACAAGTAAAACCTGGTGAGCGTATCCCTCTTGATGGACGTGTGATAAGTGGTTCGGGTCAAATTGATGCTCGTGCACTTACTGGCGAGTCTGCACCGATTTCGGTAAGTGTGGGTTGCGATGTATTGTCTGGAGCAATAAATATAAATGGCTTACTCGAAGTAGAAGTGCTAAAACCTTACAGTCAATCTACTGTAGCTAAAATACTCGGGTTGGTTGAAAATGCATCCAGCAAAAAGGCTAATACTGAAAACTTTATATCTAAGTTTGCGCTGTGGTACACCCCTATTGTCGTTGGGTTAGCGTTGCTATTGACCTTGGTGCCACCTATGTTCTTAGGATGGGGTACCTTTAGCGAGTGGCTAGAGCGAGGCTTAGTATTCTTAGTAATCTCCTGCCCATGTGCGCTGGTTATTTCTATTCCACTTAGTTATTTTGGCGGTATAGGTTCAGCCAGCAAAAGAGGCGTGCTCATTAAAGGGAGCAATCATCTTGAAACGCTGAACACTCTTGAAACAGTTGTTTTTGATAAGACTGGGACTCTAACAAAGGGTGAGTTTATGGTGGTAGAGGTTAAGGCAGTAAACGGTTTTAGCAACGATGTGCTTACGCTAGCTGCAGCTGCCGCAGAGAGTAAGAGTACGCACCCCATTGCCAAATGTATTGCAAGTTACAATGAATCAGGCATAAATGCTAAAATAACCGACTATATAGAAATAGGAGGCGAGGGAATTAGGGCCAAGGTTGACACTAAGTTGGTGTATGCGGGCAGTGCAGAACTTTTAAACAAAAACGGAATAAAAACACCAAAGGTAGAAACCTATGGAACAACAGTGTTTGTCAGTATTGACAATAAATGCGCAGGTTATATTGTGGTTGCCGACGCTATGAAGTCAGACAGTATTCAAGCCATTATAGGTCTGCGGGAACAAGGCGTAAAACGCATATATCTGCTTACCGGAGACAATGCGCGTACTGGGGCAGCGGTTGCAAACCAGTTAAACATAGAGGACTATTATACCAGCCTATTGCCACATCAAAAGGTAGAAAAACTTGAAGAGATTATGCAAGCAGAGTCTTCGCGCGGGAGTGTTGCGTTTGTGGGCGATGGGCTTAACGATGCGCCAGCGCTTGCCCGAGCCGATGTTGGCATAGCCATGGGTGGCGTCGGTTCTGATGCTGCAATAGAAGCAGCCGATATTGTACTTATGAACGACTCACCAAGCAAGATTGTGGACGCAATAAAAATCGCGCATCGCACCCGCCGCATAGTGTGGCAAAACATCATTTTTGCTATTGGTGTTAAGGTTGTTGTTATGGTGCTTGGGGCTATGGGTATTGCTGGTATGTGGGCGGCAGTGTTTGCCGATGTTGGCGTAACAATGATAGCAGTGTTAAATAGTATGCGCGCAATGCTTAAATAGCTTGCATTTTGCACCAAAATTTGTTAAAGTATGTTTGATAAGTTTAAGGGAGAATGGGACGAAAGTGGAAAAAAAGAACTTTTTAATTACAAAGAAGAATGTAGCGGCTTATTCGAAAAAAATTGCTAAGTTTATTGCAAGCTATGTTAAGGGTGCGGGTAAGGATGGAATCGTTTTGGGCGTCAGTGGCGGAATTGATTCTGCGCTTACGGCTCGTCTTGTGCAGGAATCAGGAGTGCCTCTTACAGTTGTTTTGATCCTTGATAGAGAAGAGATGTTTCAGAGCGGGGGTGTTGAGCACTCGCGCGAATTGATTACAAAGTTTAAAATGGACTTCAGGGTGCTGACCATAAAGAATGCATGTGCTGTACTTGAGGTTGGAGCGGGAGAAGCACTAAACCCCGTTACACGCCAGGCCTTGCGTCCACGTTTACGCATGAGTTTGCTCTATGCTATAGCTCAGAACAACAACTGGCTGGTTGCTGGGTCCACAAATCTGTGCGAGTGTACTGTCGGGTACTTTACCAAGTTTGGTGACGGTGCGAGTGATTTTAACCCTTTAGGCATGTTGACTAAGGGCGAAATAAGGATTTTAGCTGAGCACTTGGGAGTGCCAGGCGATATCATTAATAAGGCGCCTAGCGCAGATGAATTTATAGGGCAGACTGATGAGGCGGATCTGGGCTTTACCTATGAGCAGTTAGACAACTATATTTTAAACGGCAGCAGTGGCGACAAAAAAGTTGATGCCCTGATTGTAAGGCGTGAGAAAGCTAACAAGCACAAGGTTATTGCTATCCCATTCTTCAATGAGTAAGGTGGCTTTTGGCAAGACGGTTCGTTAACACGCCAGCACATAACAAACACTCTAAAGGAATTATTGCGGGCTGTTGGCTCTGTTTTTGACGAATAACAAAACTCATAAGTTAACTAACTTAACCAAAAAAGGGGAAATCATGCAGAAATTAGACGCAAGTCTTTATCCATCTATGTTTACTCGTCAGTCCACTAGAACGCATTCGGGCAAGACTTTGCCAGAGGAAGTGCTGGCAAAAATTAAAGAGTATATCGAAAACCTTGTTCCTATGGACACAACTGTCGGTTACAAGTTTACAGTAGAACCACAAAACGATGCAACATACAGAGTGAATGCCTTTTATGACGGCACTCTTTACGGCAACATTAATGTTGGTTTTATGTTGCAACAACTAGATTTGTACTTACAGACCCAGAATATCGGCAGCTTGTGGGTTGGCATGAGCGGCAAGCCAAAGGGCTGGGAAGCTCATAAGCCTCTGGAGTATAGTATCTGCTTAGTGTTCGGTAGCCCCAAAGGCAAAGTGAGGCGGGTCAGCGGGAG
>JGI996J12353_1000453_pt1 | contig 9692 bp, 11 predicted proteins | sample IntmicLarv5ML5BL_FD_12353 | JGI IMG/M metagenome (IMG submission 12353) | reverse complement strand
TTTGAAACTTTTCCGAAAATAGGCTTTTTTGAACGTTCGCTCAAATGTACACATACTCTTGAGCAAAAGTATGTGTACTTTTTGAAAAAGTATGCATACTTTTGATCAAGTGTATGTATGCAACTGAGCCAAAAAACGCCCTTTTTTAGCCAACGAATGTTAAAATTTTACTGAACGCAATCATCTAGTAAAATGGCTAAAATTTGCGTGTAAGTAAAACTGTCGAAATGCTATCATTTTGTCACTTTTTACGCCAAAAAGCGGGTATTGTTTTTCAACGATTTTGGAGTTAAGGATATTCATCCAGCAAATGCGTACTAGTTCACTATTTGGGTAATAGTGAATGTCTTTTCGTCCTACAGGGACGATTGATACTAGCCCAATGGCTTTAGCCTTGGGTATCATCATGCAATAAACGAATGCGTGCTGTAGGTACGCCGGATACAGGTTTCCGGCGTACTTACAGCACGCAAAATATATGCGGGATACATTAAAACCCAAGGCTAAAGCCGTTGGGCTAGGTTCACGGGTCCCTACAGGACCAAAAATAGAGTCACTTCTTGTGTAATAGCGAGCTAGTCTTGTAGAGGTTGTCACTATGACAATCTCATTTGTCGGATGAATTACAAATAAGTAACTTACAAAAAACAACCCTAAATACTTGTGCATTTAGCAAATAAGATATATTTTTGCACTCTGAATTCCTCATAGGGTAGAAAAGAGATATATTAGACGTATCCACCCTCGGGACATAACCTGTATTTATTATAAAAACAGATGTACGTAATCGTAGAAATTAACGGACAACAATTCAAAGCTGAAGAAGGCAAGAAAATGTTTGTTCACCACATTCAAAATGTGGAAGGCGGCGCAACAGTAGAATTTGACCGCGTGTTGTTAGTTGACAACAATGGTGTAATAACAGTAGGCGCGCCTACAGTAGAAGGAGCAAAAGTTGTAGTTGAAGTTCTTTCTCCACTTGTTAAAGGAGATAAAGTACTTATCTTCCACAAGAAAAGAAGAAAAGGGTATCGTAAGTTGAACGGACACCGTCAACAGTTTACCGAAGTGAGTATTAAACAGATTGTTGCTTAACTATTTAAGAATTAAAAAGAAATGGCACATAAAAAAGGGGTAGGTAGTTCTAAGAACGGTCGTGAATCCCATAGCAAACGATTAGGAGTAAAACTTTTTGGTGGTGAAGTTGCTAAAGCTGGTAACATTTTAATTCGTCAAAGAGGAACAGTTCATAACCCAGGAACAAACGTAGGTATCGGTAAAGACCATACTCTATTTGCTTTGGTTGATGGTGTTGTAGAATTCAGCAAGGGTAAAAACAACAAATCTTTTGTTTCTATTAAAGAAGTAAAAGCTGAAGCTTAATAAAACCCTATTAAGAATACAAAAACAGGATATCCAAAATGGATATCCTGTTTTTTTGTTTGTATACCTTACTCCCACAGAGTGCAGCCTACAATCCAGTGAAACAATAAAAAGGATAGGCGAACTTTTTAAGTTGGATTTACTACTTTTGTTTTGAAAAATATTAAACAAATTAAATAAATGAAACCTACGTTATTTGTATTGGCTGCAGGGATGGGAAGTCGCTACGGCGGATTGAAACAACTTGATGGACTTGGTCCTAATGGTGAAACGATTATGGACTATTCAATCTTCGACGCTATTCGTGGTGGATTTGGCAAAATTGTTTTTGTTATCCGCAAATCATTCGAAGCTGATTTTCGCGAGAAGATAATATCGAAGTATGAAAACCATATTCCTGTCGAAGTTGTATTTCAAGACGTAAATAGTCTACCGGATGGTTTTACATGCCCTGAAGATCGTGAAAAACCTTGGGGAACAAACCATGCAGTAATGATGGGCAAAGATGTAATTGACGAACCATTTGCGGTTATCAATGCAGATGATTTCTACGGACGAGATAGTTTTGCTGTTCTCGGCAAGCAGCTTACAGCAATGTACAGCAAGGAGAATGAATATTGTATGGTAGGTTATCGCGTTGGAAACACATTAAGCGAAAGTGGCAGTGTTGCACGCGGAGTATGCGAAACCAACGCCAACGACTTCCTCACAGGAGTAGTGGAAAGAACAGCGATAGAGAGTATCAATGGAGATATACAATTTACTGACGAAAATGGACAAAAAGTAATCCTTGACGAAAACACTCCTGTATCAATGAATATGTGGGGCTTTACTCCTGATTACTTCAAGCACTCGGAAACATCATTCGTAGACTTCCTCAAAGAGAATATTAATAACAATAAAGCTGAGTTCTTTATCCCCTACGTTGTAAACGAACTTATAATCAACGGCAAATCTACAGTCAAGGTGCTCGACACTAATTCTAAATGGTTCGGAGTAACTTATTCATCCGATCGTCAGGGAGTGGTAGACAAGCTGAACACTTTGATGCAGACGGGAGAATATCCAAGTAAACTGTTCTGATATAAAATCCTTCCATTGGAAAAAAGAACATAGTAAGTAGTAGTTTCTCCAAGTAAAAAACAATTATCTTTGAAACTTACGCAAGTGATAACACTTGCGTAAGTTTTAAATCATACATTATGGAAAGAACTCTTGTGATATTGAAGCCTAACTGTGTTCAGCGTGGGCTTATTGGAGAAATTATCGGCAGATTTGAAAATAAAGGATTGCGATTAGAAGGGATGAAAATGATGTGGCTTGATGATAATATATTGAACGAACATTATGCCCACCTTCTTGACAAACCCTTTTACGCACGCATAAAGGAGTCGATGGAACGTTGCCCTGTAGTAGTTTGTTGTTGGTCTGGTCCTGATGCTGTGTCGGTAGTACGAACGATGGCAGGCAAGACTAACGGACGCGAAGCTGCACCGGGAACAATCCGCGGCGATTATAGTATGAGTGTTCAGGAAAATATTGTTCATACATCCGATTCGTTTGAAACGGCACTTGTAGAAATCAAAAGATTCTTCTACGAAGGCGAGATATTCAACTACAAACGACAAGTGATATCTAGCATATTCAGTCCCGAAGAACAGGATTGATAATATATTAACATAAATAAAGAAATTATTGATATGCATAATTGGTTTGAATGTAAGGTTACTTACGAGAAAATGATGGAGAACGGTGTACAGAAAAAAGTAACCGAACCTTATTTGGTAGATGCGCTTTCTTTCACAGAAGCAGAGGCTCGTATTATTGAAGAGATACGTCCATTTATCTCAGGCGAGTTCGTCGTTTCGGGCATTAAGAGAGCACGTTTGTCAGAACTATTCTTTAACGAAAATGGCGACCGATTCTTTCGTATTAAGGTATACTTTGTTACCCTCGACGAAAAGAGCGGAGCAGAAAAAAAGACCGCAGCTAATATGTTAGCACAAGCAAACGACCTAAAAGAGGCAATCGCCATATTGGAAGAAGGCATGAAAGGCACTATGGCAGATTATACAATAGCTTCTGTTGCAGAAACTCTAATCATGGATGTTTTCCCATATTCGGCAGACGCAACAACAGTAAAAAGCGGAGAAGAATTAATTGCTGAACAAAAATAAATGAGTGTTGCAGCAAACATAAAGAGGGTTAAGGATGCTTTGCCGGTGAATGTTTCGTTGGTTGCGGTATCAAAGTTTCATGCAGTGGAGACTCTCCGCGAAGCCTATGACGCAGGTCAACGGATTTTTGGGGAGAGCAGGGCACAGGAGCTCAAGGTAAAGCATCAAGCCTTGCCAAATGATATAGAATGGCATTTCATCGGACAACTTCAAAGTAATAAGGTTAAGGACATCGCACCCTTTATAAGCATGATACATAGCATCGACTCGCTTAAATTGCTGGAAGAAGTCAATAAACAGGCTGCAAAGAATGGCAGAGTCATTAATGTGCTTCTCGAGATTCATGTAGCAAAGGAAGAAACCAAGACAGGGCTTTCTCCTGATGAATGCAAGGCTATGCTTGCAACAGACAATTATAAGAATTTATCGCATATTCGTATATGTGGACTAATGGCGATGGCTTCATTTACTGATAATACATCGCTTATACAAAAAGAGTTTAGCGAAGTTCGTCAACTCTTTTCAGAGCTTAAAGAGTCATTCTTTGCAGTAGACGACTCATTTAGCGTTATCTCTATGGGTATGAGTTCCGATTACGAACTTGCAATCGCCGAAGGTAGTACGATGGTACGCGTAGGCAGCAGCATATTTGGAGGAAGAAGTTAAAAGGGTTACTGTCCTTTTAACTTCTTCTTTTTTTCTACTTATTGAACAAATCTATATTATTATGAACAAACGAGTTGAATATTACGACTTCCTTCGTGGCATTGCTATTGTGGGAGTTATTGGAATCCACGCTTTTTGGAGTTATCAGGATTATTTGAGAGAATCAGGAATGACTATGTTCAACATGAATATCTTCGTTCGCCAGCTTATCGGATGCTGTGTACCGATGTTTCTTGCCTTATCAGGTTTCTTCCTTGCAAACAAAGATGTATCATCATGGAGTAAATACGGACAATTCTTAAAGAAGCAGGTAGCACGTGTTTATATCCCCTGCCTTATCTTTTCTCTGCCATTCCTTTATTGGGGAATCAGTAAAAGTCTTGAAGAGAGCAATTCCTTTATCGAAGTATGTACCAAACGATGGCTTATCTGTAAAGAGGGAGGTATCATCGACAATATTCTCTATTATTTAGTCTGCGCCAAGGGAGTGTTCTATTTCGCTGCCGTGATAATTCAATTCTACTTCATATTGCCGGCAATGCAATGGTTAGCGAACAAGAAAGGGACCGGATTATTTATAGCATTCCTTATTTCGTTTATCAGCACGGTAGTTCTTTATTACTTGGTTTACATGGCTGATGTTAATCTATCCTTGATTCTCTACGGCGGACTATTCCCTTTCTGGGTACTGTATTTTGTGTTAGGTGTTTATTATGGTAAGGGGCATCGCTTCGGCTTCTCTTGGAAGTTATTAACTGCGATTGCTATCCTGCTTGTGCCTGTGCTTTATGCAGAGACTTATTATATGGTGGCTGAACTTGGTTACAACCTGCCTGCGGCAATGGGTAATCGTAAGTTCTCATGGATAGTTTATTGTGTTGTCTGTTTGATGCTGATGTTTGAAGCTGTCGACAGCTACAAGTCAAATGCTTTTACCAGATTTATGAGTATCGCAGGTGAATATTCATACGGAGTATATCTGATACACCTATTCTTCTTGCTCTTTGTGATTAAGCTGGCTACTCCTAATTTCCACTGGATGATTGAAACAGTATTATCGCTATTACTTTCGATGGTCTTTATATGGGTTTGTCGTAAGATCTCCCTACCCTTCTCGAAGAAGTATTTAGGATTCTGATACAGTTTCATAGTAAATAAAAAATCCCGATAGCAGTTTCGACAGCTATCGGGATTTCTATTTATTATTATTTACCTGCTTCTTACTTAATCATATCGAAGCCTGTGTAAGGCACTAATGCTTTAGGGATACGGATGCCTTCAGGAGTTTGGTTGTTCTCCAACAACGCAGCCACAATACGAGGCAATGCCATTGCACTACCATTTAATGTATGACACAACTGAGCCTTCTTATCATCTCCTTTATAACGACATTTTAGGCGATTAGCCTGATAGCTTTCAAAGTTTGATACCGAGCTAACTTCCAACCAACGCTCTTGTGCAGCCGAATAAACCTCGAAATCGAAAGTAAGAGCTGAAGTGAAACTCATATCACCACCACAAAGGCGAAGGATTCTCCAAGGCAATTCCAGCTTCTCAACCAATGACTGAACATAGTCGACCATTTCTGTCAATGACTCGTATGAATGTTCAGGCTTGTCGATGCGTACAATCTCAACCTTATCAAACTGATGCAAGCGATTAAGTCCGCGTACGTCCTTTCCATAAGATCCTGCTTCGCGACGGAAACAAGCAGAATAAGCAGTGTTCTTAATCGGCAAATCCTTTTCTTCAAGAATTACATCACGATAAATATTCGTTACAGGAACTTCTGCGGTAGGGATAAGATACAAATCATCAACTGTCGCATGATACATCTGACCTTCCTTATCAGGTAACTGACCTGTTCCATAACCGGAATCAGCATTAACTACATAAGGAGGTTGCACTTCCAAATAACCGGCTTCGCGGGCATTGTCTAGGAAGAAGTTAATCAACGCTCTTTGAAGACGTGCACCATAACCCTTGTAAACAGGAAAGCCTGCTCCGGCAATCTTCACGCCAAGTTCAAAGTCTATCAAATCATATTTCTTAGCCAAATCCCAGTGAGGAACTGCATCTGCACCTAATTCAGGCATCACTCCACCTGTTCTCTCACAAACATTATCTTCTGCTAACTTACCAGCAGGAACTGATTCGTGTGGAAGGTTAGGTATTTGGCATAAAAGCTCTTGTATTTGTTTTTCGGCAGACGTTTTGGTTTCGTCCAAAGCCTTGTTGCCTTCTTTCATTTCGGCAACCTTGGCACGGGCAGCTTCAGCTTCTTCCTTTGCGCCCTCCTTCATTAGCTGACCGATTGTTTTCGATATATTGTTCAGTTCTGCCAGATTAGCGTCTAACACGTTCTGAGTATTTCGTCTTGTCTTGTCTAATTCAATCACCTTTTCGATGATTTCTTTTGCATCAAAATGCTTTCTGGTCAATCCCTTGATAACTGCTTCGGGATTCTCTGTTATTACTTTAATCGTCAGCATAATTTACCGATATATATAATTTGTTAAAAATCTGAACAAAGATAAATATAATATATGTAACAGAAAATAGAACACACCCCTAAAGGCTCTCGTACCATTGGCAGGAAAGGACCTTTTTCGTATATTCGTCAATTATTAACCTTATTAATTCTAAAGCAAAATGAGAACCCTTTCAATTATTGTGGTTACACTTTTAGTCTGCCTCTCCGCCTTTGCACAGCAAGCTATATGGGGAGGACAAGATATTGTTTCTCCTGAGATAAAGGAGAACAATACAGTTACATTCCGCTTCCATGCTCCTAATGCTGATAAAGTACAAATCACGGGCGACTTCCTCCCCACTAGGAAGGTCGATACTCCTTTCGGAGAAGCTGACGAGCCTGTTATTGAGGATTTGACAAAGGGCGAGGGCGGTCTTTGGACATACACAACGCCACAGCCTCTGCCATCGGAACTATACAGCTATTCTTTTATAGTGGACGGATTGAAGGTCACCGACCCGAACAATATCTACCTCAACAGAGATGTAGCATCATTGACCAACATCTTTATCATCAAGGGGCAGCAAGGGGACCTTTACAGTGTAAACGATGTGCCCCACGGAATTGTTGCACGATACTGGTATGACAGTCCGACACTCGAAATGAAACGCCGACTAACCGTCTACACTCCCGCAGGATATGAGAAGGGAACAGAAACGTATCCTGTGTTCTACCTCCTTCACGGAATGGGTGGCGACGAAGAGGCATGGGTTACACTCGGACGAACAATCCAGATTATGGATAACCTAATCGCACAAGGAAAGGCGAAGCCAATGATTGTAGTTATGCCAAACGGCAATGTAAGTCAGGATGCTGCGCCCGGGGAGTCAAGCAAGGGAATGAATAAACCGAACTTCCAGCTTCCTCGCACGATGGACGGAGGCATGGAGGCATGGAGGAAAGTTTTCCCGACATCGTTAAGTTTGTCGAAAGCACTTTCCGTGTCGACAAGCAGAAGTCGTCACGTGCGATAGGCGGTCTGTCGATGGGCGGATTCCATTCGCTGCATATCTCTAAGGAATATCCGGATTTGTTTGACTACGTGGGACTATTCTCTGCTGCAATCCTTCCGAGGGACGGAGCAGAATCACATATCTATGCAAATCAGGACGAAAAGTTAAAGGTGCAATTCGGGAAGAACCCTAAGCTATACTGGATTGCGATAGGCACGACCGACTTCCTCTACGAAGCCAACACAAATTATCGTAAGATGCTCGACGAGAAAGGTTATAAATACATCTATCGCGAGTCAGGCGAAGGGCATATCTGGAAGAACTGGCGCATATACCTTTCGGAATTTGCTCCGATGCTCTTCAAGTAAATAAAACTTATATAACACAAATAAGCCGCTCCGTGAGTTAATCGCAAAGCGGCTTATTTCTTTTGTATGCTTATCTAAAATTATTCCACCGTGAATTTATAGACACAGCGGCTGAAGTATTTCTCACCTGGTCTTAATACTGTCGAAGGAAAGTTCGGTTGATTCGGGCTATCAGGATAATGCTGCGTCTCCAAGCATAACGCCTGACGCTTATTATATGTCGCACCATGCTTTCCCGTACCCAAGCTCATCATATTACCTGCGTATAGTTGGATGCCCGGCTCGTTGGTATAAACTTCGAGAGCTATTCCGCTGCTTGGCGATACCACTTTTGCAGCAAGAGCGGCAATGTCACGGTTTGTGTTAAGCACCCAGCAATGATCATAACCTCTGCCAATAGCAAGTTGTTCGAAGTCCTCGTCTATACGTGCACCGACAGCAATCGGAGAACGCAAATCCATCGGAGTACCATTCACCGAAGCAATCTCGCCTGTCGGGATAAGAGTTGCATCAACAGGGATATATGAATCGGCATTAATACTTATCAGATGGTCAGTAATCTTTTGCTCGTGATTGCCCGAAAGGTTGAAATAACTATGGTTTGTCAAGTTGATAACCGTTGCCTTGTCCGTCGTTGCTTCGTAGACGATCTCAATTGCGTTATCATCGGTTAGCTTATAAGTTACCTTGATGTTCAGATTGCCAGGGAAGCCCTCTTCTCCGTCGACAGACAGATAGGTAAGTTCCAGCGTTTGGTTATTCACCTGCTTCGCATCCCACATACGATTGTGGTATCCCGTCGGACCGCCATGCAGACTATTGCCGTTATTGTTCAATGCCAATGTATATTCCGTGCCATCGAGAGTAAACTTTCCTTTGGCGATACGATTGCCGAAGCGACCGATAGTCGCACCATAATTGCCATCGATTTCAAGATAGTCTGTGATATTATCGTAGCCAAGCACAACATCAGTCATCCTGCCCTCCCTATCAGGCACCATCATCGACACCAAGCGTCCGCCAAAGTTAGTGATACAAGCCTCAGCACCTGCCTTATTGGTCAACACATACAAGGCAGCAGCCTTGCCATCAACAGTAGCATCGAAAGCCGACTTCTTCAATCCCGAGAGGGTAACATCATCGTTAGTTTGAGTACACGACAGCATCATAATCGCCGTCACAACCAGCATAAATAGTTTCTTCATATTATATTACTTAAGGTAAATTATTAATCTGTCAGTAAATATACAATTTTCCCCAAAAAGCCACACCACATTCTTCAACCCCATAGGTAGGGTGTTCAGTAAAGGATTTTATGTTCACTATTTTGAAATAGTGAAAGGTAATTTTGTCTCATCGTATTGGAACGAGAGGATGATAAAATCCAGCTTTTTCTGTATAAGAAACCACTATGGTATGGTGTCCAGTTTGTTGTTCCTTTTTTGTGTCCAACCCGGTACGGGTTGCATAATATTAACCGCCTGAAATGCGGAGAGAGCGCAGCGAACGTAGTCTTCGGGCGGCTGACGTCCTCCTTCCTTTTTCAACGCCGTAGGTGTTGCACAGGGGCATCTTGATTGTGACACACGTGTGCAACCCGTACACGGGTTGG
>JGI996J12353_1000452_pt1 | contig 9709 bp, 10 predicted proteins | sample IntmicLarv5ML5BL_FD_12353 | JGI IMG/M metagenome (IMG submission 12353) | reverse complement strand
TATTTTCGAAATGAGCCGCACAATCTCCCGCCGTAGAGGAGTCAATATAATTATAAATGAAGAGAATAAAGATGAAGATAATAGTACTGGTCCAATTGAACTAAGCGGCGAAGAGCCACACGAATAATTAATGTGATTTTTATTCCTCCCAAGCTCTCAAAGGGGAGGCATTTTGTAAATGTGTTTGAACCCTGCCGATCGTGAGATTAGCGGGGTTCCTTTTTTTACCTTAGACAAGGACAGAGCTTTTTTGTGTCTATTTTCGAACGTATGTTAGGAATGTGTATGGGTAGGCGTGTTTCTCGTCGGTTGGGAAGTCTTGTTGTTCTGTTATTGTCCACTCTTCTGTGTTTATTGTTGGGAAGAAGGTGTCTGCGTCTACGAATGAGTGGTGTATGCGAGTGATGTATAGTTTGTCGGCAATCTCTAAGCCTCGTTTGTAGACTGCTGCTCCTCCGATGATGAAGACTTCATTGTCTTCTTTGCATACTTCCAATGCTTCTTCTAAGGAAGTGCAGGTTGTGCAGTTAGGGTATTCTGTGCCTGAGGTGGTTAGTACGATGTTCTTTCGGTTGGGCAATGCCCCTTTGGGTAGAGATTCGAAGGTCTTGCGACCCATTATAATCGTATGTCCGCCGGTTATTTCTTTGAAACGTTTTAAGTCAAGGGGGAGGTGGCAAAGCAGTTGTTGTCCTTTGCCGATTGCACAATTCTCTGCTATTGCTACAACTATTGATATATTCATTATTGTTCTTTTTATACTGCGACAATCCCTTTGATATGTGGGTGAGGGTCGTAGCCTGTCAGTTCAAAGTCCTCGAACTTAAAGTCGAAGATACTTTTCACGTCAGGATTGATAATCATTTGAGGAAGTTCGCGAGGTTCGCGTGTTAGCTGTAGTTTTACCTGCTCGATATGATTGGTGTAGATATGCGCATCGCCCAAGGTGTGAATAAAGTCTCCGGCTTTTAGTCCGGTAACCTGTGCCATCATCTGCAACAATAATGCGTACGAAGCGATATTGAACGGTACACCAAGGAATATATCCGCACTACGTTGGTACATCTGCAAGCTCAATCGTCCGTCGGCTACATAAAACTGAAAGAACATATGGCAGGGTGGGAGATTCATGTTTTTCAAGTCGCCCACATTCCACGCGTTCACGATGATACGGCGAGAGTCGGGATTATTCTTGATAGCATCAATAGCTTCGCTGATCTGGTCGATAGTGCCGCCTTCATAGTCAGGCCATGAACGCCACTGATAGCCGTAGATATGACCAAGATTGCCATCGGCATCCGCCCATTCGTTCCAAATCCTTACGCCGTTGTCTTGCAAGTATTTTATGTTGGTATCTCCGTTGAGAAACCAAAGCAATTCATGTACGATAGACTTTAAGTGTAGCTTTTTGGTGGTGAGCATCGGGAATCCTTCATCAAGATTAAAGCGCATCTGATGACCGAAGACGCTGATTGTTCCCGTCCCTGTTCTATCTTCTTTCTTAACGCCTTCCGCCAATACACGGTCGAGCAACGACAAATATTGTTTCATTGTTATCTTATTCTTTTGAGGCACAAATGTACGAAAAAAATACCTTTTAGCGGTTTAACAGCGTGTCCAACGCCTCACGCCAGTCCTCTTTATTCTTTGGATGAAGAATGTGGAAACCTAATTGTTTGCCCATTTCGACATTATGTATGCCATCATCAACGAATAAAGTTTCCGAAGGAATCATTCCCGAATGTTCTATCATTCGTTCAAAGATAAGAGCGTTTGGCTTGGTAACTCCCATTTGATACGATGCGTATATGTAGTCGAAATATTCGGTTATCGGCAATCCTTTCTCAGAGAACTCGCTTGTTTTCGCCCATTCAAAAATAAATGGATTGGTATTGCTCAATAGATAAAGATTGTAGTCCTTCCTTAGCTCAGAGATATAATCCAACTTATACTGAGGCAATCCTGCAACGAAGCCGAACCAGCCGTAGGTGACTTCTTCCATTGTGAATTCTTTGCCGCAATGTTCGCTAAGACCTTTTCGGAACTGCTCGGCATCCAGTCGTCCGTCCTCCAATTCAAGGAACAAACCCTTTTGCTCGTAAGGATCTAACATTTCCTCTATATCATCTACGCCTATTTCCTTAAAGTTTCTAATCGCACCTTTGTGGTCTAAGTCGATAATGACTCCACCTAAATCAAATACAATATTCTTTATCATTTAGTATGTCTTTTCTTAATCTAAACTATGTATTACAAGTCCTGAACGCAACTTCGGCTCGAACCATGTTGTCTTTGGAGGCATGATATTTCCGCTGTCCGAAATGTCAATCAACTGCTTCATTGAAACAGGATATAAAGCTAATGCCACCTTCATCTCGCCGCTGTCCACTCTTTTCTTTAACTCGCCCAATCCGCGTATGCCGCCTACAAAGTCGACTCTATTGTCAGAACGTAAGTCCTTAATTCCTAAAATCTCGTCGAGGATAAGGTTTGACGAAATAGTTACGTCCAAGACTCCGATAGGGTCGTTGTCATTGTAAGTGCCTTCCTTTGCAGTCAGCGAATACCATTTATTGCTTAGATACAGAGAGAAATTGTGCAGCTTGCTTGGTTTGTATATCTCACTTCCTGCTTCTTCTACAGTAAAATGTGTTGATAGCTTGGAAAGGAATTCCTCGTCCGAAAGTCCGTTTAAGTCTTTGACAACGCGATTGTAGTCGATAATACTTAGCTGACTTTCAGGGAAGCATACCGACATGAAGTAGTTATACTCCTCGTCTCCTTTGTGATTCGGGTTCTGCTTCGCTTTCTCTGCGCCAACGAGTGCTGCCGCAGCCGAGCGATGATGCCCGTCAGCGATATACAATGACGGAATAGTTGCGAAGACTTCGGTTATACAAAGAATGTCCGCAGCATCGTCGATAATCCAGAACGTATGACCGAAGCCATCCAACTCAGCAATGAAATCATATTCGGGAGTCTTTGCTGTATACTTCTTTACAATAGAGTCAATCTCGGCATTATCAGGATAGGCGAAGAATACCGGTTCGATATTGGCATTGTTCACACGAACGTGCTTCATACGATCCTCTTCTTTATCCCTGCGGGTTAGTTCATGTTTCTTGATGTTACCATTAAGGTAATCTTCCACGCTTGCACAAACTACCAATCCGTATTGCGTGCGACCGTTCATCGTCTGTGCATATACATAATACAATTCCTGTTCGTCCTGAACGAGCCATCCGTTAGCCTTGAATGTTGTGAAGTTCTCCAAAGCCTTAGCATATACCTCAGGGGCATGCTCGTCAGTACCTATCGGGAAGTCAATCTCCGGCTTAATAATATGATATAGAGATTTCTTATTACCAGCCGCTTCTGCGCGTGCTTCCTCGGAGTTTAAAACGTCATAAGGTCGCGAAGCAACCTGTTGTACCAAGTTTCTCGGCGGCCTTATGCCTTTAAATGGTTTAATTACAGCCATCAGTTTCTTTATTGTGTTTTATTTATTTACTCTGAACTTTTCGTTTCCGTTTTTCAAGAAATCTACAATCTGGTTTGCCGCTGCCAAGCCTGCGTTAATATTCGCTTCGGCAGTCTGTGCGCCCATCTTCTTAGGAGTAGTAAAGTAGCGGTCTGCATACTTTGCTTTCAGTTCGGCATCATTATCCGACTTAATATCCGAGATATACTTAAAGTCAGGGCGTGTCTCAAAAGCCTTTGCAAGTCCTGCTTCGTCAATCACCTCCTTGCGTGCAGTGTTCAATACAACCGCACCCTTAGGCATCGAGTTAATCAATTCAAAATTGATAGAACCTTTAGTCTCAGGAGTCGCCGGAATATGCAATGAAACCACTTGTGATATCTCGAATAATTCTTTGACAGAGCTTACAGCCTTGACGCCATCAGCTTCAATAGCCGAAGTCGGGGTATAAGCATCGTAAGCATATATATTCATGCCAAAGCCTTTGGCGATACGTGCGACATTACGACCAACATTGCCATAAGCAAGAATACCCAAGTTCTTCCCAAGAAGCTCCGAGCCGGAAGTTCCGTTATAGCAATTACGGACAGCATAGACCAACATACCCAAAGCAAGCTCGGCTACAGCGTTAGAGTTTTGTCCGGGGGTATTCATTACGCAAACCTTATGAGTCGTTGCAGCTTCGAGGTCTACATTATCATATCCTGCGCCTGCTCTGACAACAATCTTTAGATTCTTCGCTGCGTCGAGAACTTCAACATCTATAATGTCGCTGCGGATGATGATTGCATCCACATCCTTTACAGCATCTAATAGTTGTGCTTTCTCAGTATACTTTTCGAGTAAGGCAAGTTCGAATCCAGCCTTTTCTACAATCTCCCGAATGTCATTAACCGCTACCGCAGCAAATGGTTTATCTGTTGCAATTAATACTTTAGCCATAAGCTCCATTTATTAATGCTTCCTTTCAAACTCTTTCATTGCAGCGACTAATGCTTCGACGCTACTCTTATCCATTGCGTTGTAGATAGACGCTCTGAACCCGCCAACCGAACGGTGCCCCTTGATACCGATAATCTCTGCTGCTGTTGCAAATTCATTGAATCCAGCCTCAAGTTCTTTATACTCCTCATTCATAACGAAGCATACATTCATTATTGAGCGGTCTTCAACGGCAGCAGTTCCTTTGAATAATTTGTTGCGGTCAATCTCATCATATAGTATAGCTGCTTTCTCGATGTTCTTTTTCTCCATAACAGCTATACCGCCTTGTTCCTTATACCATTTCAATGTCTGCAAACTTGCGTAGATAGACAATGTAGGAGGAGTGTTGAACATAGAGTCTTTAGCAATATGTACGCCATAGTCAAGCATTGAAGGGATAGGGCGTTCGACTTTGCCTAAGGCATCCTTGCGGACAATAACAAATGTAAGACCTGAGGGACCTACATTCTTCTGTGCGCCGGCATATATCAAATCGTATTTTGAAACATCAATAGGGCGAGAGAATATATCAGAAGACATATCGCACACCAAACGCTTTCCGACATTTGGGTCGTATCTCATTTGAGTACCATATATAGTATTGTTAGACGTAAAGTGGAAATACTCTGAATCATCCGAAATCTTTAAGTCTTTAGGAATGTATGTGTAGTTAGCTTCCTTTGACGAACCCGCTATTTCCACTTCTCCGAAAAACCTTGCTTCTTTGATCGCATTGGAAGCCCATGTTCCTGTATCGAGATAAGACGCTTTTTTATTTAATAAGTTAAAAGGTGCCATACAAAACTGAAGACTTGCGCCTCCACCAAGAAAAACAACTTCGTAACCTTCAGGAATATCAAGTAACTCTTTTGCTAATTGATGAGCCTCGTCGTTAACGGCGAGAAATTCTTTGCTTCTATGCGAAACTTCGAGTATCGACAAACCTGTTCCTGCAAAATCATTAACAGCTTCAGCCGTTTTCTTAATTGTATACTCGCTTAGAATAGAAGGACCCGCATAAAAATTATGTTTCTTCATACGACTGTGAAATTTTAATTATAAAATGTTATGTAATTAAACTCTTTTCAACGGTTTTGTTAGAAAAGTCCGTAAATGTACGTCTTTTTTTCACGATGGCGATTCTTTGTTATGTAATTAACATCTTAGGCGCGGGCAACAATCAGTAGCGTTTCCCCCACAATCTTTCCATCGATTCGATTAGTTTTCTTTCTGCCGGATTGTCTTGCCCCTCCCAAAAACGTTCGTTTAATAACTCTTTCGGCAGGTAATCCTGTTTGACGAAATTGCCCGGGTAGTCATGTGCATATTTGTAATCACCTCCATAATTAAGTTCTTTCATCAATGCAGTTGGAGCATTCCTTAGATGCAATGGAATGGGCAGGTTTCCTGTTTGATTAACTATTTCTATTGCCTTGCCGATGGATAGGTATGCGGAATTGCTTTTAGGACTACTTGCCAGATAGACTGTTGTTTCGGCTAAAAGGATGCGTCCTTCCGGCCAACCGATTTTCTTCAGGGCATCAAAGCAAGCATTTGCCAATAATAAAGCATTAGGGTTTGCTAAGCCAATGTCTTCAGCAGCAGAGATAACTAATCGTCGGGCGATAAACTCAGGGTCTTCACCTCCGACAACCATTCTTGCCAACCAATAAATTGCAGCGTCAGGGTCGCTGCCTCTAATCGATTTGATAAATGCGGATATTATGTCGTAGTGCATCTCACCGCCTTTGTCGTAAGCTGCGGGATTCTCTTGTAGCCTTTCTGTCACCTTGGCGTCTGTCAATACTATTTGCTCATTACTCTCGGCAGAAACGACTAAGTCCAGTATGTTAAGCAGTTTCCGCGCATCTCCTCCGGAATAACGTAGCAGGGCATCTGTTTCTTCCAGTACGATGTCTTTCTCTTTTAAGATAATGTCTTTGCTTATCGCTTGATTTAGCAATTCCAATAAATCGCTTTTGTCGAGCGACTTTAGGACATAGACCTGACATCTGGAAAGTAATGGTCTGATAACCTCAAAAGACGGATTCTCGGTCGTTGCTCCGATAAGAGTAACTATTCCGGTTTCTACCGCACCTAACAGAGAGTCTTGTTGTGATTTGCTGAAACGATGTATCTCGTCAATAAAGAGTAGGGGAGAGACAGCATTAAAGAATTGATTGCTCTTCGCCTTATCAATTACATCCCTGACATCCTTTACTCCGGAACTGATTGCGCTCAATGTATAGAACGGAGCATCCAACCTCTTTGCGATGATTTGGGCGAGAGTAGTCTTTCCAACCCCGGGAGGCCCCCATAGAATGAACGAAGGAACTCGTCCCGCTTCTATCATTCTGCGTAACACAGCTCCTTCACCAACCAGATGCTTTTGTCCGATGTATTCGTCCAACGTTCTGGGTCTTAATCTCTCTGCTAATGGTTGATTCGTCATAGCACAAAAATCGTACAATTAATCCATTCCCCCAAGAAAGAGAGCGTAAAAGTGGCAGTTAGACAACTCCTCTCATGCGATCTTCAAACGCAGATAGCGCAGCTTTAGCACCTTCTCCCATTGAAATGATTATTTGTTTGTATGGCACTGTCGATACATCTCCTGCAGCATAGATTCCTGCTACGTTTGTGCGACAATGTGCGTCGATTACTATCTCGCCCGGACGATTCGTCTCTACGACTTCGCGGAAAGGGCTGCTGTTTGGTGCTAATCCTATTTGTACGAAGATTCCGTCCAGCTCGATGGTCTGTTCTTCCTCCGTCTTGCGATTCTTTACCTTTATGCCTGATACCTTTTTGCCATTCCCCAGTACTTCCATTGTCTGCATACTTGTAAATACTTCTACGTTTGGCAGACTTCTTACTTTGTCTTGTAGGATATTATCAGCCTTAAGCTCATCAACAAATTCCAAGACAGTCACTTTCGAACAAATACCTGCGAGGTCAATCGCGGCTTCTATTCCGGAATTACCACCGCCAACTACGGCAACGTGCTTGCCTTTATAGAACGGCCCGTCGCAATGCGGACAAAATGCTACACCTCTTCCGATATACTCAGCTTCGCCTGCTACTTGCAACTTCCGCCAACTTGCCCCTGTTGCTACGATAACGGCTGGAGCGGCAAAGAGTTCCCCAGAAACGGTTGTAAGACGCTTCTGCTTTCCATCAATCTCAACCTTCTCGACCATACGATGCTCGAATAAATCAATCGGATATTTTGATAGATGTGTACGCAGATTATCTGCTAATTCACTACCTGTTGTTTCAGGAACAGATATTAAATTCTCTATACTGACAGTATCCTTTACTTGTCCGCCGATACGTTCGGCAAGAACGGCAACCTTAAGACCTTTACGTGCAGAATATATTGCAGCAGCCGATCCTGCCGGTCCTCCACCGACTACCAACACATCATATTGCTTCTCGGTTCTGTCAATAGTGCTTTCGTCCAATCCATATTCAGCTTCTAACTTTGCTAATAGTTCTCCGAAGTCGGCACGACCAACGTGTATCAGTTTGCCATCGGCAAAGACAGATGGAACTCCCTGTAGTTTCAGTTTGTCGACTTCCTCCTGATTGATTGCTCCGTCCACCATCTCGTGACGGATATTCTCATTAAGCGTAGCCATTGCGTTGAAAACCTGTACCACATCAGGACAATTCGTGCAAGTAAGCGACACATAGGTCGTGATATTAATCCTACCCTTCAACGCCTGTATCCGTTTGCGGATGCCTTCGTCGGGCAGATTCTTTCCTTTCCCGTCGGCATTAAGGATAGCGAGTAGGAGGGAAGTGAACTCATGTCCGTTCGGTATACCTCGAAAGGCTACGCCTGTATCCTTCCCATTCTTGAAGATATTGAAGGACAAGCCTTCTCCTTCGCTTATATTAATGTTTATGCGTTCACTACATTCGGCAGTATCGCTTAGCAGTTCTATTAACTCCTCACGACTCTCATGATTTGGCGAGACGTATATATATAATGTGTAGTCAGCTTCCAACGAAGCAAATACACTTCTTAGTTGTTCCTTAAATTCTTGTTCTAACATAATTGAAAGTGCTAATCAGTTAATATCTAAAAAAAGAAAGGAGCTAAAGGTCGTCTGAGACTAATCCTTTAACTCCCGTTCTAATCCTAACCTAAAAAATCAAATTTTGCCAACTAAATCAATGCTTGGTTTCAATGTCGCATTTCCTTTTTTCCATTTCGCAGGACAAACCTCTCCGTCATGACTTGCAACGAACTGCGCTGCTTCTACCTTGCGAAGTAGTTCATCAGCATTACGTCCGATGCTATTGTCGTGGACTTCTGCCAGCTTAATCTTTCCTTCAGGATTAACAACGAATGTTCCGCGATAAGCCAAACCCTCTTCCTCGATAAGTACGCCGAAAGAGCGACACAACGCACCTGTTGGGTCAGCAAGCATAGGATATTTAATCTTCTTGATACTATCAGAAGCATCATGCCATGCCTTGTGAACGAAGTGAGTGTCAGTGCTCACAGAATAAACTTCTACACCCATCGCTTGGAACTGCTCGTATTTGTCAGCCATATCTTCCAACTCTGTTGGACACACAAACGTGAAGTCAGCAGGGTAGAAAAAGAATATCGCCCATTTACCTTTTAAGTCTTCGTTCGAAACTGTTTTGAAGCTACCATTGTGGTAAGCCTGAACTTTAAAATCTGCAATCTGAGAATTAATGATTGGTTCCATAATTTTACTTTTTAATTGATTATATATAATTGTCGTTTTGTTTTATGACACAAATGTATAGGCTTTGATGCGAAGGGGGGCAATAATTCCAATTGGTAATTTTTATCATCCGATAGACGAAAAAGATGATGATGTGGGTTACGGTGCCCGTGCCCGTGGTGTCTCTGTGTGTTGTGTGCTATGCTCGAGAGACCGTGTGTCTCTTCGCTATACTCAGGACTATGCATAATGCCACCCTACCTGCAAGGGCGATATTATGTATATTATATATAATATGCAGTACATTGCACAGTGCTATATATAGCGGGTATTTTGTATGCACCGTGATAGGTAGACAAGGAGGAAAGAAGAAAAAAGTTACTCCCGAAGTTTTGCATTTTTAAAAGATAGAAATATCTTTGCACTCACACACCATGGAAAAAAATCAAATAAATATCGACTTTTTAGCAGTTTTCTGCTCCTCAGATTTGGAACTCTCATCTAATTTATTAGAGAGAGAGAGAGAGAGAGAGAGAGA
>JGI996J12353_1000451_pt1 | contig 9766 bp, 10 predicted proteins | sample IntmicLarv5ML5BL_FD_12353 | JGI IMG/M metagenome (IMG submission 12353) | reverse complement strand
CCCAGAGGGCTCCATGTCCTCCAATCGCCTGTTGGACAGCTTCCCGTACTCCTTCACCTTGTTGACCTCGAAGTACACGCTGCCCTCATCCGTCGGATACCCATACCCGTTATCGACGATCTCCCCCACCATCCTCAATATGTCGTCCATGCTCTCGCTGGCCTTTGGATACAGGTCGGCAGGGCTTATCCCCAGTCTCTCGACATCCTCAAAATACCTTTTTATGTATCGGGCAGACAGGTCCAAGGGAGCCATTCCCTCCTCATTGGCCCTTTTTATTATCTTGTCGTCGACATCGGTGAAGTTGGTGACATGCATGACCTCGTATCCCACATGTCTGAGGTACTTGACCACCATGTCAAAGACTATCATGCTTCTTGCATGGCCCATGTGTATGTCATCGTACACGGTGACCCCGCACACGTATAGCTTGACCTTGCCCTTCTCGATGGGCTTGAAAACCTCCTTTCTATTCGTAAGGCTATTGTATATCTGCACAGGCACCCATATCACCTATTGCTTTTCAACCCTTCTATCTCTTCCTTGAGTTGATTGAGCTCCCCCATAATGCTGGACATCTTGTCCTCTATGTAATCAGGGATGTCATTGTGATTGAGTATGTTGCCTCTTGCAACTGGAATGCCGCCCCTGCTGATGACCTTTCCAGGTACGCCTACGACCGTACTGTTCGGAGGCACATCCTTGACCACCACGGACCCTGCGCCTATCCTTACATCGTTTCCGATGGTTATGTCTCCCAAAACGGTTGCATTGGCGCCGAACACCACCCTGTCACCAACTGTTGGATGCCTCTTCCCCTTATCGAAGGAGACTCCACCAAGGGTCACACCTTGGTATATCGTGACATCGTCACCTATTATGGCAGTCTCTCCGATGACCACCCCTGTGGCGTGATCGATGAAGAACCCCGACCCTATGGTCGCCCCAGGGTGGATATCGCATCCGGTGAGCCTGTGCGCCTTATGGTTCAGCCTCCTTGCCTTCATTAGCTTACCGTTGATCCAATGCCTATGGCTCAACCTGTAATAGGACACCGCTATCAGTCCCGTGTGGAACCTTTTTGCATCCCTCTCATTGATTATTGCGGGATCCCTTTCCATCACCGCCTTCAAATCGCCTGGTTCTACCCTCATATCGACTCCTCCTTCATTTGAAAAGGCCCCTCTGCACAATGTAATCCCCGATCTGGCTGCCTGACCTCCCTCCCATAAGCTCGTGTGTCACGAACTCTGGGGATATTGCTTGGACGAGCTTCAAGCATTCCATCATGGAGAATGGAAGATGCTGATCTATGTTCGATATGTGTGGGTATGCCCGTCCGATTATATCGAAGATGGCCTCATCCTCCTGCCTCTCGTTCTCTACGAACTCGGACCGGTATCGTCCGCTGAGGCTGAGGTTCAAATGCATCGTGCAGATCCTGTCCTTCATCTCATCTGGATAGCCGTCAAACACATCCAGTAGCATATCGATGGACTCGCCCTCGTCATATGCTGGCATGGTGTTCAATAGATGGCCGGTATCCAGGCATATGCCCCAGTTGTCAAACTCCAACCCATCCATGAGCATCTCAAACCCTTTGGACGACTCCATCCTTAGCCCTGGCCACCATAGGTTCTCAAAGGCGATCTTGAATGGCATCTCGCCACCGACCTCTGACGACACCGAGTTCATCACCTCGCAAAGCGTGGTGAGCACGTCCCGGTCATTCTCCTTCTGATGCCTCATCATCACGGTGCTAAGGTTCACGTTGCCTGCATGGACGACCCCGTACTCAGGCTCAACCTTGGATGCGACGTCTATCATCCTCACCATGTTCGATATTACCTCATCCCTGTCCCTGCCAAAGGATATGTGCCTTATATCATCAGGGGATATGCCTTTCAATCCCTCGTCATTTGCCCATCCCCTCATCCAATCTGCAGCATACGGCAGATGGACGGACACGATGTGCTCAAGGTATTCCCTAGGAATGGGGTTAAATCCTGTTAAAAGCTCAATGCCATCACATCCGACTGCATTCAAGGAGTCAACGTCCAATTCGGACATCGGTTGATAGATGGTGTGGTTTATAAGGTGTTTCATATCAATTCCAAAGCTGCGTTTATTGCAGCCTCGATGGCAAGGTGTTTGTCATCGGCGCTGCCGACTATCAGGACGTCGCTTTGTGTGATCCCTGCGTTCTTTCTGATCTCATAGGCTAGCTCCGGATTCCTATCGTCGATGTTCCAATCTGGGGGGATCATCAGGACGCCGTCTCGTATGACTATGGTCGTGCAACCCATTGCACCGTACTTTATCCCCACATCCCTCTGCTCCAGGCCATTGTTGACCTTCTCGGCCACACCTAGCGCCAGGATCCCCTGAGAGTGCATGCCTAGGACGGAATCGCCTAGCGACACGTCAACCACCTTGATTGGAATCTGGCTCAGGAAGTTCAATCCGGATTTGGTTATGGTGATCCCCGTCTGCTTCACGGAGACCAGATCCCACTCCTTTAAGGTTGAGATTATCTTCCTCATGCTTCCCTCTCCGATTCCGACCTCCTCGGATAGCCTTGCCCTACCCATCCTTTTACCATCGGAGATCAAATGGAGCGTCCAATACACGCTTGCATCGGTGAAGCAAAACATGGGACCGTACTGAGGTTGGGTTACAATTTTCATGGTATCATCTCTTTTAGAACGTCTTTACCTTTCCATCCACAATCATTTGTGTTATCCTATCCACGTTGTCAAGCCAATCCTCGGCTATGGACTCTGCCTCGGACTTCCATTTCCCAAGGTTCGAATCCCCTGTTGCATTCTCACAGACTATGTCTATCGATGCGTTCAATGGCTCAGACACGAACTTCCCTATCTGGGAGAGGAGCCTGACCCTGATCTCAGCCTCGTTGGTGACCTTCTTTGCAACATCCTCGGCTATCAGCTTGGACATTATATTGTATATCTTCCCTATATGGGTTATGGGGTTCTTCCCTGATGTCGCCTCCATGGACATTGGACGATATGGCGTTATAAGGCCATTGCACCTGTTTCCCCTTCCAACTGACCCGTCATCGCCCATCTCCTGGGAAAGCCCGGTGCATGTGAGGTAGTAGACGCCGTTTTCAAGGGAGTCCCCAGTGTTAACATCCAATTTTATGTTGACGTTCTCCGACCCAACCACCTTCAGGGCGTTGTCATAGGCCTTGTTGTAAAGCTGCTCGACCGCAGACTTGTACCCATCTAGATCATCTATGTACTTGTCCACCATTGCACAAGCGACGGTCATTGTGATCTCGTTCTTGACCCTGGAGGCCATGACCTTCACGTCATGCCCGGATTCTGGCAGGATATCCTTCAAGTCCCCATTTATGTACTTCTCCGTCTCGTACACCAGCGTGTCCGTTATGGAGAACGGGGCATATCCCACTCCGAATGAGGTGTCGTTTGCACAGTGGCCGGATGTCTTATAGACCCCGGTGAGGTCATCGGACCCCATGCTTATCTTTGCATCGAGAATGATCTCGGAGTCGGAATCGAGGTTTGGGAACGTGTCCTTGAGGTACTTCCTTGCTGCCCTGAGTGCAGTAGGCTTGCATGGGAGGTTAACAAGGTCCTTCCCCTCACCGACATGTGTGGTCGCCCTTCCAACTAGAAGTATGTATGCAGGATCGATTATTGCGCCTCCGCCGAACTTCGGTGCCGCAGATCCAGCGGCTATCTGGGTCTCATCGGTGTTGTGATGCAATACATGGCCGAACTCCTTTATGTACATCTTGCACAACGCCTTGCTTACCTCCTCGGCAAGGGCATCGGAAACGCTGTCGGGATGGCCTATGCCTTTCCTCTCGACGATCTCTATGTCTCTTTTTGGCAAGGGTATTTCATTGATTCCGTTAACATAAATGTTCTTTCCAGCCATTTTTAAATCCTCATCTGATTTATTAATTAGTTCAACTATATTGGTTCCTTGTTTATAAAAGATACTGATGACAGTATTCAAATACGAACAATTGATACAATATCGCATGAGGTTTCCCCAAGTGTCCGACATCAGGAAGATCAGGAAGATGCTGGACATAAGCCAAACCTCGCTTGCAAAGGAGTCTGGGGTCAGCCAAAGCACGATTGCCAAGATTGAGACCGGAAGGATATCTGCCAGCTATAGCACCGTCGTATCACTTTTTGAGACGCTGGACAGGCTTCAGCACGACAGTCGAAAGGATGCCACGGCATCCGATGTGTACTCCACGAATGTCATGTCCATCCAAAGCGGTGAAAGGATAAGAAATGCCATGGAGCTGATGAAGACAACAGGCTTCTCTCAGCTACCTGTGTTCACCGACGATCGCCCTGTGGGAAGCATATCCGAGAGGAAGATATTCGGGTTGCTGAAGGATGGGAGGACCATGGATGAGCTTAAGGACATCCCCATATCCAATATCATGGATGAATCATTCCCGGCGGTTTCAGAGAGCACGTCCATAACGACATTGAGCGATATGCTTAGCAGCAACGATGCGGTGTTGGTGATGAAGAAGGGAAAGGTCATCGGACTGGTGACCAATGCGGACATGCTCAAGTTAATCTGATCCTTCCACGCCCTATCTCGAAAAGGTCCATGTCCTCTGCGATGAATGTGTTTTCAAATATGGACTTGGCCTCATTCAGCATATCCGTCGTGTCCTTGTACCTGCCGCTGATGTGCGTCAATATGAGGGCCTCGCAATTGCATCCCTTGGCAATATCCGCCGCTTGCAATGACGTGCTATGCCCATGCTTTATTGCCAGGTCCCTTTCCGAATCCATGAACGTGGACTCATGCACCAGCACATCCGCTTCGATGGAATGCCTCCTCACGCTATCGCAAGGGACAGTGTCGCCAGTATAGACCAGCGAGGTCCCAGGCACCAAATAGGTCGCATCCTCATAGGTTATGCCATTTACGGTGTGGCCGCTCTTTATTGATCTAAGGTCCTTGGAGGTAAGGTTGTTCTCAGATATGATGTCCTTGTGGAATCTCCTCGATGGTGACTCTAGGACCTTGAACCCTAGGGAATGGACCTCATGCTCCGTTGCAAATGCAGTGATGGAATATCCCTTGAACGTCATTGTAAGGTCATCTTCTGCCTCTATGATGTTCAACTCGTATCTCAGATCCTCGCAGCAGGCGCTTAGGCAATCGTCTATCCACTTCCGTATGCCCGGTGGGCCGCACAGCATAAGGCTCCGGCCCCTGTTGGACATGCCTATGGTCATCAACAGGCCAGGTAGGCCTAGGATGTGATCGCCATGCAAATGGGTTATGAAGATCCCCTCGATCTTCATGAATGAGAATGGGGACACCATCAATTGCCTTTGGGTGCCCTCACCACAATCAAGAAGGACTATCTCACCTGCTATCCTAACGGCCAGCCCAGGGACGGACCTTTGCCTGCTGGGTATCCCTGCACCTGTGCCGAGGAATAGGGCTTCGAGCATCGTCTCACTCAATATATCCTGTCAAGGTCCCTTTCGGTCTTCGATTCCTTCTTGAACTCCTTATAGTGTGTTTTGCATAGATGCACGCTTTTCAGATCCCTGCTTTTCAAAGGGAGGTTTGTCTTGGAGACCTGCTTCATGCTCAAGGACCTTGATGATTCCTCCTCGCAACCAGACACATCGCATGCCTTTTGTGGTTCTGGGTGTTTTCCTACCATAGTTGGTGATATCCCTACATGAAATATATTACTTATGCAAATCAATGGGGCTGAAATGAGCGATCACATGTATCGCTGCCTAGAGAATTCACGACGGATGCTTAAAAAATAAAAGGTTTAAAAGGTGTTTAAGGCTTTTTCTTTGCCTTTGGCAGGTTTGGCATCTTGAACTTTATTGCCTTTTTCCCTCCCCTGAGGAAGAAGAACCAGATCAATGCAAGCACTGCAACTATGATGACGATCACGATTATGATGTAAAGCATCAGGTTGCTGCCACCGCCACCTCCATCCTTTGCCAGCTTGGCGGATATGGTGATGGATTCCGAGCCCTCGACCTTGGACCATGCTATGGAGTACGTCGCACCGTTGTCGATGAACTTCTCAAGGACTGTGTCCCCCTTCTTCACGGTTACCTCCACCTTTCCATCGAGTCCCGAATTCACACTGTAGGTGTAGTTCTCCTCGAATGCCACCCTTGTGGCACCATTGATCGTTATCCCCTCATCTGAATCGAAGTTGACTTGGACAGAAAGGTCCTTTAAATCTCCTGTCTTAACAAGAACGGCCCCTGTGATATCTGCACCAGGTATGGTGAAGTCATTACTGTTCTTAATCAAACTGGAATTGGGATACAAACTGCCTCCAATGGTGACGGTTAGCACGACGGTCGTGGAGTATCCATATTCAAGGAGTATGTTGAATTCATAGTCTTCGTTGGCCCTTGCAATCGCATTTCCTGTGATTGTGGAGCCAGCACCTTTGTCAAAAGTGACAGGATATGATGTCTCCACAAGGTTTGACGTTGCAATGACTATTGCGCCTGTCACGTCCGCAGCAGGTATGGTGTAGCTGTTTCCATTCTTCACCACATTCATATAGATTGTCCCACCGATCGTGATGGATACGTTTATGCTTCCTGCATATCCGGCCAAGGGGGATACGGCAAATACGTAATTCACCCCTTCCATAGCCTCACTGCCATATTCTACGTTGACCCCTGTTCCTGGGTTGGATGTCACGGCGTATGTGTCTGCCGCATCATACTCCGCACCTTGGCTGCCCATGACAATGGTTGCAGAAAGACAGATCGCCACTATGCATGCCAGCAAGGCGAAGTTCGTCCTCCTCTTATTGTTAGAGCGTGCCCTGCCTGTTTCGAAATTTGTAACATTTCCTTTCATCGAGTGCATCCTCCGAGACCATGCGCATGCATGGCCCACGGGCAAATAAAGTACATTCGAATATATAAGTCATACTGGCAATTATTTTGAAATGGGTCATTGAATTATTTTAAAGAAGAGCCTTTTAGAAAGCATGTTATGTTTTTGCCATGAAACCCATCCAATCCCCTGTTTTTCCCATATGTGCGGCCCAGTGGCCGCTGTCCCATCAATTGTGCGGGTGAAGTGAAAATGGAGGGCGGTTCACAGCGGTCCCAACCGATAACGCATTCGTAGAACGTTTGGATGTCATGCTAGCATTTGATTTTCACATGGTGACGATCAGCATTTGGTTTTATATCACTTGAGGACATATGCCGAATCATGGTTAAGATCGCCCCGTCGTTGCTTTCTGCGGACTTCTCCAAGCTTGGGGATGAGGTGAGGAGGATTGGTGAGTCTGGTGCTGATTGGATCCATGTCGATGTCATGGATGGGCACTTTGTGCAAAACATATCCTTTGGCTTCCCAGTGATCGACTCTATAAGGGGCAAGACCGACCTGCCGTTCGATGTGCACCTCATGATTGCGGATCCAAAGAGGTACGTCGACAGGTTCGTGGACTCCGGTGCGGATATGCTCACCGTCCATGTGGAGGCCACCAAGGGTGAGACCGAGGATGTGTTGAGGATGATAATGGACCGTGGTGTGAAGGCCGGGTTGACAATGAACCCCGACACGCCCATCGAGATGATGATGCCCTATCTGCATATGGTGGACCTTGTGTTGGTAATGACCGTCTTCCCTGGCTTTGGGGGGCAAAGATTCATAGAGAGCGGTTTGGAGAAGATAGGATGCTTCAAGGAATACTCCGAAATGCATGATCCCAACCTTGAGATATCCGTTGATGGTGGCATAAACATGGAGACGGGGAAAAGGTGCGTCGATGCCGGTGCAACGGTCCTGGCCGCGGGAAGCTCCCTGTTCGGGTCAAAGGACATGAGGGCAGAGATATCTGCTTGGAGATCCCATTTCAACCAATGAGGTGATGCCATGGGAGTCAATCTTAGCGGAATGATCGAACCGGACACGGTGGAGCTGTCCGACCTATGCGGAAAGGCCATCGCAATCGACGCATACAACACAATCTATCAATTCCTATCCGTTATAAGGCAATCGGATGGCACTTCCCTCTCAGACAGCAAGGGAAGGGTCACGTCCCACCTTTCAGGGCTGTTGCCCCGAACGACCAACTTGGTCTCCGCAGGGATAGAGCCTGTTTTCGTGTTCGACGGGAAGCCGCATCCATTGAAGGCTGCGACCCTCGCCGACAGGAAGATGAGGAGGGAACTGGCGATGGAGGAGTGGGAGCAGGCCTTGGAGGAGGGGGATATGAAGAAGGCGTTCTCCAAGGCACAGCAGACCTCCAAGATGACCCCTGAGATAAGGCAGTCGTCCATGGATCTGATAGAGCGCCTTGGATTCCCGATCATCCACGCGCCTTCCGATGGGGAGGCTCAGGCTGCATACATGTGCATGAAGGGGGACGTATGGGCATCGGCATCACAGGATTACGATTCGCTGCTCTTCGGTGCACCGACACTTGTTCGGAACGTCACGATAACCGGCAGAAGGAAGCTCCCTGGAAAGGACAAGTACAGGGATGTGAAGCCAGAGGTCATCGGGTCCAAAGGATTCCTCGAGTCGTTGGGCATATCCAGGGAGCAACTGGTCGACATGTGCATATTGATGGGCACGGACTTCAACGAAGGGATCCCTGGCATAGGGCCGAAGAAGGGCTTGAAGCTGGTGAAGGAGAACGGGTCGTTGGAGAGCATACTTCCAAAGATCGGGGTTGAGATCCCATTGTATGAGGACATAAGGGGCATATTCCTCGATGGGATCTATGTAGACGATTACGACATATCCCCGAAGGAGGTCGATGTCGAAGGCGTCCTGGACTTGCTCCAGGGGTACGACTTCACTGAGGACAGGGTTAGGTTCTCTCTAAATAGGATGGCGACATCCAGAAAGGCCGTGAAGGCCAAAATGGCTCAAAGGAGCCTTGACAGTTGGTTTTAGGTTGATGCTATGAGACAGATCAGTGCGAATTACGATGCGCCCAACGTTGAGAGGAATGTGCAGAAATACTGGGCGGAAGGCGACATTTACAAGAAGGTCAAGGAAGAACTCTCCACAGGGGAGAGCTACTACTTCCTCGATGGCCCGCCATACACCACAGGGGCAATACATCTTGGAACGGCCATGAACAAGACCTTGAAGGACGTCAAGCTAAGATATCTGAGGGCGAATGGGTTCAATGTCAGGGACCAGCCGGGCTTCGACATGCATGGCCTGCCTATCGAGGTGCAGGTCGAGAAGAAGATGGGCATCCACTCCAAGAAGCAGATAGAGGAGATCGGCATAGGCAAGTTCGTCGACACATGCAAATCGTTCGCCAGCGACCTCAGGGAGAGCATGTCGGAGCAGTTCCAAAGGCTTGGCGTATGGATGGACTGGGAGAATCCGTATCAGACGTTGAAGCCAGAGTTCATAGAGGCCGCATGGTGGACGATCGCAAGGGCGGAGGAAAGGAAGCTTCTGGACTCCAGCAACAGGGTGATAACATGGTGCCCTAGATGCGAGACCGCCCTTGCAGAGGCCGAGATAGAGTATTGGGACGAGACCGACCCATCGATATTCGTAAAGCTACCGATCCTTGACAGGAGCAATGCGTTCCTGGTCATCTGGACCACCACCCCTTGGACGCTTCCAGGAAACGTGGCCGTTGCAGTGAACCCGAAGGAGATGTACTGCGAGGTCGTCCTAGGCGGGGACGTCGAGGAGACGGTCTACTGCCATGAGAACTTCGTAAAGGACTTGGAGGCCATGGGCAACGGCA
>JGI996J12353_1000450_pt1 | contig 9769 bp, 8 predicted proteins | sample IntmicLarv5ML5BL_FD_12353 | JGI IMG/M metagenome (IMG submission 12353) | reverse complement strand
CAATCGGCGCTTTGTGTTTCATGCCGTAAATTTGTTCAAAAACATCTGTTTTCAATCTGTAATCGGCACTGAGGTCAATTATTTTGCATTTGCTGTCTTTTAATATTTCAGGAACCGCGTCCATTGCCGTTCCGTGCGGAACAGCCATAAAAACGACATCACATTCCTTTTTTATCTTTTCATAATCCGGCTCTTCAAATTCCAAATCATAAAGTCCTTTTAAATTTTCATGAACCGATGAAACTTTTTTACCGGCGGCAGAGCGCGCAGTTGCAATAACGACTTCTGCGGATGAATGTCCGACTAAAAGCCGCAGCAATTCTTCTCCTGTATATCCGGTAGCCCCGACAATACCTACTTTAATCATTCTTTTTCCTCTTGATTTTTCGGCAAAATACTGATGGAAGGATATCATTAAATTATGATATTTTTCAGCTCGCCGTTTTCAGTTTTTTTATGTGAGTTAAGGGATTTGGCTATATAAACTTTATATCTCTTTGAATCTGTTTTTTGTGGTTTTTATTTTTTTGATTGGCTTTTTGTTTTGAATTTGTTTATTTGAATTATTTTTAATTTTTTTAGTTTTAGAATTAATTCTTTTTGAATTATTTTTTTCATTTTTTGTTTTATTTCTCATTTTTTTGTTTTATTTCCTTCTTACAATTTTTCATATTTTTATTAAATTCAATTACTCTCTATTTTCGCTCTCTTGTTGTCTGTTTTCACTTTTCTTTTGTGACGTTTTTTAACATTTTGTATAATCTTTATGTAAATTCTTGAAAACGGTTCTATCTGTTCAAACAAATGTTCTGTTTCGTCTTAAATCGCAATCAGTAAGCTTCATATATTCGTGAAATCAATTCAAATTTACTTTATTTTATCTTTTTGAATTCATTCTTTTTGTTTTCGGGTGTATAATTATGCTGAAAAAACTATTTGATATCCTCAGCGGCACTAAAGCGACTTTAATCGGCGGTATTTTCCTGATTCCGAGTCTTGCTTATCTGCTGATGGGAAGAGAATTTCTGATTGATCCCGCATGGGTGACTGTTGTCATTTGCGGTTATCCGCTTCTTTATTTGGCGCTGACGCGTCTCATTTATCAGAGGTGGGTTTCTTCAGCGCTTCTGATTTCCATTGCAATGGTTGCGGCAATCGCAATCGGCGAGTTATTTGCCGCCGGCGAAGTTGCTTTTATTATGGCAATCGGCGCGATTTTGGAAGAAAAAACAGTTGAGCGGGCAAAAAAAGGAATTAAAAATTTGATTCATTTGGCGCCGACTCAAGGTCGCCGCATGATTGTTTCAGGCAGCGGAACCGCCGAAGAAATGATTCCGGCAGATCAAATTCAAAAAGGAGATTTACTTCGCGTTTTCCCGGGAGAAACCATTCCGGTTGACGGAATTATTGTTTCCGGAAACACATCGGTTGATCAATCCATTATCACCGGCGAATCTCTTCCGGTGGATAAAGCCGTTGATGACGCCGTTTTTTGCGGAACAATTAACCGATTCGGCTCAATTGATATTCGAGCAACCGAAGTCGGCGAAGATTCTTCGTTGCAGAAATTAATTCGTTTGGTTCAGGAAGCCGAAAATAAGAAAGCGCCGATGCAGCGAATTGTTGACAAATGGGCGACTTGGCTGGTTCCGATTGCACTCGGCATTGCAATTGCGGCTTATTTCTTAACCGGCGAAATTATTCGCGCCGTTACAATTTTGGTTGTGTTCTGCCCCTGCGCTCTTGTTTTGGCAACGCCGGTTTCAATTGTCGCCGCCATCGGTCAGGCGACAAAATACGGTGTCATTATCAAATCCGGCGAAGCGCTTGAAAAAATGGGAAAAGTTGACAGCATTGCTTTTGATAAAACAGGAACGCTGACTTGCGGAAATTTAGCGGTCAGCGATATTGTTTCTTTCGTTCACGATTTTTCCGAATCTGATCTTTTGAAATTCGCTGCGTCCGCCGAATCTTATTCCGAACATCCGCTCGGAAAAGCAGTTGTCGCTCACACACGCGCTGCTCAAATCGAACTTTCGGAAGCTTCCGATTTTTCAATGATTCCGGGAAAAGGAATTCAAGCAACCGTTGATGAAAAAGAAATTCTTTGCGGCAATGTCGGTTATTTGGAAGAAAACGGAATTGTTTTTGATAATTCCGCGCATTCCGTTTTGAACAAATTGAGATCGGAAGGCAAGGCTTCTGTTTTGGTTGCTGTTTCGGGTCGATTGATCGGAGCAATTGCGTTGTCCGATACGCTTCGCGAATCTGCGCGGGAAATGATTGATGAGCTGAAAGAAGCCGGAACAAATATTGTTCTTTTGACGGGAGATCACAAGCAGACAGCTGATTATTTCGCGTCCCGCGTCGGAATTACTGATGTTTATGCTGAATTACTTCCTGCCGACAAGGTTTCTGAAATTCAGAAAATAAAAGATTCCGGTCATATTGTTTGTATGATCGGTGACGGCGTTAATGATGCGCCTGCTTTAAAAACCGCCGATGTCGGCGTTTCAATGGGATGTATGGGAAGCGATATCGCAATTGAATCTTCTGATATTGCTTTGATGGGCGATGATTTGTCAAAGGTTTCCTATTTGAAACGTTTGTCAAATGCAACAATTAAGCTGATTAAATTCAATATCGCACTTTCAATGACAATTAATACGATTGCAATTGCGTTGTCGGTTGCCGGCTTTTTGACGCCGATTACAGGCGCATTGGCTCACAATATCGGGTCTGTTTTAGTTGTTTTAAATGCGGCTTTCCTTTATGACCGAAATTATATGAAAAAGAGGAAATCTAAGAAAACAAAAAAGGAAGAAAAAGCGGCAATGCGTTCATGTGACGGCTATCGAATGGAAAATGAGTTATAATCGGGCGATTTTTGTTTTTTAGGAATGCTGCCGTTATTTTTTCGGCAGTTTTTTTAATTTCATTTCACTTTTTCGTTTTATTTTTTTTAGTTTTGTTTTTGTTTTTTAATTTTTCTTTTTGTTTGCTTTCGTTTTCTTGCATTTGTCTCTTGTTCATTTTTTATTTCGGTTGGCTGAATCTCAATTCTCATTTCCCTCACTTCGTTCGTGAAATTCGAATTGAGGTGGTTGTTTTGTTTTTCATCATTTTTTGTCATTTTTTACCATGCTTTTAATTACATATCGCCCTTTATTCTCCTCATTCTCTAAAATTCTAAATATTTTCAAAAGGAGTTTTTCAATATGACTGAAATTTATCTTGCCGGCGCTCTTTTTTCTCAAGCCGAGCGCGAATTTAATAAGAAACTTCAAAAAATGATGCTCAATCTTGGGTTTACTGTTTTTTTACCTCAGGAAGACGCTGACGATAATTCTTCCGAGCGTGAAAATCGAAATCACTCTTCGATTTTTAGCAATTGTTTTTCAGGACTTGAAAAAAGCGACATCGTTGTTGCTGTTTTAGAAGGAACGGATGTCGATTCCGGAACTGCTTGGGAACTCGGTTATGCTTATGCAGTTGGAAAACCGATTATCGGGTTTAGGTCGGATTTTCGAATCCAAACGCCGGATGAGCGCGTTAATTTAATGATTCAGGAAACATTGGAGGAATTTGCTGGAAGCGTTGAAGAATTAGAACATATTTTGGAAAAATATATTTGAGAAATGTGTTTGAAGAATTATTTGAATTCAGTTTAATTTAAAACGATGCCAGAAAACAGTTTTTTGATTGTTTATTTTTCATTTCTTGCAAGTAGAATCCGCAATTTCAAATTTTCTTCGCTTCGCTCATAAAATTTTCAATTGCGGTCGCATGGGGATTTGTTGAACCATGACGAAATTTTTATGAAGGAAATGAAAAAACAAAACAACCACCTCAATTCGATTTTCACGAACGAAGTGAGGGAAATGAGAATTGAGATTCAGCTGAGCGAATATAATAGCAGAGAACAATCCTGAACATAAAGAAAAACAGAAAAAAATTTAAAAGAAAATTTGAAAGATAGAAAAAAACAGAAAATAATCAAAAAACAAATTTGGAAAATAAATCAAAAATAAAATAAATGTATTTTAAATTTGATTTTAAAATCATTTTCCTGTTTCGTTTCGTTTTTTAATCTCTTTCACAATTCTTTCTTTCTTCAAAACCGCAGCATTCGCAGCCTCATCAACTTTCTTTTTCATCGCTTCAAAATCCGACGGCGCTTTTTCGCCGATAACCTTTTTCAACGGTGTATAAGCTGCCTCGCGGAAAAGTGGTTTGAATTCTTTTTCCTCGCTGCCGACAATTAATGCGGTATCGAATTTGCCGCTTTCCTTTTCTTCAATTCTGCCGACAACATACATTTTTACGCCGACTTTTTCAACCGTTTGAATTATTTCATTTGAAATTTCCGGCGGGCAAATCACTAACAGAGAATCAATTGAAACACCGCGGAAATCAATTTTCAAAAAGTCAAACATTTCCAAAATAGTCGGCTCGACACATTTTAAAAGCGCGTCATCGTCAAAAATCAAACGAATATCGGCTTCTTTTGAAATTTCAAAAGCATCGCCGCGAACGCCGCCGTTTGTCACATCTGTCATCACATGAATCTTTTTATGAAGTTCATTTTCAGAATCCAAAATCGCTTGAACCGCAATCAAAAAATCAACATTCAGCGTTTTGTTGACAACATCTTCCGCCTTTTCATAATTTGAATAAATCGCCGCTGTCGTCACCGTTCCGCCGCCGGTTCCTTCCGTCATTAAAATTAAATCGCCCGGCTCGGCTTTATTTCGCGCCGTCAAACTTTCAGCATTCATCGCGCCTGCCGCGCCGACACATCCGGTCATTCGATCGCCGATTACCATATCTCCGCCGATTCGAAGCGTGCTGCCTGTAATTAATGGAATTCCCGTCAATTCCGAAACCGCGGAAATTCCTGCCAAATGGTCAAAAATCATAGAAACATCGCCGTCATCGGCGACATGAATATCTGAAAGCATCGCCGACGGTTTTGATCCCATTACATAAATGTCGCGAAGCGCCGCTTTTGCAACATGAAATCCTGCCAAAAACGGAAAAGCGCTGAGGCGGGAATGGATGCCGTCAACCGTCAGCACCAAATAATTCGAGTTTCCCTCCAAAGAAACAACGCCGGAATCGTCTGAATTTGATGAATCCAATACGGCAGATGTATCTCCAATAACTTGTCCGATTTTTCCGTGAACATAAAAATCGCCGTAACCGCGCGAGCCGACGCCGAATTCTCCCATTCCGACATCGCTTTTATAATATTCAAAAGCTTCTCCCTTCATCGAAAGCGCAGCATTCGTTTCTTCCAATATTGCCGCGGCTAACTTCAAAGCCTCCTCTTCCGGAATTGATTTTATTTCCAAAATTTGATTTTTCAACTTCAAATCCGCTTCATCTTCTTTTTTCAAAATGAGGCGCTTCGCATATCCTTCTAAATCCATATTTTCATCCGTTTTAGTTTTGTAAACACAATATTTCCAGAAAGTTTCAAAATTACTTCCAAAAGGGTGTCATTTCATTTGAATTGTTTTGTTTTATTCAAATCATTTCTTTTTCCATTTTCTCTGTATTCAAATATTTTTCACTCGTGTGAACTTTTATTTCATTTTTTATTATCGAATTCAATCGGACATTTTCAATTTACAATATTTGTTTTATTGCGTCGAAATAATTTCGTTTTTCGATTCGACATGTTTATATACTTTGATGGTGGAGTAAGGTTTGTTTTCGTCTAACCGAAATATTTTAAACCAACTCAAAATGATAAGTTATGTGCAAAAATTATGATCTCAATGAAAACCCTCTCTTCATTCTTCATATTTTGTAAATTTCGCATTTTTTGTTTGTTTTAAGTATTTCATCGGTCAAAATCATCTGATTTTTTCCGAAAAACAATGTGAAATAGAGAGAATGATTCGAACTTTTTAGTTTGGTTCATTCGATCAATAAAAAACGAAAATTAATCCACCCAAAAAAAACTTGAAAGCAGATAACTCCAAAAGAATCGGTTTGTTCCCACAAACCGGTTTTTTTCTCTGAATTTCATTCTCTGAATCCTATTCCTCGAATTTCATTCCCCGAATCTCATTCTCTGAATTCTAATTCTCCGAGCTTAATCCAAAAACGGCTTATGCTTTGCTTTTATTGTTTATTATTCGATTTATTAGAAATTTAAGTGATTGGTATATGGCAGAAACTTTGAATAAAGTGAAACCCGGCTGTTCCTGTAAGGTTGTGAACATCGGGGGAACGAATATTTTGAAAAATCGATTATTGTGTATGGGCGTAACTCCCGGAACAACAATCGAAGTTGTGAAACTTGCTCCTTTGGGAGATCCGATGGAACTCAGAATCCGTCAATATTCTCTCTCAATTCGTAAAAGCGAGGCATCGAGCATTTTTGTTGAAACAAGTTGCTGCTCCGGCGGCAAGAATGCAAAAGGAAAAGGAGCATAAATATGGCTGTTGCAAAATTCACCATCGCTCTTGCAGGAAATCCGAATTGTGGTAAAACAACATTGTTCAACCGATTGACCGGTTCGAATCAAAAAGTCGGCAATTGGCCCGGCGTTACAGTTGACAGAAAAGCCGGCACTTATGCAAAAAATAATCCGTCCGGCGATAAGGAATACGTTAATGTTGTTGATTTGCCCGGTATTTATTCTTTGACACCTTATTCTGAAGAAGAAATCATCGCCCGCAATTTTATTGTGGACGAAAATCCCGATTTAGTTATCAACATCGTTGATGCAACCAACTTGGCGCGCAATTTGTATTTGACGCTTCAGCTCAAAAAATTAGGCAGCCCGATGATTGTCGCATTAAATATGATGGATGAAGTTGAGCAAAACGGAACCGTCATTGACTTTGACAAATTATCCGAGCTTCTCGGCGTTCCGGTTATTCCGATTTCCGCGCTTGAAGGCAAAAGCTTCTCTGAGAAAATTGCGAAATTGGCAGGATACAAATCCTCAAAAATCGCGCATGGCGGAATCGAGAAATTAATTGCGAAAACCAATGGTATTTTGGATCACAGTTTCAAATATTATCAGAATGATCTCTCTTCAATTCCGGCATCCGGCAATAAGGAAAAAATCGAAGTCGATTCTTTTGACAAGAAAAAATTCGATCCGTCCATCTTGAAAAAAGCCGACACAATTAATTACGACGAACATTCGGCTGAAATTTACAGCCAAGTCGATAAAATTATTGAAAGCACAGTCCGCGAAGGCAAAAAAAGCGTTCAGCAGGAAAGAACCAAGGGACTCGATTCAATTTTGACACACAAATGGCTCGGAATTCCGCTCTTCTTGTTGATTATGGGGCTTGTCTTCCAGCTTTCATTCGGTGTTGTCGGTTCATTTTTCACCGATCTCATTGACGTTTTTCTCAATGAAACACTTGCAGGATTCGTTGAAGATTGGTTTGTTTCCGCCGGAACTTCTGACTGGATGACAGATCTTGTCATTAACGGTATTATTGCCGGTGTCGGCGGCGTTTTAACATTCGTTCCGCAAGTTGTTATCTTGTTCATCTTCTTGACACTTCTCGAAGATACAGGATACATGGCGCGTGTTGCTTTCTTGATGGACAGAGTCTTTAACAAAATGGGTCTTTCCGGAAAGAGTTTCATTCCGCTGCTTATCAGCTTCGGCTGCGGTGTTCCCGGTGTTATGGCTGCCAGGTCTTTAGACAATGAAATGGATCGTAAAACGACAATTTTCATTTCACCGTTCATGATTTGCGGCGCGCGTCTTCCGATTTACGCTCTGTTTATCGGCACATTTTTCGCTGCTTATCAAGGCATCATCATGTTGATTCTTTACGTGTTCGGTCTTGTGATTGCTGTCCTTTCGGCATTCCTTTTGAAGAAAACAATCTTCAGAGGTCCGTCCTCTCCGTTCATCATGGAACTTCCGCCGTATCGTTTCCCTGATTTCTATACTTACATCAGACACATTTGGGATAAAGCCCGCGCTTTCATGATCAAAGCCGGTACAATTATCTTTTTGATGTCGATTGTGATTTGGTTCTTCCAGGGCTATGACTTTACGTTCACTGCCGTCGATGATCCTGCCGAGAGTATTTTCGGTATCATCGGCTCCGCGATTGCGCCGCTCTTTGAGCCGCTCGGTTACGGTGACTGGCGCGCGGCTGTTTCCTTAATGGTTGGTCTTATCGCTAAAGAAGCGGTGGTCTCTGCAATGGAAATCTTGTTTGCGCCCGGGGAATTTGAAGCGGTGTTTAACACAATCAGCGCATTCAGTTTCATGGTTTTCGTGATTTTCTATTTGCCGTGTATTGCTGCATTTGGAACAGCTGTTCGCGAATTAAACAGTTGGAAATGGGCGTTGGCCGCAGGAATTTATCAAACAGGCGTTGCATTCATTCTGGCTTTCCTGGTTTACCAGATCGGAATGTTGCTCTTCCCGCATTTGGCATGATAAAATCAGAAAAACATAAAAAGCTTAAAAAAACATAAAAGAAAAACATAAAATATAGAATGAAAATGAAATGAAAAGGCGGTTGAGTCATTCGCCACTTTTTCAATTTCATTTGCAAACATTCTGAAATAACTTACAGGAGACTCAAAAACATGGCAGGAATTCATGTCAGCAAACTGATGGAGGAATAACATTATGGCAGATATTGCATCTCTTCTTCCTTCACTTTTGGTTTACGCGCTTCTTATTTTTGCAGCGTTTATTCTCATTCGTCAGATTCGTAAAATTTTACGCGGCGAGACCGGATGCAGCGGCTGCTCTTCCGGCGGCTGTTCTAATAAAATGTCCGGCAGCAGTTGCTGCGGCGGATCTGAACATCACAAAAAAGATGAATTGAAGACGATTAAAAAATAATTTTATCTTATTTTCAAATCGTCTCATTTTTTTCCAATAATTGCAATTTTTACAATAATTATAATTTTCACAATTATCTAAACGATTGTTTTTCAACGAAATCTTTTTGATTTATTTGTCGAAAAACAACACGATTGCCGGCTTTTTGATTCCTTTCATGTCGCCAATCCAAAAGAATCAATTTCAAAAGCCGAGCAACATCAACTCGGAAGAAAACGAAAAAATGCTTTTTCAGCCACCTCAAAAAGTTGATTTGTTTTCTTCCGATTTCTTTAAATCTTTTTTTAAAAATTATGTTTTGCATTCAATGCACAAAGTTCTGCTACAGGTTTCGTTGTTGGCAATCCACTTGTTGCCCCAATTCTTTAAAGCCAAGACAACTTCGACAAGTTCTTTTCCGCTTTCTGTTAATTCATATTCGCATTTTACGGGAAATGAAGACGAATCAATTGTTTTTTTAATCAAACCGTGCTGTTCCATTTCTTTTAAACGAATTGACAAGGTTTTCGGCGTAATATCATTTAACTGATTTTTCAATTCATTAAAACGCTTGTTGCACATGTTTTCTTTATTCAGCTCGTGAAGAATGCAAAGCGTCCATTTTTTTCCGACAAGGTCGGTGACCTTATAAATTGTACAATCTTTCATAGTATCAGGTATGAAACTTTCTTGTATATATGTTAGTATCTTCTTAATACTCGATATAATATGTATATTTAATTTCTTTTGGAGATGAAGTATGACACCTCAAAAAATCGCAATTGTTCGCTGCAATATTGTTTCGGAAACTTGTCCCGGATTTGCTTGCGTGAATGCTTTTAACAGCAAAACGGCGTATTTTGAAAATTATGTCGCAGACGATCAGCTCATTGCAATTTTTACTTGCGGCGGATGCAGCGGAAGGCGCGTCACCCGTTTAT
>JGI996J12353_1000449_pt1 | contig 9798 bp, 16 predicted proteins | sample IntmicLarv5ML5BL_FD_12353 | JGI IMG/M metagenome (IMG submission 12353) | reverse complement strand
CCCAACCGGCTCATACTCCGCAAGCAGGCCCGCTACCAGCTCCCGATCACCAATATCTCCCTCAACAAACCTATACCGCTCACTAGATGCCACATCCGAAAGGGACTCCAAATTCCCCGCATAAGTCAGCTTATCCAGATTCACCACTCGCACATCAGGCACACCTGATACCTGACGCACAAAATGTCCTCCAATAAACCCGGCTCCACCTGTAACAATATAAGTCTGCATAATAAAGATTCCCCTCACTCTACTCATTCGAAATTCACTTCAAAAATATGGTTGCCATTCCATACGAATGCTAATTATCAAACTCTACTGGAAAAGAAAACCTACGATCCGGACTTGAAATAAATTTTCTAATTTTTAAAACCTGCTTATCATACTTTTCGCTATTATTCAATAATTCTCTACATTTTCCAACAAATTCACTAACATCCCCAACCGAAGCAAACATAACCGCTTCTTCAAGTTCTTCGCAGGTATCCATATCCACCTTCTCTCACTCACGATCACAGCCTCCATAGACAACGCTTCCGATATCCGAGTTGTTTCCAAAAGCGCATTTTCATAATAGTGAATATTCGCCACTATCTTAGCCCTTTGAATCCGGGGGAGAATTTCATCGCCAAAGGCTTTCGTGATAACTTGCATATTAAAGTGTTTTTTCAATTCCTCTAAATATCCTTTTCGCCTCTCGCTACTTATTGTTCCGTAAAACAAAATATCTATATCTTTTTCGCAACAATCGCCATCTAAGTTCAATATAGCCCCATTATAGTTTTTTACCGGGTAGAAGGAGAAAAATGTAATTCTTCTAGACAACAATAGCCTATTTCTTTCAATAAATTAATATTTCTCATCGAATAATCAAAAAAACTCATCGCTCGTTCCAATAGGCAAAAATATCTTTTAGTTAACCAATGAGAAGCTTCCAACTATTCGACTTGATATGCCACGAAATTCCATGGATAACATCTGCTGCGGAGCAATCATAATATGAAGTTGTCCCCTGTCTCGTTTTCGAGAAAAATTCTGGCACATGTAGACAGTATGACCGGACTTAGTAAGCTCATTTTTTTACGATATTCACAATACATTGGGTATGAGGCGGACTTATTTCATTACGATTAATCGTTTCATCAAGCATCTGTTTTTTAGTATCAAAAATGCTGCGCCGATTCAGCCACACCCTTTTCCATTGACCTAATGACCTAAAAAAATCAACCTTACTGACATACAAATGCGATGCCATATCATTTTGGCCACAAGTTTAGCCTTTATGCCAACCTTTTTTCTTTCTCGGTCACAACCTAAATTAGTTATCTCCATTTACCATCCACTCTCCCAACTGCCACTTTGCAAATATACCATGCCAAAATCCTTAATTTATACCAACTAATGTTAATTTAATCATTATCTACTTCTTCTATCCCACCATGACTTCGGTTATTTTTCGCAAATAACCATCTATACCTTCTCTTCTTATCTACTCTCACTCTATAAAGACCAAAAAGAAACGGAATTAAAATTATTTTCTTTACCCTTCCTAAAACCAGATACATGTCTAAATCACTGACTTTTTCAGCACAAACACTCTTAAAATCACGAATTTCATGTTCTTTTCCTGCAAACTCAAGCACTTCATTTAAATTCTGCTTCCAAGTTTCCCAATTATTTTCATGAGCCAACCACTTTTGTTGATCTTTGGCAAATTCTAGCGCTTGCACTTCATCATTTAAAATCAATTCCACCTTCTGAAGCAGAACTTCTTCATCTGCACAAAACATCGAACTCTTCGATACATAATCAAATTGATCTGTCGGACATTTTAGTGAAACTACGGGACAGTTCCTAGAGATATACTCCATTAACGCAAGACCACCACTCATTGGGAAACTATCAATTCCGCAATCAGCCGCCTCAATATAATCTGGCAATTCATGAGATTTTTTAAGACCTAGTGCCAAAATTCGTCCATTGAGTTTCTCAGATGCTTTTTTCCATTCAGGATATTTTTGGAAAGTCAGACCAATACCGATCAAAATCACATCTTCGTTTTTACGCAATAATTTTTCAATGACATCCAAAAAATTATATTTTTCCATAGGCAAATACTTATTAATCGACCCCATTGTTAAAAGAATTTTTCCATCTGTCGGAAATCCCAATTTTTGCTTAGCCAAAAATTTATTTCTTTCAGAAACAGGATATGGATTAGGTGGAACATTCAAAATACGACTTCGACATCCCCCACGTTTATTTAATGTTAATTCCTGCCCCCACATCCTTAATTCCGCAATCGCATCAGCAATGCTTACCCCAACCCAAAATCGATGATCCGCATGATTAAAGAAAATCACCGGTCGTTTAAACTTTTTTGTACCGAAAGCAATCAGAGGCACAGTATCATGCATATGAATATGCAAAATAACAAATTCATACTCCGAAGCAATTTTTCTAAGCTCCAATCCCTTTTCCAGATCAGTCATCGAATCTAACATGATATAAGTTTCTCCGGTTACAGCGTTTTTCAAGCGCTCTGAAATACAAGCAGCCTCTTCAGTAAAGAAAAGCGAATGCAACTGCTCCTCTTTACCAAACTCCATCCAGCGTTCCACCACACGAGTATGCCCGCCAGTCTCATAACATTCCGTCATCACATGAAGAAAAGAGCTCTGCTGATATTCATCCGAAATCCCCTCACAAACATGAGATTGAGCAACCTCCAAAAAAAACTTTTCCAAAATATCCGAACTATAATAACCGGTATTATTATTAACTGCAAACCTCACAGCTTGCTTCGCTAATAGATATTTCTCTTCCAAATTTTTCTCGCTTAGAATTTTTTGCAACAAATTCTCAAAATCTCGACGATTTTCTAGGACAACCTCTGCCAAAATCTCATTTGAAATCATTCATTGCCTCCATACGAACTCCCAAATATCCACCTAAATTCAGCAAACCTTACTCTTTCCACTGCTCCATCAAAGGGAGTAAATCAAATTGATCCTCTACCGCCGAGCTTTGCAAATCAATTTTTCGCACTAGCTCTTCTCCTGACACTCCACTTCTCTCAAAAATATGTGCCGCAGAAGATGCTTTCATTTTTTGGGCCAAATTCCTGCGAACATAAGTCATATGGTGCATCGCAATACCCGGAATCAACATAAATCGTGCACCCTTACGCATCACGATTTTCCTTGAAGGATCTGCAATATACGGATAGCTCATATCCCTATCTATATTTGAGTCCAACTCGATACGAGTAAAAAAAGGCACTTGATTGGGCATCATTTCACTATGAATCCACTGCTTTTTCGGACTTGATCCATAAGCCTTTATTAGCACAAATCCATGATCTATTTTGCCCTCAATCATAAATTTCTTTGCTTGAGCAAACTGCTCTTCCACATAAAATTCATCTGTATCCATGGTCATAAAATAATTACAACCGACTCGAATTGCCGCATCTAATCCCAATTGTCGTTTGGCAGGTTCTTGATAAGTTTCATTACAAAGTGATTGGTATTCAATTAATTCATCAATTAGGCCTTGCCGCTGTAAATCTTCTAACTCCTGCTTCAAATTCGGATTTCCCGGCATCCCAGTCCAAGACTTCTCCTGCCACACAACATTAATATAATCTACTTGACTACGAATTTGGCGAATTGAAGCCTCAAGCAATTCTTCTCCGTCCCAAACAGAATAAGAGACCGCAAATTTCGCAGCACTCACCTGTTTGTCTAATGTTTTTTCCTTCCATTTTTGTCGACGTTGCCTTCTCACATTCTTGTCTAACGAGAAATTCGTTTGCAAGTGCCCTATCAAATCCTGAAAACTACTCATACTGATTCACTGCCTCTACCACATACCGAACTTCCTCCTCAGTCATTACCGGGCTAATCGGCAAAGACAAGACCTCTTCGTGAATCCGCTCCGAAATTGGATAAGACTCCTCCCCCCACTCGGAATAAGCTAATTGCTTGTGCGGCGCCGTCGGATAATGAATAATCGTTTGAATATCGCGTTCTGTTAAGTAGTCTTGAAGGCTTTCTCTATTTTTCGTTCGCACTACAAACAAATGCCAAACATGCGAATCTTCATCATCAGTCTGAGGCAACACAATTGATGGATTTGTAATTTTTTCTCGATAAATTTTCGCAATTTCTCGGCGCCTCTGGTTATCAGCTTCTAAATATTTCAAACGTACATCCAAAATTGCCGCTTGAATCTCATCCAAACGAGAATTTACGCCTTTATAAATGTGGTTATATTTTCGGTTAGATCCATAATTAGCCAAAGCTTTCACTTTTTCGTAAAGTTCCTCATCATTAGTCGTAATCGCTCCACCGTCACCCATGCAACCTAAATTTTTACCCGGATAAAATGAAAAACCGCTCGCATCTCCTAAATTTCCTGCTCTTCGCCCTTGATATATCGCACCGTGAGATTGAGCCGAATCTTCAATTACTTTTAAATTATACTTTTTGGCTAAAGCCCATATCTTTTCCATATTCACAGTCTGCCCGTAAAGATGGACAACCATAATCGCCTTAGTCTTTTCAGTGATTTTTTCCTCAACCAATTCAGAATCAATATTATAAGTCTGAATATCCGGTTCCACTAATACCGGAGTGCAGCCACATTGAGAAACTGCCAACATCGAAGCAATAAAGGTATTCGAAGGCACAATAATTTCGTCCCCCTCGCCAAAACCATATCCTTCAATAATCAGTTTCAAAGCATCCAAACCATTCGCCACACCCAGACAATATTTCGCACCACAAAATTCTGCAAAAGCCTTACAAAACTTCTCATTTTCTTGGCCTTGAAGATACCAACCACTATCCAGTACTTGGCTAATTACCTGATCTAATTCCTTGCGACAGCGCTCATTTATTTTCTGTAAATCTAAAAAGGTTACCATCTCAAACACTCCTTAATAAAATAGTTTTCAAAGCTACCTTATACATTCTGTAATTCAGAGACCATTTTAATTGTTTTAGCCAACTTTCTGATAATATTGCTTTTATTCGTATTAGTTCATCCTTAGAAAATAACTGCTTATCGTCTTTAGAAATCAATGCAAGGATATCAAAGTTAATAAGTAACCATTCGAAACGCTTAGCTGACATTTTTTTAGTTATTGCTTCAGGATTACCTTGCCTATAGAAAAATGTTACTTTATTGCAGTTAAGAAAAAACAATCTCGTAATAAACTCATCACTGTTTGCATATTTTCCCTCATAACCAAATTTTTTTAAAATTTCTAAACTCCAATCTTCAGATCCATCGTCAACACAGATAATTTCGATTTCTCTTAGGCTTTGTCCCAATAGATTATCCAAAGTATCTGCCAAAAACTTTTCTCCATTGTACATGGGAATTCTAATCGAAACTAATACTTCTCCCGCCTATTTTCACTCCAATGCAATTGATTTTGCCTAGTTAACTATTTTCACCCTCTTTGACCCATCTTCATTATTTCAATTTTAGCAATCCTACCATAAACAAATTCGCTTTTTAAAATTCAACCCACCTCAGCATTATGCCTTGCTTTATTTATTTGCACCATTTTTTCACAATTTCTTCAGGATATCCTCGATGAAAATGTCGTGTCCAAGGATAAGCAGATTCGCCACTTCCATCACGTAATTTAATTTTTGCTGTTGGGCCAATATTTTTCGCTGGATTTCCCAGATAAATACAGCCTTCCTCAGTATCTCTGTTTACAACAGAAGAAGCTCCTATTAAGCAATGTGATGAAATCCGTACGCCTGGTAAAATTACACAATGCGTCGAGATAATTGAAAAATCATCAACCCGAGCACCAATTAAGACATTGCTCGGTGGATGTGGATCGTTTGTCAAAATTGTATAGGAAAAAATCCAAATATAGTTACCAATTTTTGACTTTTGCCCGATTTGAACATTGCCATGCACTCTAACATAATCTCCAATTTCACAATACCCCTGGATATCAGATAATGTACCAACTTGGAAATTTTTCCCTGCAATAGTTTTCTCGCGAATGGTAACTCTATTCCCTGTAATCAACCGCTCTCCAAACGACGAGCCTGCATATAAGATGCTATGAGCTCTGATTAGAGAATTCATTCCTATCACCAATGGTTCTTCTCCCGTCAACTGATTGGTAGCACCAAGTAAACAGTATTCTTCTACAACGCTGTTATCTCCAATCTCCACATTGCCCTTTATCACACAAAACGCACCAATCGAAACATTTTTCCCTATTTTAGCTTTAGGAGAAATAAGCGCAGATGGATGAATCATTTTTTCGTCCTCCTTAAAAATTCATTATAATCCCGAATGTAGTCCGCTTCATCATAATGCTCGCTCGCAAGCACCATAATCACACAATCCGGCGAAAAATTTGTAAATTCTCGCCAGATATTATGTTTTAAATAAAGCCCTTGATTCGGTTCTGACAAGTGAATCTGTTCCCTCATTTTTCCATCATCCAAAATAAAATCACATGACCCTGCCACGCAAACAATCACTTGCTCCAACTGATTATGCGAATGTTTGCCACGAATAATGTCTTTTTCTGTTCCCCATATATAATAAACCCTCTTAATTTCAAAAGGAAAATCGTCTCCCTTTTCCAAGGCCACTAAACTACCACTATGATCACCTCTAATGTTGAAATTAATTAATTGACAGCATTTTACATCCATGTCGAAAACCTCACTATTCCTGATTTTAAACATTTATACTCTATTGAAACTTTAGTACGCTAATTTAATACTCGTTTAAACTATAGGTATTTATTTAAAATTTTACTTAATTTTTTAGCACCATCAATATTCATATGGTCTGTATCCAAAAAATCATGATTGCCAAACGGAGAATTATTAAACAAATCGATGATTTTAACACAGCTCTTATTTTCAAGTAAGAATAGTTCGTCAAAAATACCTGCCGAAATCAATCGAAAATAATCACTTCTGACTGGAGATAGTACTATTTTGAGGTTATGCTCATTTTATTCACAGCTATCGATTAATTTATTAAGGTTTTTCATTGGTTATAGATATTGCGATGCGCAACACAGGTTAAATGATTTTTTGTCAATGTAATCAGGATAAAAAGAATACGCCCCATGAGATGAGCCAATGGAAATAACCTCCACTTCATTCGGTAAAAGAGCATTAAATTCTACCATCTTAACAGCAAGCTCTTCAAAATATCCATATAATCCTTCACGATGAATAAAATCATTAGGTTTTTCTTCTTTGAATGGAATCCCTGTTCTTTTCGTCAGCCATGTGCGAAGCCCCATCTTCTTCAAATTCCACCCTTCTAGCGTTGAATAACAACGCAAATTTTTCGCCCTTTTAATCAATACCAACTTCTAAAAATATAACGCAAGTGCGTTACAGTCAGCCCTACTCCAGTTCCGGCTTGCCTACCATGAGCACTCCGTATTAAACTGGATTTGATTTGAGGATAAAACGACATCGGAGGCATGCAGAGATGTTGCCCATCCGTTGCCATTGAAAACCATCCCGCAGCCGTGTCCACACATCATATCCACGCCCAGCCTTTATACAAACTAGCTGAACATCACAACGATAATTCAACGGATTATCTAAATTTAGTCTATGTTCAGCAATGGTGGGTGTATTTGTTGCTGGTATTAAATCGTAGTCACCATCCACATCGCTCCGCCACAGCCTTGCCCCAGCAATCGCTTTCACATCTTCCCGGCTGGCTTACTTTCTATCTAATCAATTTTAGCAATATCCACTTGCTCCGGATTAGTGTACTCATCCATTGCTTTAATGCGATACATCACAACTGCGCTCTTAGGACGATTTTCGTCCGCAGCAGAAACGACTCGCTAAGCATCAAAATTATATCCATACAAACTTTGCCCTATGCCACCACTGCCGCCATCAGCATCTCCCTCAAACAACCCCAAAGTTAGGCCTGCACACCGTAAAAATCCAGCAATTTGAAAGTGTATTCAGACTCACTCCCCAAAAGGATACCAGTTGCGGCGAAAAGCCCCGGATAGGTTTCCTTTTGGAGGGTTGCACCGTTGCACTCCAAGTAGCCAACCGGTGGAATATTTCCGACCCAAGCAATGATTGTTCCAACCGGCACACCAAAGACAGCTTTCCACTCACAGCCGTTTCCCATTTTATTTATAATTAGAGATTTTCCAGCGTTTCCCTCTTTGATTTCAGTTATTTTTTCCATTATATCATGAATACGCTCTTTTGGAGCAGCACCAATGTCCTTTGAGGTCAATTCAACTTTTGCCCCACTAATGCCACTTACGATTCGAATCCCGCCGCCCACAGCCTCTTCAGCAGCTCTTTCAGTGCGTTCCTCTTCATTTCGAGCCCGGTTCGCTTCAGCTTCCGTATTCTGAAAAAATTGCTCACCCTCCAATGGATACATTACTACATTTTTCAACAAATTCACCTGAAAATTCGATTGAACTTGTCCATTTTCCCTTCACCAAAGGAAAAGCCATAAGGGCACTTCCGAGTTGCCCCATCACCCTGATAGAACACCTTCGTATGTGTTGCCAATACGGCCATTTAAATTCCCTCCTTTATCAAAGACCCAACCCCAAGCTCGGTCTTTTTTCTTTCCAAAAATAACAATTTTTTCCATATACCCCAAAAGGCATCGCTTTGCAATTTTTCTTATACACCCAATTTACGAACTTCTTATACTTTTCTAAAAATAAATCCGCTACTGTTCTGGTTTCTTTCACCAAAGAATAGCCGATTTTCTCCAACCCATCAGTACCCAAAAGCCAACTAACTCCGATTCCCGAAAAAGCGAAGCTCGGCTCACTCCAAAAATCTCCACTGGCACCCTTCAGTGCTATTTTCACCACTTATTTAGTTTCCGACTTCTTGCCATCCCCTTTTTTATCTGCATTATTCTTTGTATGCCTCATCTCACTAGCCGAAAAAGCCATACTGGCCGCAGTCCCCAAAAGAGTTGAAAACATATTCAGCTTCGCCGATTTTTTCGCATTCTTAGCCGCCGCTTTTTGCATCTTCCCATCCCACAAATACTGATATTTTTCATTTTGAAAACCCCATTTTTTGAGATGCGCATCCCGGCGAATCCAAGTCGCCTCTTCTTCCCGAGCTTGCACAGTATCTTGAAGAATCGCTGAAGCCGTTCCACTACTGCCATCCAAACCATTCGCCGCCATCACCGCCCGCTGCTGCCCTTTAAGCTGATTAAATTGCTTATTGCTCCGCTCCTCTTCTACCATCCCCTGTTGCCTTGCATTTTCTGCCTGAATCGCCGCCTGCTGAGCATTCCGCTCGCTCGCCGCGGCCTGAGCCTCATAAGCCGCCGCCTCAGCCCTCCCTTGCTGATACTGACCACCGGCTCCCATAATGCCGGAAATCCCTTGCAGACCCAGCGTAATTCCTTCCATCACACCACACATTTTCATTCCTCCAATCAAAAAGCTCCGACTTTCATCGGAGCTCCCCCTTAAAATAATCCTACCAATAAAGTTTCAATCTTCTTCCGCAAATCCGACCGCTTCCCATCCCAATTATTCACAATCAGAGTAAAGGCATACTTCCGACCGTCCTTTTCCGCATACCCCGCATAAGCCTGCACCCCGCTCATACTGCCGGTCTTGACCCAAGCCTTCCCATCCAAAGGCGTACCCCTTAGAAAATAAGCCACCGTTCCATCCCGACCTACCACCGGCAAAAGCTCCCGATAGCCCGGCGTCTTCGCCATCTCCCCCAGCACCTCCGTCAAAAAGCGAGCCGACATCCCATT
>JGI996J12353_1000446_pt1 | contig 9956 bp, 7 predicted proteins | sample IntmicLarv5ML5BL_FD_12353 | JGI IMG/M metagenome (IMG submission 12353) | reverse complement strand
CGCGACACACACACACACACTAATAAAATATTTTTAGCATCCAAATTTTGGGTGTTAAAAAATGAGGGGAACCGTGTGTTTATCCATAAAAGGGTCATAAGTCATTCAATTGCAGTTGCAAATATAGACAAAATTTGTAGAGACGCAATGCTTGCGTCTCATTTATTGTCATTGTTTATGTCTCATTTATTGTCATTGTTTGTGTCTCATAATTGTCATTGCTTGCATCTCATTTATTATTATCATTGCGTCTCATTTTATAGGCACGGATTACAAATCCGCGCCAGCGAGTCTTAACGAAAATGTTGGTTTTTTATTTCCGTTAGGAAATTTCGTTTAGTAGCCAGTAAGTTTACTTGCTGGGGTGGGGTGTTAAATAAAGATACCAATACACACAGCCGACAAAGACAACCCCTCCAATTACATTTCCCAAAGTAGCAGGAACAAGATTTTGGAAGATAAAACTGCTCCAAAGAATATCGGCTCCGGAATAAATTGCCGCAGGAATAAAAAACATATTAGCTATCGAGTGTTCATAACCCAGTGTTACAAAAAGCATTACCGGAATCCAAATCCCAATACATTTGCCCGTAATATCTTTTGAAGCGTATCCCATAAACATTCCCAAGCAAACCAGCCAGTTAGCTCCGATTCCTTTAATGAAAACCGTCCAAAAATCTTGATTTACTTTGGCTTCCGAATAATGATGCAAATAACTTTGCCAAGGCTCATGAGAAAAGTATCCGATTCCGGAAGATAAGAAATACGCAACGATTTGAGTTCCTATGAAATTGAATAAGTAGGAGAGAACCAGAAATTTGACAAACGTAACTGCTTTGATTTTTTTTTGCAACAAAGGAAGCGTAAAAGCCGTACAATCGCTGGTAAACAAATCTGCTCCGGCAATAGAAACCATGATTAGCCCAATCGGAAAAAGAGCTCCTGCAATGAACTTGATTAAGCCGGGATTCGCTGCTCCGATTCCCGGTATTCCTCCGGCAACCATAACCGATAGCAAACCGCCGAATGCGATAAATACTCCTCCTAATATCGCAATTAAAGCAAATTTAGAAGTGGATAACGAACTTTTATATATGCCAGAAGCAGCAAACTCTTCTGTAATTTGTTTAGGGTTGTTGTAATTCATAATTTTTAATTCAAAAACGAAAGGGCGTCAGCTACTATAAAAGTGCTTCCGCCGACAAAGATAAAGTCTTTTTTTGAAGCAGCCTGTTTTGCAGCAGAAAAAGCGGCTGCAACAGTAGAATAATTTTCTCCTTTTAGTCCAAATTCCAAGGCTTGTTTCTGCAATGATTCGGCATTTAATGCGCGAGGAATGGCTGCTTGAGTAAAGTAATAAACGGCATTTTCGGGTAATAAACTCAATACCGAAGAAACATCTTTGTCATTTACCATTCCGAAAACGATATGAAGTTTTTCGAATCTTTCTGCGCTTAACTGTTGAACAATATATTGTATTCCGCCAATATTGTGTCCTGTATCTAAAACGATTTTAGGATTGTGTTGCAAAATCTGCCAGCGTCCCATTAAACCCGTATTTTCAAGCACATAACGAAATCCTTTGTAAACCGATTTCGGCGAAATAGAAAGATTTGTGTTTAATAAATCAATCGCACATAAAACTGTTGCCGCATTTTTTTCTTGCGCAAAACCGCCCAATTCACAAATAAGTTCGGGATATTTATTGGTTTCAAATTCCCAATATCCTGAAGGTAGAAGATTTGATGAAAGAATTGGATTTTGCTGTTGAACGAAAATAATTTTTGAATCATTATCAGTTGCGTTTTTTGCTTGATATACTTCTTTAAAAACGTCTTTCACTTTTCCTTCCGCTTCTCCAATTATAACCGGAATATTCGATTTTATAATTCCTGCTTTTTCTTTTGCAATTTCTTCTTCAGAATTTCCTAATAAATTTGTGTGGTCTAAACTGATATTTGTAATGATACTTAATATCGGCGAAATGACATTCGTACAGTCTAATCGTCCACCTAAACCGACTTCAATTATCGCTATATCGACCTTTTTTTTAGCGAAATAAGCAAAAGCCATTCCCGTTGTTAGTTCGAAAAAAGAAGGTTGAATCGTTTCAAAAAAAGCGGAATGTTCAGCAATGAAATTCACAATAAATTCTTTGCTAATCATTTGTCCATTTATTTTTATTCTTTCCCGAAAATCCAACAAATGCGGCGAAGTATAAAGTCCGACTTTGTAACCCGCTTCTTGCAAAATGGAGGCTAAGAGATGAGAAGTCGAACCTTTTCCATTGGTTCCTGCAACGTGAATTGTTTTATAACAAGTATGCGGATGATTTAGATGAGAATCTATCAAAAAAGAATTTTCCATTCCTTCTTTGTACGCGGAACTTCCCACTTTTTGAAACATGGGAGCGCTGTTGTATAGATATTCGATAGTTTCTTCGTAATTCATTGTCATTTTTTTAAGGATTCATATCTTCCAAAATTTTCACCGCTTTTTCGACTGTTGCAACATCTTGAACGCTTAATAAACGTCTGTTGTTTTTTTCGGATATTTGGCAATATTTGTAATTGTTTTTAACGAAATTCAATAATTTATCAAACGCTTCACTTTGATAGTAAGACGAATTCGGATTTTGAATCAAATACAATGTCATTTTGCCATTTTTCAGGATTATTTTTTCGATACCCAAGGGTTTTGCCAATCGGCGCAAACGAACCACTTTAATCAATTCCTCTCCTCGTTGTGGAATTTTTCCAAATCGGTCTTGCAATTTAGCTCTGAAACTTTCGATTTCAGATTCTTCAGTCATTCCGTCAAGTTCTCGATAAAGCATGATTCTTTCGGAATCATTAGGAATGTAAGTGGCTGGAAATAAAAGTTCCAAATCACTTTCTAAATTCGTTTCCGTAACGTAATTTTCTCCGGTATCTACTTGATTTTCATCTTTATATAAATCCGCAAATTCTTCATTTTTTAATTCTTGAACCGCTTCCGATAATATTTTCTGATAAGTTTCATAACCCAAATCTGCAATAAAACCGCTTTGTTCAGCGCCCAACATATTTCCCGCTCCTCGAATATCCAAATCCTGCATCGCAATATGAATGCCGCTTCCTAATTCAGAAAAATTTTCAATGGCTTGCATCCGGCGTCTGGCTTCCGGACTTAAACCGGAAAGCGGAGGAGATAACAAATAACAAAACGCTTTTCGATTGCCTCGACCCACGCGCCCTCTGAGTTGATGCAAGTCACTTAATCCGAAATTATGAGCACTATTGATAATAATTGTATTTGCATTCGGAATATCAATTCCATTTTCAACAATTGTAGTGGCAATTAACACATCATATTCATAATTCGCAAAATCAGTAACAATTTCTTCCAATTTAGAAGGCTCCATTTGTCCGTGTCCGATAGCAACTCGCACATCGGGAATTTCTCTTTTAATTAAATTTTCTAATTCTGTTAAATTGGAAACACGATTATTGATAATAAATACTTGCCCGTTTCGACTCATTTCGAAATTAATCGCTTCCCGGATAATTTCGGCTCCGAAGCGATGAACTTCCGTTTGAATGGGATAGCGATTGGGTGGGGGAGTGGAAATATTCGATAAATCCCGAGCTCCCATTAAACTGAATTGCAATGTACGCGGAATCGGTGTTGCGGTTAAAGTGAGTGAATCAACATTCACTTTCAGTTGCTTTAGCTTTTCTTTGACACTCACTCCGAATTTTTGTTCTTCATCAATAATCAGCAATCCTAAGTCTTTGAATTGAACATCTTTACTGATTAATCGGTGTGTGCCGACTAATATTTCTATTTGACCTTCTTTCAGTTTTTGAAGAATTTCCTTTGTTTGTTTCGCCGTTCGCGCTCTCGAAATATAGTCAACCGTAACCGGCAAATCCGATAACCTATCTTTAAACGTATTGTAATGTTGATAAGCCAATAATGTTGTCGGAACCAATACCGCCACTTGTTTTCCGTCCACAGCCGCTTTAAATGCCGCTCGAATGGCAACTTCCGTTTTCCCGAAACCAACATCTCCGCAAACCAATCGGTCCATTGGACGCGAACTTTCCATGTCTTGTTTGATGTCGTTCGTTGTTTTCAATTGGTCCGGAGTATCTTCGTAAACGAAAGACGCTTCTAATTCTTTTTGCAAGTAAGTGTCCGGAGAAAAAGCAAAACCTTTTTCATCACGTCTTTTCGAGTACAATAAAATAAGGTCTTTCGCAATATCTTTAACTTTTTTCTTCGTTTTTTCCTTGAGATTATCCCAAGCACCGGAACCTAATTTGTTCAAACGAGGAGGGTCGTTGTCTTTTCCTTTGTATTTCGAAATTTTATGCAAATTATGGATGCTGACAAAAATAATATCGTCATTCAAGAAAGTCATTTTGATTATTTCTTGCATTTTTCCATTAATTTCCGTGCGAAACAGTCCGCCAAATTTACCCACCCCATGGTCCATGTGTACCAAGTAATCGCCCTGTTGAAATTGTTGCAATTCTTTCAGAGACAAGGCAATTTTTCCGGAACGAGCTTTGTCGGATTTTAGATTATATTTGTGAAAACGGTCGAAAAGTTGGTGGTCAGTGTAAACACATACGCGAAGCGTTTTGTCAAAAAAACCTTCGTGAACTGTTCGCAAAACAGGCGTAAAGAGAATGTTATCTCCTCTATCTTCAAAAATAGACTTAATCCGATTGATTTGCTTTTCGTTGTTACTTAGAATATAGAGCGTATAATCATCTTCCATTTTTTCCTTGAAAGAAGAAGCCACTAATTCAAAATTTTTATGAAAAGACGGTTGATGTTCCGTTGAAAATTCAATAATTGAATAATTGTTTTTGGTATTAACCGCAGGCGCCCCCAAATGTATTTTTACATATTTAGTGAGCAAGTCTTTCATTACAGTTTCAGGAGTCAGCAAAAGCCTTATTTGCTCAATGGAAGAAAAAGTTTCTTCATTCATTAAAGAAGGCTCTTCATTCCACAAAGAACCGATTTTCTCATAAAACCATTCCTCTTTTCTCAACACAATTCGCGTAGATTCCGGAAGATAAGAAAATAAAGTCGTGTCCGCATCGCCGGATTGTCCCGAAATAATAGAAATAGATTCTAATTTTTCTTTTGAAAGTTGCGTTTCAACATCAAAACTTCGGATACTTTCCACTTCATCTCCAAAAAAATCGACCCGATAAGGATATTCATTGGAAAAAGAAAAAACATCAATGATAGAACCTCGCACCGCATATTGTCCCGGTTCATACACATAATCGACCCTGTCAAATCCATACGAATCCAAAACTTCTTCAACAAATAAACTATCGATTTTTTCATTGATGCTAATCGAAAGCGTATTGTTTTGAAGCGCATTTCCGGAAACTACTTTTTCAGCCAAAGCTTCCGGATAAGATACAATAATGCACGGTTTTTTCTCGTTATTTAAACGACTCAAGACTTCTGTCCGAAGAATTCCGTACGCAGGGTCTTTTTGTCCATAGCGAATGTTTCGCTTAAATAGAGACGGAAAAAAAAGAATATCAGCGTCATTTAAAATCTGACAACAATCATGATAGAAATATCCCGCTTCCTCCAAATCATTTAAAATACAAAGCATGTGACTGTTTCCCGATTGAGTAAAAAGGGAAGAACAAACCATGCTTGTAGCAGAACCCACTAAACCAGTTAGATAAATATTCGAATCCGGGTGTTTAAATGAAGAAAGGACTGCTTTTATGCTCGGATGTTGGGCATAAATATTTTGTAAATTCAAATCTTTCAATGCCATAAAATTTGCACAAAAATAGTGATAATAAACAAATAGTTGTACCTTTGGAGAATGAAATTTCTTTCAAATTTTCATTTAAAATAATTTATGAGCGATAGTATAGTCATAATTCCAACCTATAATGAGAAGGAAAATATTGAAAAAATTATTCAAAAAGTATTTTCCCGAATAAAATCTTTTGACATTTTAATTATAGATGATGCGTCTCCGGACGGAACTGCAGATATCGTTAAAGACCTTCAACAAGGCTTTCCGGAACGGCTATTTTTGATAGAAAGAAAAGGAAAATTAGGATTAGGAACCGCTTATATTGCCGGATTTAAATGGGCTTTGCAGCGAAACTATGAATATATTTTTGAAATGGATGCCGATTTTTCGCATAATCCGAATGATTTGATTCATTTGTATAATGCTTGTGCCGAAGATGGAGCGGATGTTGCCATTGGTTCTCGTTACGTCAGTGGCGTAAATGTTGTGAATTGGCCTATGTCAAGAGTTCTTCTTTCCTACTTTGCGTCTAAATATGTTCGATTTATTTCAGGTTTAAATATTAACGATACTACTGCCGGATTTAAATGCTATCGGCGCGAAGTTTTGGAAACGATTGATTTGGACAAAATTCGATTCAAAGGATATGCTTTTCAAATAGAGTTGAAATATCGCGCTTATAAGTCCGGATTTACCTTGAAAGAAGTTCCGATTATTTTTATTAACCGAGTAGAAGGAGTTTCAAAAATGAGCGGAGGAATATTCAGTGAAGCCTTATTTGGCGTTATTCAATTGAAATTACACAGCTTATTTCATAAATATCCTCAAAAGAAAATCAAGGAATGATACTGATTCAAAATGCAGAACTAATCAATGAAGGAGCTGTTTATAAAGCTTCTGTATTGATAGAAAATGAGCGTATTACAGCCATTTACAAAGAAACAATTCCACAAGAAATATTGGATAAATCAACGAAGATTGATGCCGAAGGTTTATGGTTATTGCCGGGAGTAATTGACGACCAAGTTCATTTTCGTGAACCCGGATTAACTCACAAAGGAGATATTTTTAGCGAATCTCGGGCTGCGGTAGCCGGAGGAACGACTTCGTTCATGGATATGCCGAATACAATTCCTCAAACGACAACTGTTGAGGCTTTGAATGAAAAATTTGAACAAGCATCGAAAGAATCACTGGCGAATTATAGCTTTTTCATCGGGGCAACGAATGATAATTTGGATGAATTGAAAAAAGAAGGAGCCAAACGTGCGGCTGCCGTAAAATTATTTATGGGTTCATCTACCGGAAATATGTTGGTCGATAATTCCACGACATTGGAGCATATTTTCTCCGAAATTCAAATGGTAATCGCCACTCATTGCGAAAGCGAAGAAGTCATTCAGAACAATAAAGAACAGTATACAAAAGCATTCGGAGACGATTTAGATATTTCTTTTCATTCCAAAATAAGAAGTAGTGAAGCCTGTTTTGCCTCTTCAAGCATCGCTGTTGAATTGGCAAAAAAACACAATTCCTGTTTGCACCTTTTTCATTTGTCAACCGAAAAAGAAATGGAATTATTGGAAGCTAAACCGCTGAAAGAAAAGAAAATTACCGGAGAAGTTTGTGTGCATCATTTGTGGTTTTCGGATGAAGATTATGCTCGTTTGGGCAATCGAATCAAATGGAATCCTTCGATTAAAACAAAAGCTGATAGAGATGCATTGCGACAAGCTCTGATTGACGGAAAAATTGATGTTGTTGCAACCGACCATGCTCCACACACTTGGGACGAAAAGCAAGGTTCTTGCTTGAAAGCCGCTTCCGGAGGTCCTATGGTTCAACACGCGCTAACGGTAATGCTCGAATTACATAAGCAAGGCGTTTTTTCCAAAGAATTGATTGTTGAAAAAATGGCTCATGCTCCCGCCGAATTATTCAATTTGAAGGAACGCGGTTACATTCGCGAAGGCTATTATGCTGATTTGGTTTTAGTTGACCCCAATCATTCGTGGACGGTCGAAAAGGAAAATCTACTTTATAAATGTGGCTGGTCTCCATTGGAAGGAGAAACTTTTTCGCACAAAGTAGTAAAAACATTTGTCAATGGTCATTTGGTTTACGACAATGGTCAATTGAATGAAGGTTTCAAAGGAAAAGAATTATGTTACAAATAGAAGATACGATTATCAGTCTGGACGTTTTAGAACAGTTTTTTTTATGTGATTTGTCCGCTTGCAAAGGCATTTGCTGTGTCGAAGGCGATTCGGGTGCTCCGGTCGAAAAAGAAGAAATTGCGCAATTGGAAGCTGTTTTACCGCAGGTTTGGGATGACCTTTCACCGGAAGCTCAGGCTGTGATTGATGAACAAGGAGTTGTTTATTTGGATGAAGACGAAGAATATGTGACATCTCTCGTGAATGGCGCAGATTGTGTTTTCACTTGTTACGATGAAAACGGATATTGCAAATGTGCTATCGAAAAAGCGTATCGGGAAGGTAAAACGGATTTTTATAAACCGGTTTCCTGTCATTTATATCCTGTTCGAGTGGCTAAATACAAAGGTTTTCAAGCGATAAACTATCATTCTTGGAGTGTTTGTCAAGCTGCAAGGATACTCGGCAAAAAAGAAAATTTAAGGGTTTATCAGTTTTTGAAAGAACCGCTGATTCGTAAGTTTGGAAAAAATTGGTACGAACAGTTGGAAAATGCAGCAAAAGAATTATATTTGCAACAATAAATCACAATTAAAAATCACACTCAACTTTAAATCTTTGTAAAATGAAAACAATCTACCTAATCGTTATTTCCCTATTCGGGAGTTTTACCTTTTGCTTGGCACAGAGTAACAATTACAAGCCGGGCTATGTGATTACAAATGAAATGGATACCATTTATGGTTTGATTGATTATCGTGTAGATGCCATGAATGCAAAATTCTGCATGTTCAAAAAAGACGAAATCAGTCGGGTACAGATGTATTCTCCCGGAGAAATATACGGCTATCGTTTTTCTCAGGAAGGGAAATTTTACATTACTTATGAAATCATTTTAGACGACAATCCTCGTACTGTTTTTATAGAATATTTGATAGATGGAATGATGAGTCTTTATTTTTATGAAGATATAGATACTCAATTACAATATTATTTTTTCGAAGATGAAGAGGGAAACTTAACATCAATCTCTAAAAAACCGGATGAAATGTATAATGTTCGGGAAAGAACGATCGCAAAAGAGGATAATCGTTATAAAGGAACGATTAATTTTTTGTTTCATGATTATGAAGAACTAAAAAAGGATGTCAAAAACGTAGAATTTGACCATGAATCGATGATTAAACTCACAAAAAATTATCATGATTTAACATGTTCTATGGGAGAAGAATGTATTATTTTTGAAACGATACCTGATAAAAACTATACTAAATGGTCCCCTTATATTTATGCAGGTGTACAAGCATTCGCTATAGGAGATGTTTTTGACGAGCTAGACATTACAGGATATGCACCTATTATTGGCTTTGGTATAGATATCTCATCTCCTCGTAGAACGCAATATGTTAGTGCTTTCGTTGATGTTTCTATTTCTAAATTACAAAGAACTTTGTCTGAAAATACTTCCTTTTATCGAGGTTATATCCCTCGTTATGATTCTTATGCATTAACAATGCAAGTTGGAGCTAAATTCATATATCCTAAAGGAAAAATTAGACCTTTCTGCGAACTTGGATTTCAATCGTTTGACTGTTTGTTCTCTCAAACAGTGGAGTTTACTTCGGTTGTCTCAAGTGATTTATCTACTGCTTCAAATGAAATGACATTGCATGGGGACGATAAATTCTCTTTGGGTTTCCATGCTGCGGTAGGTCTTCAATATCAAATTAACAAACAGAATAGTGTTTTTCTCAAATTACAAGGAAAAGCTACTATTGTTTGGGGTGCAATGCCGCTTGTAGTAGGATATACTTTTTGATGCTTCCGAATCATATCACCGAATACGATTTCTTAACGTTTTAGTTGGGAAAATTCAGCAAATAGCAACGGTGTTGAAAATCAACAATTTAACATGAGTTATAAGAATGTGGTGTTGTCTACAAAAGTCCGAAGGACTTCAATATGAATAACCCCGTGCAAGCGAGGTACGAGTGTAGCTCGGGGTAAAA
>JGI996J12353_1000445_pt1 | contig 9973 bp, 10 predicted proteins | sample IntmicLarv5ML5BL_FD_12353 | JGI IMG/M metagenome (IMG submission 12353) | reverse complement strand
ACGACCCTGCCGCACTTGGAGTCCCCCCTTACATCTCTCCGATGATCAGAGCGGTGGCGGGCGCGGCAACGGATGCCGGCGGTTCCGTGACCTATGTTTCCGTGGACATGTTAAGAAATGGATGCAAAATACCGGATGCCGACGTGAGCGTTGTGCTTTCTGGGAACACCGTACCGGGAAAGTATCTGCGTTCCATGCCCATGTCAAACAAAGAACTCAGTGCCTTGGTTCCCAAACTGAAGGGGTGGAAACTCCTAGGTGGATCTGCCGTTCTCACAGATGTCGCTAAATTATTCAATTTTTCCATAAAGGTTGATCTGGCGGCATCGCTGTATGACGGAATGATCGGCAAAGAGGTCGGCGAACGGTTGCGTACGCTGGAAGAATGGAACAGATGGATGCTTCTCGGAGCCGACATCGTCACCATGCATCAGGATTTTCCATATCCGCTGGTTGCCGAGATAGAGAGTTACCGTGGATGTCATCGATACAAAAGTGGAGGATGCTCGTACTGTATAGAACCGATGAAAGGGAAACCGCTCATTCGGTCTCCGCAGGATATTATCGAAGAAGCAACAAAACTTCGCGCTCTGGGTGTTAGGAATCTCAGGGTCGGGGGACAGACCTGTATCATCTCCTACGGTTCAACGGACAGCAAGGATCCTCCCCGCCCGAATCCCGATGCGGTTTCCGAACTTTTCGAAGGTCTGCGAAGCCTAAGATTCGATGTTCTTCATGTTGATAATGCGAATCCCGCAGTCATATCCGAATATCCCGAAGAATCACAGGAGATCATCACTGTTCTGAAAGAATGCTGCACCGCAGGAAATGTTCTAGCATTGGGGATGGAATCCGCGGACCTGAATGTGATCAATGAGAACAATCTGAACTGCACACCGTCCCAGATGATGGATGCGGTCCGGATCATCAACGAGATCGGAAAGGAAAGAGGGAATAACGGAATGCCTCGCATTCTTCCCGGGATCAACATAATATGCGGTCTTGACGGCGAAACGCCGGAAACGTACAGATCGAATCTGGATATTCTCAGACAGATCAAGGACGAGGGATTAATGGTCCGGCGTATCAACATAAGACAAGTGCTTCCTTTGCGGAGAGAATTCAATGTCAGAGTGGATCACTCCCGCTTCAAGAAATTCAAGGATGTCGTAAGGGATGAGATAGACAGAGAGATGCTTACTCGCATTGTTCCTAAGAGAACGATAATGAAGGACGTTTACATGGAACTCCTCGACGGGAATACCACATTCGGCAGACAGCTCGGATCGTATCCTTTGTTGGTCGGCGTCTCGTACAAATTGGAATTGGATCGATCGTATGATATCATGGTGACAGACTGGGGATTCCGATCCGTAACAGGAATAACGTATCCGTTCAAGATCAACACCATGCCCATGTCGGCATTGGAGGCCTTGCCGGGAGTGGGAAAGAAGAGAGCGGCGAATCTCGTCGTAAAAAGACCTTTTTCCGATTTTGACGATATCTCGAAAGTGATCGATGATCCCAAGATCATGGAGTTCCTGAAAGAACTGATCGTTTTAGAATGACCGCCTCGACCATACAAAACCTAAATTACTTTCTTTGTGATTGACTTCCATGGATTCCCTCCAACTTGCAAGATATCCGTTCCTCAGAGGAGCTGCTGTTTATGCGGAGGAGAATTCGACGGATATCGATTCTCTGATCAGATCCCCCTCGTACGAAAGCGCCAGAAAGAGAGGTTTAGATCGGGTATTGAGCGCAATATCACAGCACAAGGTGAGCGATGTATCCCTTTTGAACGAATATGATAGATTGATTGAAGTGCTCTCATATCCCTACGCAAGAATGATCGTTTCCTGTGTGGGCGACAGATTCCTCACTAAACGTTACGCTCTGGCGGAAGCTTCCAGAATGAACGAACTTCTGCAGAGCGATCATCCCTCCGCGATACCTATCGCCGCGGAATTGAACGTAAACTCCATGGCGGACAACGAGGGTAAGATACGCATTCATTTCAGCGATTATCTCAGATTTTCTCATGTGATGAAAGCGATAGAATGGAAACTCATCAACACCGACATCAGGAACGGGTATGTGCATCTTGAACAGGAAAAATTCGATAGATTGCTTCAAAATGCATTGCAGGAACGCATAGAATCGGAATTGCCGTTGAATATGCCTGCCGAGTTCAGAGAGCTTATGAAAGCCGATGCTGCGTATGTCACACTTGCATTAAGCGAAACGAAAGCAAAACTCAGCCCCACCGGAGGAGAGGCGATGAACATGGATTACCTCCCCCCGTGTATGAAGGCCATATTGGCAAGTGCACAAAACGGCGTCAATCTTCCCCACAGCGCAAGATTCGCATTGGTGTCATTTTTGAATGCCCTCGGTCTCAGCTACGATCAGATAATCGGACTTTTCGCACAGTCTCCTGACTTCGATGAATCCAAGTCAAGCTATCAGATAAAACATATCACTGGTGAAGAAAGAGGAGGAGAAGGTTACACTCCCCCTGAATGTTCCACCATGAAGACCAACGGCATATGTTTCAATGCCGATAATCTCTGCAACAGCGAGAAGATGAACCATCCTCTCTCATACTACAGGATAAAATCTGGGAACTTCGGTCCAAAGAAAGAGGATTCACTCTGACTCTTTCGAAAGATTCTTCCAGGTTATTATCCCTCTTTGTATCGCGGTAAGATTTCCCACAACGGCGAACCAGATCATCATTATCTCCATCCAATAGATGGAAAAATCCCCTATTTCCAAAGCAGGATATCCGAGAACGACCCCCACATACTGTATTATCGGGAAAATCGTACTGAGTATCACTCTGTCCGCCCTTCCAAGAAGTCCGGCGTACAGGCGCGGCGCACCGACAGCCTGAGCCTGAGTTCCCATATACGATGTTAACAGAACACCAACGAGTGCTAGCATTCCGAGGTACGGATTGCACCAGGAACTTATCGCCACCCCGCCGATCATGAATATGTCCGCATACCTATCGAACACATGATCCAGATAGTCGCCTTTCAGGGAGACTTTGCCGGCAAGCTTAGCCACTTTTCCATCCAAAGCGTCGAAGTATCCCGAGATCAGAACAACGGCCGCACCCACTAAAAGCAGATACGTACCATCATAACTCAAATAAAAGAGAAGACCGGATAAGAATGCCAGTATGAGGCCGATCCACGATATCAGGTTCGGATTGACATTGATCAGTTTCTTCGCTACAGGAGCTATTGCAAAGTCTGCTTTTCCCCTCTGTGAATCTAAAACCATTTATCCAATTCCCCCGTCCAATCAACATTGCCAGGGAGATATTTATCTGTATTCCCGGCCAGAACATATTCCATCTTGTCCACAGTTGAAGATATTGACTCGTCAGATGTATCGAGTTCGTATACGGGTATGTCCGATTCAACGGCCTCGCAGAGTATCACATCCAGAATCTCCGCCTGAACATTCTCGATCACTTTCGATTGGGAATATCCCCTTTTTCTGAGTCTTTCGGAGAGCACGTTCGGACTGCATCTCAGTATGAATATCACATCGGAATCCAGACAATGTGACATATGACTATCCAAAAATATTGTTTCATCATCCTTCAGGATACTGCAGATGGATCTGTTCAACAGATCAACGTCCACCAAGAATGTATCCCTTTCTTCGTCTTTCTCTCCTAGGAGACCGTTGAAACGTATGTGTTCGTTGATATCCAATACATTATATCCTCTGTTCCTTAACTCTTCGGATAGTGCGGTCTTACCAGTCCCCGGTGTCCCGGATATCGCAACGATCCTCATCACAGATACTTCCTGGCACGTTTCACTGCCGCATCCCATGTCGGTATGTTCGTGAGTGTTCCCACTTTCTCCACCACGAATGATGATGCCGCGGAAGCCAATATCAGAGAATCCCGGATATCGTATCCATTGTAAAGTCCGGCATAGAATCCTGCTCTGTACGTGTCGCCCGCGCCTGTGGCGTCAACGAACGCTTCACCTTTTATCACAGGTATCTTCGTGATCTCCCCTTTGATCTTGGCGGTACTTCCTTTGGCCCCCTCGGTACGTACTACCAGTTCCGCATCGATATCCATGACATCCTCTATCTCGAGATACTGCTCCATGACCTTCGCCTCGTATGCATTGCAGAAAACGGAATCCGAATAAGGCAGTGTTCGATCCAGTTTGTCCTTATCCCACATTTTGTATATTTCCTGCGCGGGGTCGACGGCCATTATCGGACCTCCGTGTATCGTTTTCATCACAGAAAGATAATACTCAGGATCCCCGGTGCAAAAATGAACATATGATGATCTTCCCGCGGCTTTGTTAAGCATGATATTCAGCTTGCTGGCACATCCCTGAGGACCTTGATAGAATATCACCTTCTGTTCAAGCATTTGATCGTTCAGCACGATAGCCTGAGAGGTCTCGTACCCCTCGACCTTGACAAGTTCATCCATAAGAACGCCGGAATCTTTTATCTCATCCTCGTACATCTTCGGAAAATCACTACCAATGAATGCGGATAATGCCGTCGGAGTTCCAAGTTTTGCCGATGCGACCGCAATATTCGTGCCCGTGCCGCCCATTGTGGTCTTTTTTGTGATCACGTCGACCGATTCATTGATCGCCGGGAATTTCTTCACCGTTATTATCTGATCGATCGTCACATGTCCATACACAGACAGGAACGGCTTCGTGTCTTCCATATCTACTATAACCGGGTCGATGTTAATATGATTATCTTGATGCGGGATCCGCCACGGCTTCGTACAGCGCTTCCAATTTCTTCCCGACCACTTCGGTAGAATATGATTCAGCGGTCTTTCTGGCATTGGGAGTCAATTTTTCCTTGTTGGTCAAACACTTACCGATGGATTCCGCACATTTTTCCGGAGTATCGTCGAAAAAATAACCGTTAATGCCGTCTTCCACAACATCCAGGAATGCTCTTCCATCGGAACATGCGGCAGGAAGGCCGCATCCCATCGCCTCGGCAATGGTGAGTCCCTGCGTCTCGAATCTGGATGCCGAGACCACCACATCAGATGCCGCATAATGAAGTTCCAATTCATCGTCGGGAACGAATCCTGTGAAGATCACTTTTTTCGAAAGACCTTCCTTTTCGGCCAATTCTTTCATTTCATTCAGTGCAGGACCTTTGCCGACAACCAACAGCATCGTATCATCAGGAAGGAATTTCATCGATCTTATCACAACGCTCAGATTCTTTTCGTAGGAGACGCGACCGACCACTATCGCCACTTTTTTTCCTTCTAGGTCGTATCTATCCCTTATCACGGAACCGTCAAGACCTAATCGGAATCTGTTCACGTCTATCCCTATCGGGATTATCTCCGTGCGTTTTGTTCTAACACCGTTCTCTTCGAACTCTGTCAGGGTCGAAGGTGTCAATGCAATAACGCAGTTTGGCCTTTTCAGATAATTCCTCATGTATATCCAAGCCAATTTCGCCTGAAGCTCTGTCGGAAGCGGAAGCGGGGAGTAATATTCCATCGTATCTACCACGTTCGTGACGTATGTCATGACGGTCGGGACCTTGGTGGACCTTGATACGATCAGTGCCTTCAATGCCATGAATGTGACTCCATAAATGTGAATGACATCCACATTCAGCGATTCGATGACCGATCTCTTTCCCGACGGTAATATCGGCAGGAAATACTCCGGATAACTCTTGAATTTCTTCGCGGGAAAATATATCACTCCTTCTTCCCTGAATTCCTTTCCGGGATCCGGAGCTATAACGAAAATAGTATGACCCAGATCTTCCAATGCTTTCTTAAGCGTCACTACTGCCGTGACCACGCCGTCGCGGGTGGGAAGATAACTGTCGGTCATTATCGCTATTCTCATCCCCGCACCTCAGGTCCCTTCTTCCCAGCCGTCGGAATATTTTATCTGCTCTTCGGTAAGGGAATCTATCAACACTCCCATCGATTCCAGCTTTATCTTTGCGATCTCCGTATCGATGGTGTCCGGCAGGACATAGACCTCGTTGTTCAGTTTTTTATGGTTCTGTATCAAATATTCCGCACCGAGGGCCTGTGCGGCAAAACTGGTATCCATTATCTCGGCGGGGTGTCCCTGTCCGGCTGCCAGATTCATGAGGCGGCCTTCTGCAATAAGATACAGCTTCCGTCCGTCCTTCATCTTGTACTCATCAATGGATTCACGCACTCTGCTGACGGATGTTGCCATACTATTGAGATCGCTTTTGCTTATCTCGTTGTCGAAATGTCCTGCATTGCCCATGATGCATCCGTTCTTCATAGTCTCAAAATGTTCCTTTCGGAGAATGTCCTTGCATCCCGTAACGGTCATGATTATGTCTGCGACCTTTACGGCATCCTCCATCCTCATTACTTCATTGCCGTCCATCTTCGCTTCGATCGCCTTTATCGGGTCGACCTCGCAGACGATCACATTCGCCCCCATCCCCTTGGCTCTCATCGCCACACCTTTTCCGCACCAGCCGTATCCGGCCACCACAAGCCTCTTGCCGGCGACTATCAGATTGGTGGAATTCATCCATCCGTCGAATACGGACTGCCCCGTTCCGTATCTGTTATCGAACAGGAATTTCATTTTGGCATCGTTCACCGATATCACGGGGAATTCCAATTTCCCGTCCCTGGCCATCGCTTTCAGCCTTACCACACCGGTCGTGGTCTCTTCATTAGCTCCTTTGACGTTCCTGATAGCGTCCCTACGGGTCGTATGGACCATTGCGATCAGATCTGCACCATCGTCGATAATGAGGTCCGGGGTCAGGTCCAGAACGGAGTTCAGATTACTGTAATATTCTTCCTGGGTCTCTCCTTTTTTCGCATATACGCTGAGACCGAACTCCTCTTTGAGAGCGAGCGCCACAGAATCGTCCGTAGACAAGGGATTACAACTTGCCAATCTTATTTCCGCTCCTGCGTTGGCCAAAGTGATCGCCAGCACCCCCGTTTTGGCTTCTGTGTGCAAAGCCATGCTGATCTTCATACCATCCAGCGGTCTTTCCTTCCGGAACCTATTATCAATGGATTTCAAAACAGGCATATGCTCGGATGCCCAATTGAGTCTAAGCACACCTTTCTTCAAAAGATCGTTCATTGTTTTTCCTTCCCTTCGAATTCCGATATGAGTGACTCACATATTGAATTTATCATATCTTTTCTGTTATCGCTGTTGGAGAATCCCTCGATGATCGTATCGATCTCATTCTTTTGTCCCTTCAGTTCTCCGATGTATGTGATAATGTTCTTCAGTGCACGGGACATCTCGTCGGATATCGATACCGTGGCGGCGCGGGACGTTCTCGACAGAGGATTGAGATCGATAGATATCACTACTTTTCCCATCCGGGCCAATGCCTCCGCCCGGTCTCCGTCCTCGATTGGAACAAGAATAACATCGGAGTTGAATATTCCATCTCTGGTGCATAGAGCTCTGTCGGAACTCAGCCCTTCTATTCTGGCATCCGGATCTTTGCCCAGAACATCATGTGCACCTTCGCTCTCAAGAAACTCTATCAATCTTTTCATCCTTTCTTCGCTGCGGTGAAAGATATTCACTTCCATCTTTGCCGGTATCGCTGCAGCCAATTCTATCAACCCCTTCGGATCCAAGGCGGCTGCATTGCCATTCACACAGACTACGGGATTGTCCGCTTTCAGCAGATATGCCGCCGCGGCCTTTTCCGATATCAAAGACGATCGGATCGAACGTTCGCCCATGAGATAATCGAAGGCCTCCCCTCTCCCGTGGGATATTAATCCAGTAGGGGTCACCAATCCCCTCTCGACCATCTCTGTAAGTCTTTCCCTGACCATGAGCGATCTGTACCTAGGGTGATCTTCGGGTATGTTCACGTTTTCAAATAAGCGTGCAGTTGATATAGATTTATGTTCTAATCGGTGCAATGCCTGAATTACGTATAGTTCTGGTTAATCCGAAATTCGAAGGTAACGTAGGAGCGATCGCAAGATCGATGTCTAACTTTGATGTTAATGAACTTTATCTCGTAGATCCCTGCGACCTCGGAGATGATGCGCTTCGCAGGTCCAAACACGGATCCCATATCCTTGAGAATGCCGTTGTTACGAAGACGGTCGAGGAAGCTCTCTCTGGATGTTTTTTGGTTGCCGGGACGAGCGGCATCGTGACGAAAGGCGACAGGAACTATGCAAGAGTGCCTGTTCCACTGAAAGAATTCGCACAGCAGACGTTCGGTTACGAAGAGAAGATCGCATTGGTGTTTGGAAGAGAGGATACGGGGCTTCTTCAAGAAGAAGTGAACAAATGCGACGTTCTGGTGAATATACCCACGAGTGAAACGAATCCCATTCTGAATCTTTCCCACGCGGCGACCATTGCCATGTATGAGATGTTCCACGCGGGAACATGTATGAGGCGGTCGGAACCGGCGGACAGAACGGAAAAGGAATTCATGTTCGAGTTCTTCGAAGATCTCATGGACGCCATCGGTTATCCCGAACAGAGACGCGAGGATACTGCGATCATGTTCAGACGCATGATGGGGCGTTCGATCCCCACGAAATACGAATACAACACGATAATGGGAATATTCGGGGACGCATCCAAGATCATCAGGCACGGTAAGAAATGGGAATGAATAGCATCATGCCATGACCGCTGGTCTCCCTGCCCGATATTACTTCCGGCATTATACCGGTCCTGTCGCAGATCGATCCGGTTATCATATCCTCTTCGGATCCCGATATCACCGAATCGGATGTCACTATTATCTTGCCTCGGTCGGGATCCGTCTCGAACAAACAAAGATCCATCGCGATGAGAGCCGTTCTGGACGGATCCTCGCCGGCTGAATATGCAACAGTGTAAACGTTTTTGCTGAGTGTACTGAAGAACGGCCCGTCAAGCATGTTAACCACTCGTTCTATCGCTTCCTTCATCATCTCGTCGGCAGACCTTATTGCATCGCTTATCCTCAACGGTCCGCCTCCCATCGTTGGCATCCTGTCTATATCGAATAATACCGTACGGTCGGATATCTCGATCACTTTCTCCATCTGCAGGATCGCACGGGTGCGTCTTTCCTTTTCAAAGGACATCGGTATACTTACAACCGATATCAGTTTCGATCCTAATTCTCTGGCACATTCCGATATCACAGGTATCGCACCCGATCCCGTGCCTCCTCCGAGTCCGGCTGTGACAATGATATTCTTGTATCCTTCCATCTCTTTTTTGATCTCGTCTTTGTAATCGAAAGCGAGAGCCCACCCGAGATCCGAATCTCCTCTGCAGCCTTCGACGTTGCTGTCGGCCATCGATATCTTCACATCGGAACCGTGCGAGCCCGTGTTCATTTTCAGTGTTGGTATATTCCCGTCAATAAGAGTCACAGTATTACACCCGGCACCTCCGCATCCGATAACAAGTGTTCGGGACATTTATTCTTCAGGCTCCATCTTTGACCTTACGTACTCGGAGACCGCCTTCCTGATGACCTTTTCCATTTCTGCCGAATCATCAACATTCAAAAGCGAATTTATGTTCACGGCAAGCGACTTATTGGTCTCTTTCGAAACACGCAGGATCTCTTCTCTGTCGAATTTGGAACGGATCATCCTGTCGACTGCCGTAGCGACAGCTTCAGACAAACTGCTGTATTCTCCGTCATCGACCAGCTTCTGAAGCAGTGTAACGGTGTCGGCATCCAACCTGACCATCAGCTTTTCATTTCGTTCCATTGTTGTTCCCTCAATGAGGGTGATAAAATAAAGATATTTTGTAAGGGGTTTGTGTTAGCCGTCAACCGTGTTCGATTTAACCGAACAAAGCGCTGAGACCTGCTGCCGCTTCTTCCTCGGTAACTGCCTCTTCTTCGGGCTCTGCTGCTGCAGCGGGTGCTGCTGCTGCGGGGGCTCCTCCGACAGGCGCTGCCGCGACGGGTG
>JGI996J12353_1000444_pt1 | contig 9983 bp, 13 predicted proteins | sample IntmicLarv5ML5BL_FD_12353 | JGI IMG/M metagenome (IMG submission 12353) | reverse complement strand
GGTTGCCTTGCCCTTGTATTGGGTGTTGTTGGGACAAAGAATTATCCCTCTGCCCGTAACTAGTCCTTTCCTGTGCTTGTGTAGAGACACTATCCTGTCCATAAGCAGATGTAGGGTGACTAGCATCAATTTGGTTATCATAGTCAGCCTGATAGTTAAACAGTGCTCCATTTTCTGTTGCAGTGCCTGAATATATTTCCATATCGTCCTGCGACTGCATCGGCAGAACTTGTTCTTGTGCGTTGTTCGATCTAGGCATTTCTGGCGCTGCTTGTTGTTCTCTTATAGCATCAGGGTTGCGCTCAAACTGCTCCTGCGACATAGCAGAAGGATAAGATATGTTTGCAACCTGCCCTTGACCCCCTATAATCTGAACTGATTCCCTGTCTGGAAATCGCTCCTCTCTGTTGATAGTTTCTGTTAACGGCTCTGCTGCCCCTCCTCTTTGCCCATATGTCCTGCGTGACCAGTCGTCTGCAAATTGCCCTTCTCTATGAGTAGACTCAGAAAAGTTATTTGATCCAAACTGTGCACTAGTGGGGCGAGGTTCAAAAGAGGGTTGCCTATTCTCTGTTTTTAATTCAGAATTGTTAGCGTTGGTTTGCATAGGCTGATTAGAAACAACTTCTTCGCTCTCAGGCTCTGGGGCATCCAGAGGATACAGCCTATCCAGCATTCTGTTGTAATGCTCAGCAAAAATAGCCTCTAACTTAGAGTCTACTCTGCCTGCTTCGGCTTGCTTTCTATAATCTGCCACCAAACGTGGGTTCATCCTGGTCAGCACATCCTGCGCTAAACCATCTAAATCTATCATATTCCCCTCTGTAAGACAAATTCTCTATTTAGTGTACCAATAAAACAAAAAAATAGCAAACAAAAACCAAGCTTTCGCTTGGATTTTTAAGACATTTCCCATAACTATAATACTAAAAGCTGCCATCAACTATAACTTTTTTATAGTTCTATTAAGCAGAAGCTGTAGGACGCGGACGACCAGCGCTACTCGCTACCACTGTCACTGGCTTTGGAAGTGCACCCAATTCCTTGTTCACCTCTGTACCAAAGGTCTCAACCATTTTCATCAACCTAAGTTGTTCCTGCTTGCTTGCATCTCCCGCTACAGCAGCATTTACGGCTGCATCTCTGTTGCCCATTGAATATAGCGCTGCCTGCTGAGTCTTATCTAGTTCCTTTAATTTTTCCGGGTCTTTGGTTGAGAATGCATCAACAACACAGCTAAACACTGCCTTATATACTTTAGGTTGCGTCTTCTTCAATTCATTAAGGTCAATGCCCCCACTAAACACAGCAGCTACTATAGCCTTATCTGGATTTTCGCTCAAGGTTGACTCTCTTAAAAAGGCTACATGGTCTTTCTCGTTATTGCTGTTGTTCTGTGCCTTTGCTAACTTAACAAGAGCGATATTTGTAGCCTCCCTAGCATCAACAAATTCATTAAGATCAATAGCTGCAACTCTTGCAGTGTCTTGCTTCTCTTTAGATTGCGCATAAGCCTCTGCGTTTTCTTTCTTGAGGTCTCTGTACTCTTGGTTCGCTTCTTGAAAACGACTATCTACTGCTTCGCCTCTAGTATTTCTTAGAATAGCAACATTATCGTACAGCTTCTCTTGGAATTCCATAAGCTGTATAAATTCTCTTTGCTTTCTAGCATTGCTCTCTGTGATACGACCACGCCCAACAAAATCACCTGCAACAGCCAAAGCTTGACGCCCTCTCTGGCGCAGTCCCTCTCCAGCCTCGTTGCCCACCAAGCGCTCTGCTTCTTTCCTCATACGCCTAGTAATCTTGGCTGATTTCTTCTCATACCTAGTTAATAACTTATCAACCTTTCTTTCAACTCTCTCGCGTCGTATTGGGCTTAGGTTTTTTCTATCCTCCAATCTGTCCATAAGTTTCTGAGCTTTAAGTCTGTCTCTTTGCGCACGTACAAGTTTGTTTCTAAAGTATCCCGGAGTACGGAAAAGAAAGAACCTCTTCCAAAGACTGTTACGCGACTGACGGCTCAACTCTTTATACACTTTAGGATCTATACGCTTAACTGTTCTGTTAACGCTATCATCAGTAGAAGAAGACATAATATCGCCCATTGCCTTATTCAGCAAATCAACCTGCGACTTGTTTTTAACTATGTCGCCAATTTTAATATTTTCTTGAGTATTCTCCGCCATGATTAATCTCCTTAATCCTTTTTTATCATTTGTATTTTAGCACATTTTATGTAGAAAGTCAATAGCTAAATTCAAAATTTATCTACAAATATCACCTAAAAAACACAAAAAAATGCCTTTTTTGAGTCCAAATACCCCAAGCACTCTTTTTCGCTTATTTTTTAGAATATAACGCCATTGTGGAGCCTTGCAAAAACAAATAAATTACAAACGGCTTTTTAAACTACTGCCCCTTTTATGTCCCCATGCCCCACTCGCTCAATGGTCTAAAAACGCCTGTAATCAACTAGGCATGATCCAAGCTTTATCAAGGGTTACCTTTAGTCCTCTAACCTCGTTCTTTTTTATATACAAGTGTATACAAGTTCAGAAGTGCTGCAAGCGGCGTGCCATTGCCCTAATACTTAACACTTAACTTTAAACTTTTTACCCAACTCTTTTTTTAGAATTTTTCTAAGCTCTTCCGCACGGCCGACAATAAAGCCTGCCTTGTCTGCAATTAGCACATTTTGCGAATTTACAATCAAAAAAAAGTAGTTTCCCGTCTCGCATGCACCTCTTAGCGAAACGTAGTCACAAGTATATGTAAATCCCTCACCAACTGAAACTTTTTTTGTAGTAATATATTTAAAGCTCTTAGTCCCGAAGCCGAAACTAGTTATATCATCATAACTATCTTTGTCAGGTTTGTGTGAATAAAAAATCATGCCCCAAACCAAGCCTACACATAACACTACAACCGCTGCAAGCGTAAGTATCCAGATAGAAAGCTGTTTTAGCTCCTCGCTTACCATGCCGCCCGCCAAATACGCTACAAGACACGAAAGCCCTGTCAAAAGCACAGTGCCCGATAAAATTGCATTGACCAAGATAGTGCGCCTTAATAGATATATTAGCCGCGCTACCTGTGCATCTTTAGTTAGTGTTGTCTTCGCTTGCATCTCCAATATAACATAACCCCTTTATGACTCTTTTCAACCATTATATAGCTTTAATCAAAATTAGTCAAAAAGTTTTATGTTAAACTAAAAAGAAATCTATCTTAAGACTTTTAGCTCTCTCAGGCTCTTTTGAATATTATCTGATGCTTGAGGCGCGAAAATGTAAAGCTGTTTAAGCGGTTTGTTTGTGTGATTAACATGTTTATGCAAGACCCCAGAAGGAATTAAAATGCAGTCATTTTTATTAAGTGTTTCTACTCTGCCATCTTCAGAAACGACCTGCCCCTGCCCCTCTAACATGACAATGACTTCTTCAAACTCTCTAACATGCATACCTGTTTCACTATTTGGGGCAATGTCAACTATACCAACATCCAAATTTTTTGCTCCGCTTTCTTTATCCAGTAAAATTTGAAGGCCTAAACCTTTCCCAAAATCACGAATCGGCGTCTCTTTATTTTTGATTAACTTCATTCTTTAATTGCTCCTTATGGTTTAATATTTCTCGCCCTCATACCTGCTTCAAACTGTGTTTGCTCTATGGCGTCCTTTGTAAGAGCAAGCCCTCGCTCATCAATTGTGGTTGCTGTAACTGTGGCATCAGGGCACTTTTCTGCCATCCTAATTTCCGCACTACCACCAGTAGAAATGCCAAGAGATAAAATCTTTTCAAATTTTGAATCTAATAACGCAAGTCCATGCTCCTCAGTAATCGAAGGCATAAATTCCATTACTTAACTCCTGTTTAAATTAAAACTTTTGGTTAGAATCCACAAACTGGCTTTACGATTTTTTAAATTTAGACACCCGATATGTTTCCGTTGTCAAGTTTTGTGTTACGGGAGCACTCACTTCCTTTGTTGTCATTTTTTTGGCGTCCACAATGTCATAAGTTTTTATTGTTCGCCTGCCAACATGGCTTCTATCTTCCTTGTTTTCTTCCAACTCATATTCTTCAACATATTTTTTGATATCAAGTTTTCCAGCAATGCCAGGAACGTTTTCCAACTCTTTAAACAAATCCAGATAATATATAGCGGTATATTTGTTAGGTTCTTCAAACTCGACATTGCCCCTGATGAAATATTTATTGCCATCCGTGCCCTCAAGAGAATCTGCACTTTCAAAACTAAAATCCATGTTAGCTTTGTTAAAGATTACAATATTAAGGCACGAAACCTCTTTTTGTAGCCACTCACAAGCCCATATCTTATTAAAACCATATAAATTAGCAATGATATCTCGTGCAAAAATCGCCTTTTCATTGTCACTAAAATCCTTTCTGTCGTACATATAAACTCCCCCTGAAAATAATTTGAATACAGCTTATCAACTGTTATAGCATAACCTTGACATTTTATAATGAATTATATTTGCCTGATTTCTACAGGCTGAATCGCCCTAATACCCTTGAAACGATTAAGTAAGTTTTTTGTTCTTTTGCAAATCTTTTTTATGTATTTTGTTTGAAACCCAAATTATTAGTATGCCTGCTAAAAAGAATACTACTAAAAGCGCCTCAACAAAAAGCAACACCATTCCAAACCCCTGATTATGATATAGCGGGTCTAAAAAGGGGTATGGGTATAAAGAATCAGTCATAAATTTAATGCCAGTTAAACTTCTTAAAAGCGTAAATACCCAATAAACAATCGGGTAGATCAGGAAAACCAAAAAAAACTTATATTTCATCTCTTTCTTTTTAATAAAAAATATGAAAAGCAATACCGACAGAATGGGTATAAGCCCGTGCAAAATTAAATTGGCAAACATTGCTGAGCCCATAATCATGGTGCCGTCCCGCAGATTTATTGGCAACAACACCGCTAAATAAATTAGCCCTGTTAAAAATATATTAATAATAATAATTAAGGTGATTGAAAAAGGAACTTTACTAGAAATCTCTTTTTTCTTAACATAATAAATTATATCGGAAATAATTAAAAACAAAGCAAGCAGCGCTACAAGTATGTTAGATTGTATTGTAAAATACGAAAAGGTGGTAGAGGGCTCTGCCCCGAGAACCAATAACGAAGTAATAGCATATACCACTAGTCCAAAAATAACTCCTGTCAAAGCATATTTTGTTATGTTATACGCGATGTTTCTACTCTTGTACATTTGCTTTTATCCCCTTAAATTGTTTTTTGTTTTTGTTGTGAAATCGTTTGTATGATGAGATTAATAGAACCATTGCTTGCCTTGATTATATAAATGTGTTTTAATGCGTTTTTTTACAACAAGATAGCTCATCATCTGTCTTGTTGCCATAAAAACCCTTAAGGCGTTGCAGGTCTCCTATGGCAAGACCGAAACAACATCTATTATGTCTACAAATATTATACCACAAAACAAAATAGTTTTAATAAAAATTCACAAGCATATTTTCAATATAAAAAACAGCCATTTTTGCATCTTCTGCCGAAGTATATCTTTTTCTTTGCAAAAGCACAGGATTGTCGTTTAGCATTTTCTGTTTTGCAATTGTTCTACTATCTTGTTTTGCAACCCCTTCAATCCTTACCCACTTACGATTGTCATCACAAGCACAAATACAAACATTGGGATTCTCAATAATCTGCTTGAAGACGTTTTTTGTAGTCGAAGTTACAAAATATAGCTTGCCCTCAAACTCCATAATTGCCCCAAACGGACGAATTTTGGGTTTGTTATTCTCTACTGTTGCAATATAAAAAGTTTTTAGCTCCTTTAAAAAATTTAAAACTTCTTCCATTGTTCCCCCTTTTATAACACAAGACTTTATGCTGTTTCAGAATCCGCTCACATTAAATACGCTCTTTTGATTACATATCCATAGTTTCTTGACTTTTATAGGCAAAACTTGCATTAATCAAAATCTTATAAGCACCCTCTCGGTCATCCTTTCAATCATATTTTCACACTCACTAATTAGAAAAATGTTCTGCATGCGATGTTCTCGCCTAAAGCTTGTATAAAAACCTTTTCGTCTTCTTTGCCGCCTAGCATAGTGCCATCTTTGCGCGTCAATAAATAGTGAATAGGCACAGCAATTTTAGGCTTAATTATATTTACGCATTCTGCAGCTTCAGCTGCGTTCATTGTAAAATTTCCGCCAATAGGAACAAAAAGCACTTCACACTTAATTTTCTTAAGCTCTGGCGTAAAATCAGTATCTCCACAAATAACATATCTTACATTGTCAATTGTTAAGATAAAGCCTACCCATCCCTTGTCTTTGGGATGAAATTGTTTGTCTATATTATATGAGGGAAATGCAAGCAACCAGACGTTTGTATTTGGAACCTGATATCCCAAATTTTCTCCGTCATTGTATACCCTATCAAAGCTTTTTCCACCTACTGCCCAATAGTTTTTTTGATCCTCAAGCTCAAATCCTTCGCTTTTTAAGGCGTCAATACAATCCTGTGGTGCAACAAAATGGGTGTTTTCATTCATAACTTTTTTTATGTCCGCAACACTTAAATGGTCCCAATGTAAATGTGTTATGCATATAATTTTGGCATTGTGAGGTTCGCCCTCAATATTAAGCGGGTCAATATAAACATCATCATCGATACAAACCGACGCATGATAATTAACTCTAAAATCTTTCATTTCAAACACTCCTTTATCGTTTTTTAAAAAGAAGACTTTTCACTTAGCTTATAAGGCTTAATTATAGGGACTCATTCTCTACAATATCTATTTTTTGGTTTAGTGCTCTAGATTAGCATCCATCTTTCTTTTTTGTTTTAATTTTTTAGTAATAATCCTGATTTGTAGGAAATCAAATTTTGTATTACTGCTAATGCTTCGGGGAATTCTGGTACATCAAAATGTCCCTTGCTTGGAACAAGAACATGTTGTGCGCCAATTGAGTTGGCATATCCTTTTAAAACTTTTTCTTCGAAAAAGCAGTCATTGTCGCTATAGATTGAAAATTTTGGAAATTTTAGTTTAGAAAACGCAGAATACTCCTCCTCTGAAACTTTAAAACTATTATAAGTAGGCTCAAGAAGGGCTATCCGAACTTCATTTCCAGGCACTTCTCGGAAAGTCTCAGAATACGGAGCTCCACAAGATATATACCCCATTATTTCTTTGTTTGTTTTGGTTAAATATTTTACAGCAAACTGCGCACCCATAGACTGTCCGAAAATGATTGTTTGTTTATCCATATTTATTCGTGCTTTTTCTAGTTCTTCTTCAAAAATCTCATACCATTGTTGGTACGTTCCGTTGTCTTTATAACTCGGCATTGATGGAATTAATACTTTCAAGCCAAGTTTTTCACATTCGGCTTTAAGCCATGCAAAATAGCCCCCTTTCTCTGCTCTAAGCCCACCAATACCATGAATAATTATAATATTTTGCATGTTCGCTCCTTCACTCTTAGAAAACAAAACCTTTTACCTGAGCCCTAATTCTATATAGGCTTATATCTATTTTTGGTTTAATCTTCTGGATTAGCGCCTATCCTTTTTCTGTTCTCCTAATCAGTTTTTTCTTGTGCATATCGTTTTTCTATACCTTGTCAAGGCAAAGCGTAAGACCAATAGTGTTACGTCCGCAGTGTGACGATAAACAACTTCCCAATACGGTGTTGAAAATTCGTTTAAAACCAGCGGCTTTCAAATCCGCCTCAACCTGCATCTCAATTTCACGATCAATAGCGGTATGTGTTATAAAAATCATATCCTTGTTTATATCTGGGTACATATCTAATATGTATTGCGTATATTTCTTTACAACGCTAGGGAAGCTTCCTCTTAGTAACTTATTACTTGTCAGCATTTTTCCATATGGGTCGACATAAATAATTGGATGGAGTTTTAACAAATTTGCCCCAAACAGCTTCAACCCACTACATCTTCCTCCCTTGTGTAAATAGGTAAGGCGGTCTAAAACAAAGCTAGACCTAACCCTGTTGATAAAAATCTCAATTGCAGGCACTATTTCATCCAAGGTTTTGCCACCATCTGCCATCTCACGAGCAACAACGCTAAGTATTCCAAGCCCTGATGACATATTGCCCGAGTTAATAACCTTAACATTTGGAAAATCTTCCGCTGCTCGTACAGCGTTATCGTATGACGAACTAAACATAGGCGAAAGTGCAATATGCAGGTGTGGCTTGCCTCCAGACTTCTCAAAAGCGGCCCGATAATCATCTTCATGTCCAGCCGATGTTGTAGGCATAATATTGAGTTTATCTACGCTGTTAAAGATGTCTTCCGGCGTAATATCCACCCCATCTTTATAAATCTTGTCCCCCACAATAATTGCAGACGGAACAACAATAATGTCATATTTTGCAAAACACCAGCTGATGTCCGCAGTACTGTCAGTCGAAATAAATAGTTTGCTCATTTTAATTTCCCCTAAATTTTATTTGCTATAAAGTTTCTTTCTCTAGTCTACAGTATAGAAAGGTATTTGTCAATTTCGATTTTGCCTAACTTTTTTCTTGCTGTTTATGTCCACTTCCTAAAACAGGCTTTCACTGTTTTATTCCCGAAACAGCTTTGCCCGATTTTATTCTTTGATTGATTTGCTTATAGCTTGCCGTGTTTCCATCAAATTCTCCATTGCACACATGAATACGTAGATTTTCAATATTTGCAAGTGGTGTTAAATCCTCTATAAATGGCTTTTGGTATAAAAAATCTAAAACACAAAGTTTTTTAAAGTTTCTAATAGGCAAAAGAGATTTCACTGAGTTGTCATCTATATATAATTCCCTCAGATTCTCACATTTTGCAAGCGGCGATATATCCTCAATTGAATTTTCAGATAAATAAATATATTTCAAATTAGCAAGTTTGGAAAGCGGGTTAAATCTTTTATATTGTTGATACCTAGTTGCAAAGACTCGAGTTTGTTGAGGTTTGATATCGAAGATAAGTCTTTTGTATAAGTCGCCCTCATTTGAAGACTTTTTAAGTTTTGTAACTCAGAAATTGAGACAAGGTTGTTAATATCTGCTTGATAATTGCAATCAAGTTCCACAATGTCGGCTTCATGCCCTTGCCACTTACCAAATTCAAGCTCCAATATTTGTCCATCGCTTAGTTTTGCTGTTACCATGCACTCTCCTCTATGTTGGGTCTAACTTTGCAAGAATCAAAACATTAGGTTAATTGATACAAATAAAAAACTTCGAAATATTCCCTATTTGACCTTATAAACGATTCCCTATAACTCGTATCAAGTTTGCCCCCCCATTTCTCGTATACTGCCCTCGCTTGTGTGTTTTGCTCCAAAACTCCTATCATCATTTTATCACAACCAAGTTTTACAAGTTCTTTTTTTGTTTTATTAAAAAGTTTTGCACCCAATCCTCTACCTTGATAATCTGGGTGTATGTAAATCCCCTCTAGTTCTGCATAACCCAATTCTTTATAGTGGTCATATCCGCTCAAAGTAAACGCGTCCAACAATGCTACCATTTTTTTATTTGCAACAGCAACAAAACTAATGTTACCATCTTTATTTAAGGTTCTCGACTTAAACCTTGCAACTTTTTCATTAATCATCTTCTCGTCTGCTTCTCTGGTTTTCTCATCAGAAACTGTGGGCGGAAAGATATGAGCATAGGCTTTATCCCCAACCAAAAGCGCTAATCTGTACCATTCTTCGGCATCGCTATTTTTAGCTCTCCGTATAATAATTTCTTCCATTTTTACACCTTTTCCATTAAATGCTTAGCCTTTATCTCTTTCGAAACAATCTTATAAGGAATTTACTCACGCTTCTTTTAGTAGATTGAATTATCTTATTTTATAACCAAGCAACAAGTCCCGCAACATATCTGCCCCCTTGGAATCTCAACAAGCTCCAATTTTTGTCAGTATATCACATTTTGTTTTTT
>JGI996J12353_1000443_pt1 | contig 9991 bp, 8 predicted proteins | sample IntmicLarv5ML5BL_FD_12353 | JGI IMG/M metagenome (IMG submission 12353) | reverse complement strand
CCTCCCTTTCGAGAGGCTTCATCCTGCTCAGGCATAGATCGACCGGCTTCGGGTATCCGCACCATTGACTCCAAGCGAGCACACTCTGTCCCTCGTTAAAAACTGCGGACAATCGGTTTCCCTTCGGCTTCCTAATTGAATAGTTAACCTCGCCAATGATCAGAACTCCCTGGATCGTTTTTCTAAACGAACAATATAACACTGGTCCACCAATAAATTGGCTTCTCTCCTTTGATGCTATATAAATCTTTAACCGCATGGTTTCAGGTCTTTTCACCTCCCGTTAAGGGTGCTTTTCAGTTTTCGTTCACACTACTACTACGCTATCGGACTAGAGACGTATTTAGGGTTGGAAGTGAATGCCTCCCAAATTCACGCGCGATATCCAACGCACGTTACTCGAGAACATCTAAAATTTCCATATTGACCTTCTTCTAAGGGGCTATCACCCTCTATGGCATGACTTTCCAGTCAATTTCAAATCTTTCAACTTAGGAATAAAAGAGTCTATAACACCACATCTCCCTCATGTTTCCATGAGGGATTCAGTTTGCCCTATGCCGCGTTCGATCGCCTTTAATAACGGCATCTCTGTTGATTTCTTTTCCTGCGGGTACTAAGATGCTTCAATCCCCCGCGTTCCCAATCATTACTGATTATTCCGAAGAATAGGAAGTCCCATTCGGTCATCGTCGGATCATAGGCTTCATGCACCTACCCGACGCATATCGCAGCTTGACACGACCTTCTTCAGCGCTCTAGCCGAACCATTCCCCATGCGGCGTAGCATCGCCGCTGGCGTATGATCTAGCACACGTCCAGGTTGCGTATGTTCGATGGGTCATCGGGCTTTATCCATTCTCATCCTCCATTTATGGAGCCCTACCATCTCTTCCCCGAAAGAGGACCTCTCCCCGGGTGCATGACTAATCAAAGTGCCTCTGTTGGGCACGGTGAATCTTCCCGATGGTTAGGTAGTATATATAACTTCCTAATCACCAGAGTCAAACGATGAAAAATTTAATTTCACCGTTATGTGCAATTCACGCCTTTCAGCATGAATCACGCAATGGTTCACATCGCGCAAATTCCTGTACAATCATTTTGTATAAATATCTACCGATTGTCAATTTCATGCCATGAATCTAACCACAGAAAGATTGGGCAATTTTCTCCTTATCTCTACAAAATCTGGATAATAGATGTTTAAAGTGGGCCCAACACCAGGATTCCTTCCAATAAGCCTTGAAATCAATTTTGATTCAAGTGCCCCGGTCACCTTCCACCTGCCGACATCGCCGGACACATCCGTATCCAGGAATATGGGAAGCCTGACCCCCATCGCCTCCTCGATTGACGATATGCTCAGGAGAAGATCCAACTCCTCCATGCCAAACTCGCATGTATGGCCGCTCCGGGTCTCATACGAAAGGGCCCCATTGGAACGATAGTCGTCCAAGGTCCTCCTATCTATCGGCAGATTTTCATTCAACCCTGAGAGCCCTCCCCTCAGCATTTCATCCGGCATAGGCCGTAAATATGGTTATTGTACATTATACCATGCGTCTGCAATTCGCCTTGACGCCATTGTCACTATAGTATATTCTATAGTAGGCAATAAAGGACGAGATTGTCCAAACTTAAGTACAACCGTTGCATACCCCAACCCATGGGGGAGATGGCAGACCTTGAGGGGATGATCAGGACACATCCCTGTTACAACGAGGAGGCGCACAGGGAATACGCCAGGATGCACCTTCCAGTTGCCCCGAACTGCAACATAAAATGCAACTATTGCAATAGAAAGTATGACTGCAGCAATGAATCCCGCCCTGGGGTGACCAGCGAAGTGCTTTCTCCGAGGGAGGCGGCAGATAAGGTTCATGCGGTTCTTGAGAGGATTCCCCAATTGAAGGTCATAGGCATTGCAGGCCCAGGCGACCCCCTGGCAAATGAATCCACATTTGAGACATTGAGATTGATGTCAGAGGAGTTCCCTGAGCTTACACTATGCATCTCGACCAATGGGCTGAACCTTCCTGATGAGGCACAAGGCCTCTATGACCTTGGAGTCAGGTTCGTGACCGTCACCATGAATGCGTCCAAACCAAGCATCGGCGGTCAAATCTACGGCTCGGTGATATGGGATGGAAGGATCCTAAAGGGCGAGGCGGCGGCAGAACGTCTGATCTCACAGCAAAAAAAAGGCATTGAGGCGTGCGCAAGGCTTGGGATGCTGGTGAAGGTCAACATAGTCATGATACCTGGAATCAACGACGGTGACATACCTGAGCTTGTAAAAATGGTAAAGGGGCTCGGCGCATACATCGTCAACATCCTTCCTCTTATCCCTGTGGAAGGCACGGAGTTCAGTGATCGCCGTGCACCTACGCCAAAGGAGAGGATGGATCTCATGGACAGATGCGAGCTCGATGCCAGGATGATGAGGCATTGCAGACAATGCCGTGCCGATGCCATAGGGCTTCTTGGGGAGGACAGGTCATCGGAGTTCTCAAAGGGCGCCTCATGCCAATCCTCATGCGGGCCGTTGAGCAACGAACCGTCATTGATATCCTTGAAGGGGCCCAATGAGGGAAGGGTAGCCGTGGCCACCTCCGATGGCATCAATGTGGAATATGGGTTTGGAAATGCCAAGGAGTTCTGGATATACTCGTTGCATGATGGCATCTGGACCCATGTGGACACTGTTAGATTCAACCTGGACTCCCCTGTCGCAGGGGAGTCCCACAGGGACCACATATCCAGGATGGTAAGAGGGATCCAGGGATGCAAGGCCGTGGTGGTCAAGGAGATAGGGCCAATGCCGACGAAAGTCCTCACGGCTCACGGGATGGATATCGTCATAGCGGATGGAAGAGTTGATTTGAAATCCCTTATCGAGCATGATGGCCGCTGTTGAGGCCCAATTGTTATTGAATCACCATTCACTCGGCAAATCCCAAACCAGGGGCATGGCTCCCACAGGTAACATCGGGTTTAGAAAAATTAAAATCATAAACCCTCCATCGCCATGCGATAGCAATGAACGCCCAAGACATCCGAGATGAGTTTGTAAACTTCTTCAAGGGCAAAGGTCACACCTACATCAGGTCTGCATCCTTGATTCCAGAGAACGATCCGACGGTTTTGTTCACGACCGCTGGCATGCACCCCCTTGTTCCATATCTCCTTGGTGAGAGCCATCCTGGAGGCAAGAGGCTGGTGAACTTTCAAAAATGTGTAAGGACAGGTGACATCGACGAGGTTGGGGATGCGAGCCACCTGACCTTCTTCGAGATGCTTGGAAACTGGTCATTGGGCGACTACTTCAAAAAGGAATCCGTCGGATTCAGCATGGAGTTCCTTGAAAGGCATCTAAAGCTTAAAAAGAACCAAATTGCGGTCACGGTGTTCGAGGGCGAGGAGGGCATCCCTCGTGACGATGAGACCGCTCAACTGTGGAGGGACCAAGGGCTGAGCGACTCCCAGATCTTCTACTATGGAAGAGGGGACAACTGGTGGGGGCCAGCGGGGCAGACTGGCCCTTGTGGCCCTGACACAGAGATATTCTTCGATAACGGCAAAGAGAAGTGCTCCAAGGATTGTGGCCCATCCTGCCATTGTGGGAAGTACACCGAGATATGGAACAACGTCTTCATGCAGTACTTCAAGGACAAGGACGGCAACTTCACACCCCTCTCCCAAAGGAATGTCGACACTGGGATGGGGCTCGAGAGGGTGCTTTGCATGGTGAATGGCGTCAGAAGCGTCTATGACACGTCCCTTTTCACAGGCATCATATCCAAGGTCGAGGAGCTATCTGGAAGAAGGTATGAGGATGACATAAGGGCATTCAGGATAATATCCGACCACCTAAGGGCGTCCACGTTCATGTTGGGCGATGGGGTGAACCCCTCCAAGATGGGGCAGGGGTACATACTCAGAAGGCTCATAAGGAGGGCCAGCAGGTACATGTCCAGCATTGGCATAGATCGAATATGCATGAGGGAGGTCTCCGAGGTCGTCGTGAACGAGTACTCCCAGGCCTATCCTGAGCTGGAGGAGAACAAGAGGTTCATATTCGACTCCATCACAGCGGAGGAGGAGAAGTTTCAGAAGACGCTTACAAAGGGGTTACGACGGTTCGAAGAGGCGATATCAAGCGGCTCATTGGATGGTGAGACAGTCTTCAGACTCTATGACACGTTTGGATTTCCGGTCGAACTCACCCAGGAGCTTGCCTCCGAAAGGGGATTGACGGTTGATCTGGATGACTTCGAAAGAAGGTTCAAGGAGCACCAGGAGATATCCAGATCGGGATCCGAGCAGGTGTTCAAAGGCGGACTTGCGGATTCAAGCGAGATAACCACCAGGCTGCACACTGCGACGCACATACTCAATGCCGCCCTTAGGGAGATAGTGGATCCAAACATCATGCAAAAGGGCAGCAACATAACGGCAGAGAGGATGAGGTTCGACTTCAACCTGGACAGGAAGATGACGCCCGAGGAGATTCAAAAGGTGGAGGACTTCGTCAACGAGGTCATCAACGCCAACATGCCAGTGGTCTGCGAGGAGATACCCTATGAGGAGGCCCAGGCGAGGAACGCCATCGGGGTGTTCCAGAGCAAATATGGGGATGTCGTCAAGGTGTACTCCATAGGCGATGTCTCCATCGAGCTCTGCGGCGGCCCACATGTGAGCAACACTGGCGACATAGGCAGGTTCAAGATAAAAAAGGAAGAGAGCTCTGCCGCTGGAATCAGAAGGATTAAAGCGGTTGTAGAGTGATTAAGGTACGGTATGCAAAAGGACTGCGTCACCCCAGACCCCGACTTGAACCATTCATGCAAGAGCGTGTGCTCCAATTGGATCCTCCTGTTCCCAGCCTTGGACAGGTCAGTCAGGAACGAGATGTTCAAAAGATGCCAGCACATCCTGGATGAGTATGGCATCACCAAGCTGCATACGAACTACATAATCGCATTGAGCTTCAACAGCCTAAGCCATAAGTCGTTGTGCGAATGCCTCAGGATTGACAAGGCGAACACATCCAGGGCTATCGCCCATCTAAGAAAGGCGGGATACGTCACGGACAACAAAGAGTCCGAGTCGTCAAGGAAGTACGACCTTTCCTTGACGGATGAGGGCAGGAAGATCGCCAAGAAGCTCTTGAAGATGTCGAATGACGCATTCAAGCAATACTTTCGAGGCATTTCCGATGAGGAGATCGCCTTGCTTGACAGGTGCCTTATGCGGATCTACAAGAACATCGACTCCGATGGTGTGACATTCGATGAGATCATGAGGCGCAGAAGGCAACCTTCTATTGAAAAGGAGGACTGAGACACCAAGGCAGCTCAAAAGACCAAATGCCTTTTGTCGAGGATCGGATATCAAACGATATTTTTATAGTTGAAAGTCCATTGCACATCTGTTGGTATTTCCACTTCGGCATTATCATCGAAAGTCCTATATCTTAATCTAATTGTAATGCAAACGACTTGATTCAATCACACATCCGATATAAGTTAAGAGGATCTGCTTAGTATGTACAAAGACAGACTGTTAAAGGCGCTTATCATGTGTGGGCTTTGGGGACTTATCGTATTAGAATTGCATAATTTCCTTGATATCGAGGGCATGGGCATGTTTGATGCGTTTTTGATGTGGATCATAATGATCTTGGGCACAATGATCTATCTTGGAGCATCTTGGCTGATAGCAGGGTACAATACCATGCCCGCAGAGAAAAAGCAGAAATTCAACATATACGAGTTGACGGGCATCATTGGACCAGTCATAGTTCTATATGCCCTTATCATGCATATGGTTGCAATCTGCTTCTACATGAATGAGTTCTACCTTGGTGCAACTGGGCTTATATCGTCAATCGTGGCTCTGATTTCAATAATCGTCTGGGTAAACTATTCAGAAAGATTTAAAATGACTGCCCAAGAAGAGAAAGCATATTGAGTCTGTTTGAAAATGACAAAGCATGTCTTACCCCCTAGGATCCCCGATTATAGTGGGATCACTAGGAAAAGGAGGCGCCGAGGGAGAGATTCGAACTCCCGAGGCGTGATGCCAGTGGTTTTCGAGACCACCACCTTACCGGACTAGATTACCTCGGCTCCAATTCGACTAAACAAAAGGATGTATTTATAATTAAAGTAACTTAGGCATAGATTAGACCCAAATCGAATTTTATAATTCCACTTAAACCGAATTTACAATATATCTATATAACCGAATGCCATTCAAAAATATCACTATGGTAGACAATATGGAAGATAGGCTTAGGATTGCAAAGACCGCCTCCTTGACATTGGCTAACACCAGCTCTACCAAAAGGAACCTTGGGCTTGAGGCGATGGCCCAATGCCTTGACGTTAACAGGGCAAAGGTGTTCAAGGCCAACGACCTAGATGTCTCAAATGCAGAAAGGGACGGGGTTCCACAGGCATTGGTAAAAAGGCTAAAGGTCACAGATGACAAGATGGAGGACATGGTCAAGGGGATCCGAAGCGTCATAGGGCTCCCAGAGATGATCGGATGCACGAACTTCTGTAGAAGGCTGGACGATGATCTGGACCTCTATCAGATCTGCTCCCCGATCGGAATGATAGGGGTGATATTCGAATCCAGGCCAGACGTCATTCCACAGATCCTATCCCTTTGCCTCAAAACTGGCAATGGGGTCGTGTTCAAGGGAGGGTCTGAGGCCCTAGAGACCAACAGGGCCCTATTCAATCTAATGATGCAGTCCCTTTCAGAGGTTGGGGTCGAAACGTCATCCTTCGTCATGTTGGAGACCCGGGAGGACATCCAGATGCTCTTGGGAATGGATGCATATGTGGACCTGCTCATCCCAAGGGGCTCCAACGAGTTCGTAAGGTACATACAGGACAACACCAGGATACAGGTCCTTGGCCATTCATCCGGGATATGCCACATATTCGTGGATTCGGATGCCGATCTGACCCTTGCGAAGAAGGTGATCTTGGATTCAAAGATACAGTATCCTGCAGCATGCAACGCCGTGGAGACCGTTCTGATCCATAGGGAAATCGCCTCCGTGGCAATCCCGACGATAGTGAGTACATGCCAAGATGCCAATGTGGAGGTCAGATTGGATGAGGATGCGATGCGATGTTTCTCGGGATCGGCCCCTATGGCGACCAAGGAGGACTGGGACACAGAGTACAATGACATGGTCCTATCGATAAGAACGGTCGATGACATAGATGAGGCCATATCTTTCATTAATGCCCACGGCTCCCATCACACCGATGCGATAATAACTGACAACATGGAAACCGAAAGGAGGTTCGTCAGATATGTCGACTCTGCGGATGTGTTTGTGAATGCATCGACCAGGTTCGCAGATGGATTCAGGTTCGGAATGGGTGCTGAGGTGGGAATAAGCACCAACAAGATCCATGCAAGGGGCCCCGTGGGCATTGAGGGGCTGGTGACATACAAGTACGTGCTAAAGGGTAACGGACATGTCGTAAGGGACTATGTTGGAAAGGATGCAAGGCCATACAGGCACGAAGCATGCGATAAGAAATACGAGTTGGGACAGTGAGCGAAAGAAAGGAGCTTATGAAGGGCATTCGCAGGATCGTCGTAAAGGTCGGGACATCCTCGATCACAAAGGGCGACTCGGTCTCCATCGAATTCATGGATTCCATTTCACGTCAGGTCAGATCCCTCAAGGACTCTGGGGTGGAGGTCCTTATCGTAACGTCTGGGGCAATCGGCCTTGGGCTACAGGCAATGAGGGTCACCCCCAATCCAAAGGACATCCCAACCAAGCAGGCGGCCGCATCCGTGGGACAAAGCATACTGATGGGAAAATGGGGGGACAGCCTTAGCAGGGAGGGGCTGCTTGCAGGTCAGATCCTTCTGACGATGGACATCTACTCGGACAGGGAGGGCACGCTGAACCTCAACAATACGATAGATGCCCTTCTGAAGAACGACGTCATTCCCGTTTTCAACGAGAACGATGCAGTCTCGATCAAGGAGATAGGCTCCATATTTGGCGATAACGACACCCTGTCCGCAATAATAGCCAGCAGCACCGATTCCGATGTCCTTGTAATACTATCGGATGTTGAAGGACTGTATGACAAGAATCCCAAGATCCATGCCGATGCAAAGTTCATCTCCCTTGTGAAGGAGATAACCCCTGAGATCATTGGCATGGGAGGCGATCCGACATCCAAGGTGGGGGTGGGCGGAATGAGGACGAAGATCAATGCCGCCACGATTTGCAGGGATGCGGAGTGCATGATGGTCATAGCATCTAATTCGATTGAGGACTCATTGGTCAAGATAATCAATGGGGATGACATCGGAACCCTGTTCATATCCGACCGATCCATCTCAAAGAAAAAAAGATGGATAAAGTCTGCGAAGGCCTATGGGAGGATCATCGTGGACAATGGTGCAGAGGATGCGATAATGAACCACAAGTCCCTACTTCCAATCGGAATCGTAGAGGTTCAAGGACAATTTGCAAAGGGCGACATCGTATCCATAGTCTGCGATGGCCTGATCATCGCCAAAGCGACCCCAGAGTTCTCATCGGAAGACCTTGACAAGGTCAAGGGACTCCATAGCTCGGAGATTCAAAGGGCGATAGGCAAAAGCCAAAAGGATGCGATCTTGAGCGAGAACATCGTCATTATGTTTGACATGGCCTCCAGCGAAAGGTCATAACTCAATACTCATCCCCCCAGATACATCGCAAAGTATGTCAATCCAAAGGACACCAACGCTATCGATGCACCTGTCATCACCCTGTTCTTCACTGAGTCCCCTGGCTCCAACTTATATCCTACGATGAACAACAGCGCACAAGCAACCACTATTGCTGCCTCCAACCCATCCTCGCCTGGGATCAGGGCCATGCATAGGATCAACGGTATTGTGGTCATGAGGGTTATGATAAAACAGGATGCCGCACTTTTCAGCATCTTCACCCTATCGGCCTTCAGATTGCTCTCCTTCGCAACCTCCGCATCCAGTATCCTCCTTGCCACCTCGGACTTGCAGTCCTCGCATACCGCATCCAGTATGGTCCCATCCAGCGCGCCATATGCCTCCTGATACCTTTTTTCAGGATCCATATCCTTGTCGTTCAGGATCTTTATGTACCTCTTCTGTGCGGTGGCATCCATCCTATAGAATATGTACATGTCAATGAACCCCCACACGAAATTCATTCCCAGGACCATGATTATGACATCCCATGGGGAACTGTATCCTATCAGGCCAACCTGCGCAGAGGTTATAAAAATCAGGGCCATGACGAAGCCGTACAGCACCTCCTGCGCTGCAAGCTCTGGCCCTGTGTGCCCTATGAATGCCTTTACCAGCCTGCCTTTGCCCTTGGCCATGCGGGCATTACGGCATCATAGGAAATAAATTTAACCGAATATGCCAGAGACATATTCCTTTGTGAGTTCGCTCTTAGGACTGTTGAAGATGCTATGAGTGCTATCGAACTCCTCCAACCTGCCCAAATACATGAACCCAGTATAGTCACTGACACGTGCTGCCTGCTGCATGTTATGGGTGACCATCACGACCGTATAGCTCTTCTTCAACTCCAATACAAGGTCCTCTATCTTGGATGACGCTATCGGATCCAATGCGGACGTTGGCTCATCCATGAGGATTATCTCTGGATTGATCGCCAATGCCCTTGCGATGCACAGCCTCTGCTGCTGCCCGCCTGAGAGCGACAGCGCAGGCGCATCCAACCTGTCCGAGACCTCATCCCATAGCGCCGCCTTCTTGAGTGACGTCTCCACGATCTCATCCAACTCTCCCTTTGCCTTGACCCCATGGATCTTTGGCCCATAGGCCACGTTCTCCCTTATGCTCATTGGGAATGGGTTAGGCTTCTGGGATATCAGGCCCACCTTCTTTCTAAGTGCCAGGACGTCCATGTCCTTGTCGAGGATGTCGTTTCCCC
>JGI996J12353_1000442_pt1 | contig 10011 bp, 8 predicted proteins | sample IntmicLarv5ML5BL_FD_12353 | JGI IMG/M metagenome (IMG submission 12353) | reverse complement strand
TGACACGGCCTCCTCGTTCTCCTCGTTCAGGATCCTCTTGAATAGCTCCATCAGGACGTTGCTCTGATAGTCAAAGGAGTCGGACCTCTTTATCTCGTATCCAACCACAAGGAGGTCCTCCTTCGGCTCAGGCCATACGACCTTCCCGACATACCTCTTCTTCCTGCCATGCGAGAACAATGGCTCCAGGATCTTCTCGAACTCCAGCGTCCCTCCCTCCTGGGAGAACCTCTCCGCCATGGAGTTGCCGAATTTGACGGCACCTTCCAACGAATGGTCGGGGGATTGCATGAACACCGAATCCGTGTCCGAATAGACCACATGGACCCCCTCCGCCTCGACAGAGCTTATGATCCTCTTCACGTTGTCCCTTGCGAACGATGTTATCGCAGACCCGATGGCCTTGTCCGTGAACCTGTAGAATGAGGATGCGAACACACCGTAGAACGTGTTCATGAGGACCTTGACCGCGTTCTGCAGGCCATCCAGGTACCTCCTCTCCCTCGCATCAACGGTGGATTTCATCCTTTTCTTTATTTCGTCCCTTTGGTCCATAAGCCCCTTCAATATCATTGGGAACAGCCCCATCCTCCTCTCTGGGGACATGAACCTTGCACCGGATGGGCTTGCTATCTCACCATCCGGGGATATCGTGGAGAAGCATATGTTCTTGGCGATGATCAACGAGGGGTACATGGACTTGAAGTCCAGGACGCATGTCCAATGGTACAGCCCAGGGTTCATCGTGTGGACGTATCCCCCCTCTATCCCCTCGTCCCTGATCCTCTTCCCTGTAAGCGGTATCCCGAACTTCCTCCTGTCCGCGGCCCTTATGAGAAGGGAGTCGACCAGCAACGACGAGCCGGCATTCACCCCGTCGTCCAGGGACAGCTTGGAGACGGTTGCCAGGTCCATCCCCTTCCTAACGGTGTCAATGGCTATCAGTATCTTAAGTGCCAGCTCGGCATCCTTCAGGCAGTATTCCAAGACCTTCTCTTTGTTGTTGGCCCATTCAAGGTCCATCTTCTTTGGGTCCACGTCAAGCTTGGTCTCGCCTAGGACCAGCTTGGATATCGCATTCAATGTCTCCTGCTTGGGGGACAGCGCCTTCTTTGCGGCCCACCACGCATCGACTATTATCCTTCCCTTTATCCTCCAGAACCGTTCACCGATCAGCTTTGGCTGGCCATTGTCCCTTCCCCATGGCAACGCATCGATCATCCTATTGGCCTTTGCGCGCTCCATCACCTTTCTAATGTCATAGTTGTCGATGTTGTATCCGGTTATCACATCGGGGTCCTCATCCCTGATGAGCTTTGCGAAATTCTCTATTATGTCCCTCTCGCGACCCACCAACGGCTCGCAGTTTCGATAGACGCCGTCCTCTTCGACAACGGCACAGATCGTGTATATGAACTCCTTCTCAATGCTGTTCTCCAAGTCAAATGACAGAATCCTAAGCCCAGGGTCGAACGACTCTATGTTCCTTGTGGCCTTTGCCACGATCGTCAAATCGACGGAATATCCGAGGTCGATGGGCTCACCGCTCACCTCCAGGCAGGTCGTCAGGTCCATGTCGTACATGAACTTCAAATGGAACGGTATGTCTGCCGATAGGACGTCGTACCCTCGCCTCTGCCATTCGTTTCGATATTCCGACATCTTCCATGGAGACCTTATCGTGACCTTCAGGACATCCCTGTCCTGCCCCTTGAAGAACAGGCTGTCCATCTTTGTCTCGATGACGTCTGGGTCCAGCCTCAATGCCTTCTCCATGGACTCGTTTGGACCCACTATGAAATAATATGGGTTGTAACCCTCGTACAATGCTACTATGGACCTTTTGTCATCCGTCTTTCCGAACAGCTCTATGTACACCTTGTCGTCCGACATCCTTCGATATGAGGCGCTCAGGAGCCTGAACCTATGGGACTCCATGGTCACTTCCCCGAGACGATTCGTATTATGTCCCCATTTTGCAACAACGTGTCCGCCCCGACGACCCTCTTCGTCCTGGCGTTTATCGCCCTTATGAACGAATCCCCCAGATCGCTATGAATCCTGTATGCGAGATCCTTCGTCGTGGAGCCGTTCGGTACGAGGAGGCAGTCCGGGAACACCTTTCCAGCATGGTTGGTGAACTTCGAATCGTCCTCGACCGGCCAGACCGCAATGTATCCGAGCAGGCCTAGCACAGCCATCTCGATGCACTCCTGGATTCCAGTGCCGCCGTTGACCTCCATCCTCTCCGCCATGTATGCAAGGGCCTTCCTCTGACCCTCGTTCAGAGAGCCTGGATTCTTTATCTTGAACCCCCTGTCGCCTGCCTCGTACTCCACCAGGCCGAACAATGCGGCCTTCTTCAGGGCAAGCTCCGTCTCGGACATCGTGGGAATGGCGTATTCCGATATCCCCTTCAATGCCTCCAGGTTCTCGACTGGAGCTATGTCCGCCTTGTTCATGGCGATGATCATGGGCTTTGACATCTCCCTTATCTTCGTGGAAAGCGCCAAGAGCGACTCGTCATCCCATAGCATCGGGTCCGCAGGGAGGTCCACGTGCCTCAACGCCTCCTTTATTTGGGATTCGGTCGTGTTCAACCCTGCCAGCCTCTCATGGAGTATCGCCTCGGGCTTCGTCCCTTGCATCTTCGCCTGCCTCGCGATCTTCCCCAGACCATTCTTTATTATCTCCCTGATCCAAAGGTCCACCTCCAACCTGAGGAACCTCACCTCATCGACGGGATTGGAGTGGTTTATGCCATGGGAGTGGCCTTCCGCATCGGAGGACCCGCTTGCATCGACAACGTTTATCAAGGCGTCCGCCTGCCTGAGATCGTCCAGGAACTTGTTCCCAAGGCCCCTCCCCTTCCAGGAGTCGGGAACCAGCCCTGCCACGTCCAACAACTCCACAGGGACCAGCCTGGTCCCATTGATGCATATCGAGTTGTGAGGGTTGCAAGGAATACCGAACTCCTTGCATGGGCAGGGGACCCGCACGTATGCAACACCCTTGTTAGGCTCAATCGTCGTGAATGGATAGTTCCCAATCTCCACGGTCGCCATGGTGGCGGCACTGAAGAATGTGGACTTACCCACGTTCGGCTTTCCTACGATCCCAATCTGCATGATCTATCAAAGGACCATTGAATACTGAGTGTTAAATATTTGCCTCATTCAAAATGGAAAAAGATGGCACGCGCTGGATTTCAAAATCCATATCCATTAGGATTAAATATGAAATCGATTTTAGGTATTGTCTAGGCAATCGTTATCTAGTTGGTTAGGATTCAAGCCTTCCAAGCTTGCAGCCCGGGTTCGAATCCCGGCGATTGCACTCATCTCACTCAAATTATAACATGACTGTATGCTTCTACATGAGATATCATATGAAGTCGCATGCGTTTTGCCATCGATGGCCTACCATTATTCGGATTTAAAAAATACACCCTAACTCTCTGGCATCCCAGTATGGCCTTCATATCCTCATTGCTCCCTATGGCCATGAGATTTCTTAAATAGCCCTATCTGAATTACGTTTTTGATTTACCATGACAAAGGACCATGTCAACCCACTGTCCAACGCAGGCTCGAACACAGAATTCCAGACTGGGGTGTCCGAATGACCGAGGTCAGAGCGGCACTCGTCGGTGCCTGCGGTAAGATGGGGTCCCTGATCATCCGTCGCATACTGGCGACCGAGGGCATCACGCTTTCAGCAGCATTCGACATTGTCCACATCGGTAAGGACATTGGGGAGGTCACTGGCATTGGAAGGCTGGACATACCTGTTTCGGATTCCAAGGACCTGTCGTCCGTTTTAAAGGATACAAAGACAGATGTTCTCATTGACTTCACCATTGCTCCCGCAACCGCGACCAACGCACCCATTGCCGCCAATGCGGGCGTCAACCTGATCATCGGGACCACAGGATTGACGGCAGAGCAAAGGACGAACATCGTCGATGCAGTGATAAGGAACAAGGTTGCTGCGGTGATCTCGTCCAACTATTCCATTGGCGTCGGGGTCTTCAACAAATTGATTCGAGACGCTGCCAAACATCTTGGCAATGACTATGACGTGGAGATAATCGAGGCCCACCATAACCAGAAGAAGGATGCGCCTAGCGGAACTGCGATGACCGCGGCCGAGATCATAAGCGAGGCCATGGGTGGCAAGGAACTCGTCTTCGGGCGCGAAGGGGTGTGCCCACGTGGCAAGGAGATTGGCGTGCATGCTGTAAGGGGAGGCGACATAATAGGCGACCACACAGTGATGTTCATAGGCAACTCGGAACGCATAGAGGTCCGTCACCAGGCGCATACAAGGGAGATATTCGTAGGCGGGGCCGTCATGGCCGCAAAATGGGTCGTTTCACAGAAGAAGGGCATAGTGTACGCAATGTCTGATGTGCTGGATCAGTGATTGCTCTACCTAATCTCTAGATACCATCCTCATTTGGACCAAACAAGCATATGCGATCCACTTAGAGGAATATCGCAGGAATTGTTCCACGGTAATGAGTCCTCATGCGCACAACGACGACGATTCCGGCAAACGTTCCCATTTCATCGGGGAGCACCTCATAAACCACCCTATGCCCCGAATTCAGTCTTCTAGAGTAGAATCTCCTTAAATCGCCTTTCATTCTTTCAAAAGGTGGGGGACTACGGAATGGATCCTCCTGCAAAAGGTCAAGCATGACTATGGACTTGCTCCTCAGATCTGAGGATACCAGAACGTCCAAATCCTTTCTCGCCTGTTTGGACAACCTCACAGAGTATCCTTGATCTCTCCCCACCTTTCCATCTTCGACATGTCCTCATCCGATGGTTCCATTATAGACTCGAGCATACTGGGAATGGTAGCAAATACAGCATCTCCTTGATGCCATTCCACTCGTTCTCACTTATCGGAATAGCGTTGCCATCCTTAGACGATATGGTGACCACATCGCCATTCTGGACGGATTTAACCATGTTGAACATGTATCGACGAACATCTGTCACACTGATGGAAATCATGATTGGAAATGGCTATGATGATGCATTGACATACGCCCAAACGCATATTGCCCTTTCTTAGTGCGTTCACAATCTTAGGAGTGCTCCAGACATACAATCTATTCAACAGGTTGGAAATGGCAATCCCCGTTCGCCCGTGAGAACATATCCTGTAGAGATATCAACGATACCCCATCATTTTTGGACAGATCGATGACGTCTTCATCGAATCCACTTTTTGAAAAAAGATAGAGGAACATCCTTGCATCCCTATAGGGTGGCCTTTTTGCCAATAGCTCCCTGTACTCCTTCAATCCCACTTTGGATTCCTTGTACTTGCACTCACCGACGATGCAGTTCCTTTCGCCTTTATCCACAGCAAGGATATCGATCTCGGATGTTTTGCTCCACCATCTCCCAATTCTCAAGAACCTGAAGGGAAGCTTGCCCTGTGAATTGCAACGTCTCAGGTATTCCATGCAGATATCCTCGAAAGTGTGCAATGCACACATCTTCAAGGAGGGTTCCACATCAAGCTCATAGATGTCCTCCTGCCTTCCCTTCTCCAGTTCAGTCCTGTTTGGAAAGATAAAGAGATACCAGAACCTGAAGAAGTTATCAGATATCCTGTACAGGCCATTGTACATTCCAGAAGTCTTGCCACCAGACACGTCAAGTGGAAACTCCTTGACGATTATCCCAATGTCCATCAAGTTTAGCAGATATGTCGCAACCTTGGGACTCTCGACACCTGTCTTTGTGTGAATGTTGTTCAATTTTGTATTCCCAAGGGCCACTGCCGAGATTATCGTATTGTATGTGGACACCTCCCTAAGCTCCTGCCTCAGTAAAAATTCCACCTCGGAGTACAATGGACTGCCCTTTGTCAATATCCTTCTAACGACGTTTTCCTTCAAGGAGGCATCCGGATCGAATTGAGATAGATAGTGTGGGACCCCGCCAAGCACCGAGTATATCATCGACATCTCCCTTGCATCCTTTTTTGGGAAGAAACCCCATGAGTCCTCGAAGCTCAATTGCCCAAGCTTCATTATTCCCGTTGTCCTCCCATAGATTGGGTTCTTATCCCCGAGTATCTCATTCTCTATGAAGCTCATTGACGAGCCGCAAAGAACGATCATTACATTCCTATCCTTCAATGAATGATCCCCCAGATTCTGCAATTGGGACATCATCCCCTTGTTATTCTTCACCGCCAAAGGAAACTCGTCTATGACCATCAGCCTCTTCCCTCCGTCACCTGCGGGAATTTCGGTAACAAACGAGAACACGGAGGCCCAATCATACAGTGACAGTGACTTCCCAATGTTGCCTCCGACCGTCTCCCCTATCGCCTTGCTGATCCCATTGAGTTGTTTGAGATTTGTGCACTCCTCGCACACATAGAACATATGGGGCCTGTTCTTGCAGAATTCAAGGAGGAGTTCCGTCTTCCCTATCCTCCTCCTTCCATACAATACCACCAGTTCCCCATGCTCGGATGCATACCTTTCATTGAGGAATCTCAACTCCTCTCGTCTGCCGATGAATTTTCTCATTTTTACTAATCGTAATTAGTCTAATTTAGATTTAATATTTTCTATCAAATAATTGAATCATTTATAATGGCGAGCATTCGATTTCATTTATTTTTAAAGAGTTTGAATGAAAGATGCCCTTTTGAAAAGCATAGTGCTTGCAAATATGGAATGAGAATATCGCACAACTCACTGTTCAAACCTTCAATAGATTCTTCCCGATCAGGTCAACCATCTCATTTGGAACCTCTGACTGCTTTGCATACCCTTCCCATTCCGATGCAACAGACAGCACCTCATCGATGATGTCATTTGAATCCTTGATCCCTGCATTGTATGCGACCCCCATCAAATCGTCTCTATCGAATTCACACAATTTCCCATTCGCCGACATCTGATGCTGTCTTATCCAATAGTTGTCTGGTTTGAACGCATATGTCAAGTCATATGCAGGGGACAACCTCCATCCGCCATTCCTCCCCATGATGAATGAGAAATTCTTCGTATGGTCGTCCTGATTCCTCAGAATGACGTTGAAGACCATCCTTTTGAACAACTGCTCCATGTCCTCATATGGCATGTGCAAACTGCGCATTATCCCAAACATCTCCTCGTAGGAGTGCCTTCCTGGAACCTTGAAGTCATAATGCGCCAATGCGCACAAGGTCTGCATGTGGACCTTCTCCCCCTTGACGCGATCAAAGCGTCTAGTCATGAAGTGTGTCTTTCCACCAATCTCAAGAAGACGGCATTCGGCCATATTTATCCCACATGCCCTTGCCATTTCATGATATGCATATTCGATGCGACAGAATCTCCTCCCTCTTATGGCATCCGTATCGAACTTCACAATCCAATGCGTGTACTCCTTTGGAAGGTCCAGATGCCCTGGCCTTATCTCACCTGTGCCTTCATCCAACCCAACTATTGCCTTTGGCCTTGCCCCTCCTGCAGATGTTCCTACATCAAACAGCCTTTGCAACCCCTCGCCATTTAAATTTGCACGAGCATCCTCCGTACTTAGGACTTTGGATGCGAGCAAGGCCAATCTTTCCATGTCAATTGGCTCTTTCATATCGGCGCCACAAAGGCTTGGTTGGTATTCCAAGGCCCCCATCCCTCTTGCTCCAACATAGCATAGCCTATCCAATGGTGTGAGCTCATGCTTGGGCATGTTGCAATCAAACCAAAGGTCCAGGATTTTGCTACCATATCTGTCTGGAAGGGAATCCAACAACATTCCAGGTAGCCCTTGATATGTATCCTTGTTCAAACCATCGAACACGTACGCCCGATTGGATGGCGGCAATGTGATTGGAGATAGGTCGCATCCCTTATCTACGAAGGAGGGGTCATATTGAAATAGTGCACATTGTCGCCCCTTGTCCCAATATGCATATCCTACGAGATCGTTCCAAATCCTTACTTCAGTGACTCTTTCCCCTGTCAAATCCATCACCTGTCACCTGTTGCCTGTTTAGGCACTTTGACCTCATACCTTGACATCATCACCGGATATGCCCTCTCTTCCTTAAGCAATTTCTTCAAATAATCTTGCATGTTCAACCCCATCAGCATCGCAATTAGCATGACTAAGGCCATATCCTTTCATTTTCCACATAATCCATCGCCTTTCTATGGATTCCTGTGATGCTCTGAGGAATGCTACAATTCAATCTAACCGTCATTATTCTACTTCCAACAAATCGAGCTATCTCAACATCCCCAATGAGGCGAGAAGTTTCGCTCAATGCCTCTAATGGCGTATTGTCCTAATAATAGTAAAAATACTACAATAAATGATTAAATTTTTATAAAACAGACACGATTCATAAATGGGAATGAGAGACGCTAGAATGCATTCTGAATACGAGAAGGAGATCTCAAGGTATTCAATGAGGCTCTGGGGCATCGATTGCCGATACATACTGTATTCCGTATGCATGTTCAGGTTGCAGGATGCATCAGGCTTGACATACAAGGAATCCAGGGTCGTCATGGCCCCATTCCTTGAACCCATGAACGAGTTGGCAAGGACATGGGATGTCACACCTGCCTCCATATCCAAAATAAGGTCTCGGGCGAGGATAAAGATATCCCTCTCAGGGCATATCGAGGACGAGCTGTTCGGAGCATGTCGCTTGAAGCCTATTAGCAAAAAGGGAATTGAACCGCGATATCGTCAAAGGAACTTCATTGATGACCTTCAACTTCTTGACAGTAGCATAAACGACTATTTGGGAATCGACACCACCTCCCCCACATGCTCTGAGGACCTGGAGAATCTATCCCAACGGTCCATGAGGCTTTGGGGCATAGATGCCGATTACATCACATACTGCATAACGATGCTGCGGTTTCAAAAATACTTCAACATGTCATTCAGGGAATCCCAGGTCTACATGATGAGAGATCGCCCTGCACATCAGGTCGCAAAGGTCCTCAACGTCTCTGAGAAATCAATACATGGCACAATGAGAAGGGCGAGGGTCAAGGAGTTCTCATCCGGATTCATTGAAAAGGATATCCTTATGAATTGCATACCTACAGCTCATCATTTAAATTCCCTCGATCCCAAGTGGAAGAGGTTGGAGCAAAGGGCGATCAATGCCACATTGCCCTCTCTGAATTCAAAGAAAAGGACATGGATGATGCATAATGAATAAAATAATGTACATAAATATACATTATAGTAGAAAAATGGATATATAGTGTCCATAATCACAGCAATTGATAGAAGATGAGAATGAGCACATATCAATTGGAAAGGGTCTTGAAGGTCCTAACGGAGACCAAACAATCCAGTCCGTTTTATAAAGAGAAGTTCAAGGACGTCGACCTTTCAAGGATCAAGTCCCAAGAGGACTTTGAATCCCTCCCCTTCACTGACAAGGAGGACCTTAGGGGCGCATATCCGCTTGGACTTCAAGCCGTCCCTGACAAGGATGTCGTCAGGATACACTCCTCATCGGGAACGACAGGGACGCCGATAATAATCCCATACACCGCAAAGGACGTGGACGACTGGAGCGCCATGTTCGAAAGGTGCTACAGAATGGCTGGCATCACATCCGAGGATAGGATCCACATAACCCCCGGATATGGGCTATGGACCGCTGGGATCGGCTTCCAGAACGGTGCCGAGAGATTGGGCGCGATGGCCATACCGATGGGACCTGGCAACACCGAGAAGCAGATAAAAATGATGCAGGACCTTAAGAGCACGGTGCTCTGTGCCACATCATCCTATGCATTGCTGCTGTCCGAGGAGATCACCAAGAGAGGGATCAAAGACAGCATCAGGTTGAAGAAGGGCGTGATCGGGTCGGAGAGATGGGGCGACAAGATGAGGAGGAGGATCGCCAACGAGCTTGGCGTGGAGCTGTACGACATATATGGCCTCACGGAGATCTACGGACCAGGCATAGGCATAAGCTGCGACTATGACAACGGCATACACCTATGGGACG
>JGI996J12353_1000441_pt1 | contig 10014 bp, 7 predicted proteins | sample IntmicLarv5ML5BL_FD_12353 | JGI IMG/M metagenome (IMG submission 12353) | reverse complement strand
CATCACGAATCTCCCCATCGCAGTGGTAGTATCAAACTTTTCCTGCATGGAATTGAATTCTTTACCTTTACGGCGGAGCTCGTCCATCATGAATGTGAAATTAACGCTGTTCCTATGGATACGATCCATTTTCAAAACCAGCAGAACATCCCAATTATCCGATTCGCTGAACATTCGATTGTATTCAGGGCGCACGCTGCTTCTTCCGGAAAATCCCTCATCGCGATAGATGCCTGATATCTCCCAGTTCCTTACTCTGCAATAGGCCTCGAGCCTTTTTATCTGAGCATCCAGTGAATAACCTTCTTTAGCCTGGTCTTCTGTGGAAACTCTCGCATAGAGTGCTGCTCGCATGGATCCCCATCCACGCTCACTATCGATTAAGAAGTATAAAAAAGTAAAGTCCACCAATATAATTTAAGCCAATAACTAAACTAACATAATTATTAAATCTATGTGAAATTTAGGTTCATTTCCATCCATTAAGATGCGGTTTATAACTTTCATCCATGCTGCATGCGAAATTATATTTTGTAATTTATCAAAACAGTTTATGGTTTACTTTCTTTGTATTTTGACTTGATTACATCGATAGTTTGACCGCCGATCCCAATATTTTCATCAGGCAACTCATTTATGCTGATGAAGAAGAACTCACGAGGTATGTGCATGATGTCGGATGAAATTTTTGTTATTTTTTCAATTAACTCAAATTTTTGTTCCTTCGATAAAGGACCGCACTCCACAGTTATTGATGGCATATTATCCCACTTGCTGTTCAAAATATAAATAGTATCCTCAACCCGAATTTCAACAAAAACTGGCGGATTATTACGCCATATAATGAAAAATCAAACATTCACAACTTAAAGAGAGTAAAATTAAAAAGTTGAAAAAGAGGGGTATACCCTCTGTTATGTTTACATCATGTCCATGCCGGGAGGCATTCCGCCAGGGGGTCCCTGCGGGGGTGCTCCTCTGCGTGCCGCTATAACATCGTCGATCCTGAGGATCATGTTGGCAACCTCTTCCGCAGAGTTGATCGCCTGTACTTTGACCTTCAACGGTTCGATAACGTTCAATTTCAGCATGTCAACCGCTTCTCCCGAGTCGAGATCGAGTCCGTAGTACTTTCCGTCCTTCTTCTTCTCGTGGGCGTTCTTCAGTTTGATGATGCTGTCGATCGAATCGATACCCGCGTTCTCTGCGAGTGTCCAGGGAATGATCTCCATTGCCTTTGCGAATTTCTCGATCGCGAGCTGCTCTCTTCCTCCGACGGATGATGCGTACTCCGAAAGTCTGAGCTGGAGCTCTATCTCAGGTGCACCTGCACCTGCGACGACTTTCTTCTCTTCAATGGTCACACCTACGGTGCGTATGGCATCGTTGAGTGCTCTTTCAACTTCCTCAAGAACATGTTCCGTTCCGCCGCGTATGAAGACTGTGATCGCCTTGGGGTTCTTGCATCCGGTGATGAATGCCATTCCGTCCTCGCCGACGAGTTTCTCCTCTACCTGACCTGCGGTACCGAGATCTTTCTTCGAGATCTCCATTATGCTGCCGACAACGTTTCCGCCGGTTGCTTTTGCGATTGCCTCAAGGTCGCTCTGTTTGAGTCTCCTGTATCCGAGGATGCCTGCTTTGGCGAGATAGTGTTGAACGAGTTCGTCCACTCCTTTTGACGAGAACACGACGTTCGCTCCGACCTCTTTGATCTTCTCGACCATCTCTTTCATGCTGTTCTCTTCCTCGGCGAGGAAAGATGCCATCATCGAGGGGTCTGTGATCTGTATCTGAGCATCGAATTCGGTTTTCTTGACTTCAAGAGGACATGCGAAGAGTGCGATCTTTGCCTTCTCCACTTTCTTGGGCATGCGTGAGTGCACTGCCTCTTTGTCTATGACTACACCTTCCACAAGGTAGGTATCTCCGATAACGCCTCCGATCTTCTTTTGGATGCGTATGTTGTCGGGATTTACTCTTCCATCCTCTTCAACCGCTTTTGCTGCTTTCACAACAATCTCGGCAAGTTTGGAATACTCTTCACCGACGGATTTTCCCGTCAGGGATGTGATCGCCACTTTTTTGAGGATCTCATCTTTGCTTGCATCAACAGATATGCTTTCCAACACTTCCACTGCTTTTGCTGCTGCCATTCTGTATCCGTTCGTGATGACAGTGGGGTGAACGTTAGCGTCTATCAGTTCCTCGGACTGTTTCAAAAGTTCTCCCGCAAGAACCACTGCGGTCGTTGTTCCGTCTCCGCATTCGCTGTCCTGTGTCTTGGCGACCTCGACTACCATTTTAGCGGCAGGGTGCTGGACATCGATCTCTTTGAGTATTGTTACACCGTCGTTTGTGATGACGACATCTCCGATGGTGTTCACAAGCATCTTGTCCATTCCCTTGGGGCCAAGGGTCGATCGTACTGCATCCGCTACGGCTTTTGCGGCTGCGATATTGTTGAATTGAGCCTCTTTGTCTTTTGTTCGCTCAGTTCCTTCTCTTAACACGATAATTGGTTGATTTCCGTTCGCATACATAGGATATTTCTCCTAATTCTACTGTTATAGGTAATTTTGTTCTTCTATATTAACCTTCCTAAAAATCCCATTTTGATCGAGATGTGTGGCTTATTAAAATCAGAACACATCGGTCACTTCGAGCCCTGCTCGTTTTGCATATTCCCTTATGATCTCTTTCGATCTGTCAGAACCCTTTATTCTCATCTTGTCCAACCTTTCAATAAGTTGGGATCTCGGATTCAGGGAGTCGATGGATGCTCTCTTCACACCTGTGGCGGCTATCGAATCAACGAACTCTTTTTCCTTCCCTTCAAGGTGGTTCAACACCGGACCAATGAGAGCGTAAGTGTCTATCCCCATCTCGGTCAATCCTTTCAGAGCATCCAATCTCTTATTAGGAAGCGGAGCTCCGGGTTCGGTCATCTTCGAGTATTTGTCCTCGATCGTGGTTAGAGTTATTCCCACCTCTCCTCTCATAGAAGATATCAACTCCGCATCCCTCAGGATCAGGTCTGATTTCGTGTGAACATGTATCCTAAAATCCCTTTCTTTCAGAATATTCAGGCAGCTTTGCGTCAAACGGAACCTTTTTTCCGCGTACTGATATGGATCTGTAACAGTCCCGATGCCTACCGTGCCGTTCAGTCCCTGCAGCTCCTTTGTCAAGCGGTCGGTTATGTTGGACCTTACTTTCACAACCCTCCAATCTCTCCAATCGGCATGCAGAACCTCCGGAGCATAGCAGTATATGCAGCCGTGTTCGCATCCTCCATAAGGATTCAGTGCATATTCAATTCCTGGAAGACCGGATGGGGACAATGCACGGCGGCATTCGACCACTCTGTACATACCATCCCATTCTGAAACATCCTCGAATTCGATGAGATCAGTAATAGTCATCGATCCTCCTCTGGATCAACCAATCTTTCAGGATACCTGAATTCTGTATCCAAGTGTCCCGTTTGATATCCATTACAGTATCAACGTGACCCAACGCATCATCGAGGGATTCGTACTTGAAGGGTTTTGTCGTGAGTGCGGCCCTGACGTTCTCTCTCACATTCCATACGCCGACAGGCATGACGTATCCAGGATGTGCTTCTCTAAATATCACGACTCCCGCCGTTCGTCTCTCATTGATCAATAATTCATTGACTGCCATTCTCGCAGCGTAGTAACAACCTCCGATGTGCGCGTACTCTGACCTCCCTTCGTAGAATTCGCAGTCCGAGATGATATCGATGGATTTGCCCAAGGGATTCCATGTCGTATTCGGATACCATGCTTCAATGAGTTCATATCTCCAGGTGCAAGGCATCATCAGGATGCACCATCTGTTGTCCAGTTGCTCCCATTGGTAGATCCTGAACTCATCTATCGTTTCGTTGTACTTCGTTGTTTTGAGAAGATTCTTTCCTATTATGTCATCGACCGCGGTGATGCTCCATCGAGTGGGGACGAACCTTCTCCTTTTGTCCACACCCATCGTTCCGACGGAGAATGCTTTCTGTATCTCGGATATCAGTGTTCCGTTGTTGTACGCGTTGATGACCGCACCTGTGGCGTTTAAATCAACATCGTAAAAATTCTTCTCCAGATTTCTCTCGAACCTTCCATTTCCGATCTTCATTCCGTCCAGTCTGGCGGACGGTCCGAAGGGTTGGACCTCGTCGTCCAGTACTACCCTTCCTCTAGGTTTTTGTCTGAAATTCGCCTCCACTTCCAGAGGCCTTTCCGTCAGAGCAAGATTCTGCACATTGTCGACGATCCTTCCCGCCTCTTTGAAATTGACAGCGTCGATCCTATATTTTCCCCGTATCAATCGGAATCTCATGTCCACTATCTCATCTATGGACTTGCCTACCCACCGTTCGGGTTTATCCAATATCGAAGTATCTCCGAATTCTGGCGGCAGCAATGGACCAATGTCTACCTTGGGATAACCGTACCTTCCGACGAACACTGCCGGCGGACTGCATCCTGCGAGATCCTTGATATCCATCAAAGGCATTGTTTTTTGTTGGGAGTAGAATTTGATCATCAAAGGACATCTGTCCTTTCCGCAGAGCCTTCTGGATCCTTTGCAGATCGAACACAAGCCGGAACTCACGGAGGCTTTGTTCGCCTCGCTCATCCGATCGAAGAAATCCGTGTTCGAAATAGTATCACCTATTATGTATAGCGTTACAACGACAAATAACTGTTCCGTAAAAACACTTGAAGCAAGAGGTAACTGGTCGAAACCGGTGCAAGGGGTTACCTCCTGCTATGCACTCCGCATATTCATTTGAATATTTTAATTATATGCAGAACCAAACCTCATCATGAGTATGTTGTACTGTCGCTCCCCTCGACATACTCCCTTATTTTTGAAGACTGTGTACACAATATAACATTTCACTTTCTGAAATATCTTGGGTGGCCATACCCCACATGATTGTTGATCTGAGGAAAGTGGTTAATTAAAGAGACAGTCCTAAAACAATCTACGTTAACCGCTCAGGATTAAATATCGCTGACACAGTATTTACACGGTGATGCTGTGACAGACGGAAAAATGATCAAGGTAATGAAGAACGGTCCGTATCTCGTATACGGGGACATCCCGATATTTCATGAACGCCTTAAGAAGGATGCAATGGGAAGAGCAGAGAAATGGGAGAAGGGAGAAAGGATCTATCCCGATACGGAAGTATACGCTCTATGCAGATGCGGAAACAGCACGGATCCTCCGTTCTGCACATGTAAACATGACAATTTTGACGGAACCGAAACGGCATCCAGAGGACCTTACAGTGAAAGGTGCAAAGAATATCCCGGAGGACAGGGAATAATGTTGCTACAGGATCCCAAACTCTGTACTGGTGCAGGATTCTGCCACAGCCGGCACAACGTCATGAGTACGATAAAGAAGGAACGCACCGTGGATATCGCAAGAGAACAGGTGTCCAACTGTCCCGGAGGAAGTCTGGTCCTGAAGGTCAACGGAGAAGAACTCGAACCCGACCTGAAGAAAGAAATATTGGTAACTTTGGTTTCTGGGAAATTAGCATCCATAAAGGTCAGAGGCGGCATACCGATAGTCTCTGAAGACGGAAAGGAATACGAAGTAAGGAACCGCGTAGCGTTATGTCAATGCGGAAAATCCAACAATAAGCCGTTCTGTGATGCTTCGCACCAGAATTAGATCTTCAAGACCTTGAAGTCCAGATCGAAAACCTTTTTGAAATCATCTTTCAGGGTTCCGAGTCTCCACAGTTCCATACTAATGTCGTTCTCAGAATCTATCATCAGGATCATTGTGTTATTTACGGTCTTAAGAGTGATCTCGTCGATAGATGATGTGTGATGCCTATCCAGAACATCCGCCATCTTCAGGATCATAGAACATTCGAGAATATCGGAGATCTCCTTGCTGTTCATATCGTTAAAAAATTTGGAGCCTGCATCGGGAAACTTCTTATGATGAAATCTTGCAAGCAATGCCATTATCCTCAACTCCTCGATATCGAAGCCGGGAAGGAACGAATTTAATATTATTGTGTACGAATGAACATGGTGTTTGTTGTAGCTGATGAACTCTCCCACATCATGAAGGATCGCTGCATACGAGAGCAGCATCCTCATCTCATCGTTCATCTTGTGTATCCCGGCGTTCTTCATATCGTCGAATATCTTCAAAGCATTCGCCTGAACGGTCTCCGCGTGTTCCTTATCATAACTGCACCGATTTGCCAAAGATTTTACCGACGAATCCCTTATATTGAAGTTGGAATGGCCATTATTTAGAAGATAATCTATCTCCATTCCCTGTTTCATTCCGTTGTTGCTTATCTCTATCCTGTCGATGCCTAATAGATACATCAGTTCTTCGGCGATGGCGCCTCCAGCAACGATGATATCCGCACGCGACGGATTCATTCCCTTGACCTTCATTCTATCCTCTAGACTTTTGGAGTACAGTTCTTTCATCAACTCTACGAGTTCATAATACATCATGTAGGAATCGTCACCGTCGCCCCTTCTCATGGCGCACATCTCCGCCAACGCGATCAGTGTGCCCGAGGAACCCCAAGCCTTCTCGAATCCAAGCTCTCGGATCTTCCTGCATGTGCGGTACGACATCAGATCCACTTGGCGTCTCAGGAAATCATATTGCTGAAAAGTCAGCGGAATATTTTGATCCACGTCCGAACCGTAAGCGAATCTTACTGCACCGATATTGAGACTGTCGAGATACAGATCCTCTTCCCCTTTGCAGAGTATCACTTCGGTACTTCCTCCTCCTATATCGATCTCCAACGTTTTTCGAATGGGTCCGGATGGTCCAAATAATCCCAATTTTATCAATCTTGCCTCTTCCAGACCGGAAATGACCCTGACATCGAGACCTTCGATGTTAAGTGCATCAAGTAATTCCTTCCGGTTGGATGCTTCTCTCGCAGCGCATGTGGCGTATGCGATTATCCTTTCCGCTCCTTTGTCCTTGGACATACGAACGAATTTCGATATTACCAAGCGTGTCTTATCTATCGTTTCCATATCGATGAAACCGTGTCTGAAAAGATTCTGTCCCAGTCTCACTGTTTCTTTATCCTGGAATATCGGGGTTCCCATTGAATCCTCGAAGAATTTCACAATCAAAATGTGTATTGAATTTGTTCCGATGTCGATGAAGCTTACCACTTTCGAAGTATCATCCATGCCAAACGCCCCTGTTCTTTATGAACCACTTCTGTGAACGGAGCTCTTTTCCCTCCTTTTTTACCGAGACATAACTTCCATCGGGAAGCATCTCTTTTGCTTTGACGTTATCTTTCAAATGAATGTCCAAGATCTGCCCTTTGATCAATGTCAGCATCTCTTCATCGAGTACCGGGAAAAGGACCTCTACCCTTGCCATGAGATTCCTGGGCATCATATCTGTCGAGCCAAGATACATTTCGGGATTTCCACCGTTCCCAAAATAATATATGCGGGAATGTTCGAGGAAGCGGTCGACCACGCTTATAACTCTTATCTTTTCCGATATCCCTTTCACGCCAGGGCGTAGACAGCATAACCCCCTTATGTTGAGATCCACTTTCACGCCGGCCATGGAAGCTTTGTATAATTCAGCAATAATATCCGAATCCACCAGACCGTTGGCCTTCATGGCTATGTAGCCTTTGCCTCCTTCTTTTTGGACGTCCGCTTCCCTTTGTATCTTGCGTATCAACGAGCTTTTTAGAGTGGTCGGAGCCACCAGAAGATGTTTGTAGTTCTTCGGGCTGAAAACTCCGGTGAGTGCGTTGAAGAGTTCACCCACATCCTCTCCCAGTTCTGGATTTACGGTCAGGTATGATATGTCGCCGTATTGCTTCGCCGTACTGACGTTGTAGTTCCCGGAACTCATATGTGTGTATCTTACAAGTTTATCCTTTTCCAGCCTGACAACCTGCAGAAGTTTCGAATGCACTTTCAGATCCAAGGGTCCATAAACAACGTGAACTCCGATCTTCTCAAGTTCTCTTGCCAAGTAAATATTATTCGTTTCGTCGAATTTCGCACGGAGTTCCATCAGAACCGATACATTCTTGCCTTTCTCTCTTGCTCTGGTCAGCGCATTGACTATCGATCTATCCTTGCCGATCCTGTACAGACATATCTTTATGCTTTGCACGTTAGCATCGTCGGCCGCCTCGCTGATGAATCTTACTACCGTTTCATACGATTCGTAAGGATGGAACAATATCCAATCCTTCTTCCTGATGGCATCGAATATGCAGACATCTTCCAACTCCGGCGGAGTATACGATGTGAATGGCTTCTCTTTCAACTTCGGGATATCCAATGATGCTATCTGCCAAAGGTCCGTCAGCAGCATCCCTCCTGTGGATACTTTATGGATCTGCTGTTCCTTAAGCTTAAGATTCTTTCCAAAAGTTGACTCCATTTCATAGGGCATGTTCTCTTCCGTCACCATTCTGACTGAAAAACCGATATCCCTGTAATCAAGGGATGTCTCGACCGCAGACATTAGGTCGCATGCTTCGTCAATGGTCACTTTCACATCGGCGTTTCTTGTGACCCTGAAAATATAAGCGCCGTTGACCTCAAGACCGGTGAACAATTCACCGATGTTGGATTTGATGATATCCTCCAACTGAACGAATTCTTTTCCCTGAGGTGTAGGGATGCTTACGAACCTTGGTAAAATTCCCACCGGAACCTTGACCCTGGCATATATGTTCTCGTCATTCTTTTTGATCTTTACCGCGATATTCAGTGAATTGTTGGAAATGAAGGGGAAAGGGTGCGAGATATCCAAAGCAAGCGGGGTAAGAAGCGGATGTACCCTTTCTCTGTAGTATTCGCGTACCCACCCCATTTGGTCGACCGTCAGATCACCTATGTCGCTGATCTTTATGCCTTCAGCAGCAAGTTCCGTCCGCAAGGTGGCCCAGCATCTCTCATAACCGTCGATCAGATCGTTGACGGATGCGTCGATCTCCAACATTGCTTCGTCAGTGGTCCCGAACATGTCCGGTCCCATCACTTTATATTCCGAACTTCCCACGGTCTGTATGAGTCCTGGAACCCTGATCATGAAGAATTCGTCCATATTTCCATATGCTATGGCAAGGAACTTCACCCTCTCTAACAACGGAACGTTCTTATCTTCCGCCTCTGCAAGACATCGTCTATTGAACTCTAACCATGATAATTCCCTGTTCACATACAGGCTAGGATCATAGAGATCAATGTCCATTCTTTCACCGCGTTATTCCTTTCCGGAACCTCTCACCTTTACTGAATCCGAGTGCGCGAACAAACCTTCTGCTTTTGATATGGCAACTATCGTGGGCGCAAGAACTGCCAGACCGTCTTTGGTCAGCATTTGAACGGTAGATGTTTTGCGGAAGTGTGCGACATTCAATCCCGACATCGTTGATGCGTGACCTGCTGTCGGAAGCACGTGGTTCGTTCCCGATGCGTAATCTCCGGCAGCTATCGGCGTGTAAGGTCCCAAGAATATGGAACCTGCGTTGGTTATTTTCGAAAGAACTTCCAAAGCATCTCTGGTCTGTATCGACAAATGTTCCGGTGCCACACAATTCATTATCTCGGCTGCCATCTCTACGCTGTCGGTGATCATGTATCCGGAGTTCTTCAGAGCCTCGGATATTATCCCCTTTCTAGGTGCATCCTTGACCATCTCCTCAATGAGTTTCCACACTGTTTCGGGAAGTTTCGGGTCAGTAGTCACCAATAAACATGCGGACGACGGATCGTGTTCCGCCTGTGCGAGCAGATCCGCAGCAACATATTTCGGATTCGCCGTATCATCGGCTATCACTCCTATCTCACTCGGTCCTGCAGGGAAATCTATCTCTACTGTTCCGCGAAGCATGGTCTTTGCCGCGGTAACGAATACGTTTCCGGGGCCGACTATCTTTTGAACCGGTTCTATGGACTCCGTACCCAATGCCATAGCGGCTATGGCTTG
>JGI996J12353_1000440_pt1 | contig 10034 bp, 7 predicted proteins | sample IntmicLarv5ML5BL_FD_12353 | JGI IMG/M metagenome (IMG submission 12353) | reverse complement strand
CTAGAATTGCATGTAAGTCGGCAATACCAGAACTTACGCTAACATCGGTCGACTTTCCTTCACTTTGTCCGTGCGCGCGAAAGTCGAATGCGATTACTTTATAGTCACATTCACATAGCTTTTTAGCAAGCACAATGAGTTCGGTGTTATGCGCCGCAGGGCCACCTTTAGTTCCAGTCAGCCCATGACACATAACCAGCAACTTTTTGGGCTCGGTTGGGCAGTATTTAACTACGTCTAGGCTAAAGCCATCTTCTGTTTTTACTTTGCTGTTGATTATTTTCATAGTTGCTCCTTATTGCCTATATTGTTCTGTGAGTTTATTTTTTGGCTGTGCTTCCCTCTAAACAGTTAACTAAATAGCATGCGCTCTCAGCTCCTCCAGATTTTCAGCAAGTATAATACCAGTGCCACTTATTATTGTTGTGGTGTCTAAATCCTGCAGAACACAGTCTAACTTCTGTGGAGACAGTGCTTTGCTTTTATCGCTACATGAAGTTATAACAAAATTATAGAATTTATAAAGAGTGCTAATATTGGTTGTTTTGGATTGCTTGATTTCATACGTGATGAAGTTGGTCTCTAGTCGTTTTACCTCAATTTCAACATTCCCTATCAATTCTTTATATCTAATCTTTGCTTGTTGAACTTTTTCGGCGATATCAATTGGCATCAATTTATTGTGCTCGTTTATTAGTTCACCATATGTTTGGGCCTTGCTTTGATTTAAAAGTATTAGGGGGACTTTATTAGCATCATCATAAAAAGGGTAAAACGTTTGCCAGGCGGGATTATAGTCGTAGGTCACCAATTTTATTTTGCCCTTATCGTTTAACGTCATATAAAAATTAAGTGCCATATCAAATCTGCCGACTGCGATATCAATTTTGCTATTGTAATTTTCCTGCTTTACTAACATAACAGTCTCCTTGTGGCATTTATGCTTGACGTAAAATGTTCCTAGTATATAATTGAGGCTTTTGGCTAGTTAAGTTTTTTAATAACTTCCATAACCTCGGCTTTGCCCTCAAACAACAGTTCCATCTGCGGGTTTTTCGATAGTTTACCTTGCCAGTATCCGTCAGCGATTTCGCGATATTTCATAAGCGAATCGTTGTCTTTTGCGTTAAACTTTGAGTCACCAGTGAAAAGCTTGCCTGTCAGTTTTAGCTTTACGAGTTGACAGTTTTCTCTTTGCCAGGTCAAGCGCGGCGCCCAAGCTATAGCCTCTTCTTCTTTTTCGGTGACGTACAGACATGTAAATCTAGAAGGATATGATGGAAACTTTTCAGCGCGCACCTCTTCTAGTGCAAGTTCTCTTAGTGTGAAGTCATAATCGTTAAGCACATATTTTATAGGCTTAATTGCCTTTGCTGGAATAAAACGAAAGAGTTTACGTTTATCAAAAGCCTTTACAAACTCTTTCGAGCCTGTTCCCTTTATTTTGTATTCGCCCTCATAAACCCTTTTCCACATGCCATTTTTTTGCTTGCCGTATTCAAGGATTTCGCCCACAGTTACATCCTTGCCAGAATATATGTGATAGTAGATTTTATCGGTTATTTTAACCAGTTGTTTTGTCATTTTGTTCCTCCTCTTTATTTCTTCATTATACAATACGTAGTGTACAATCTGCAACCTTTTTGCGTCTACGCAGTTTGATGCTGACAGGCTTTAGGGCTTACGGTAAAGATCATGCACTCTTGATAAATCTATATAACGCGAATTGACAAATGTAATTATAAACATTTATATTAAATAGCTCTTGGTTTAACGTCTACAATTTAGCGATGTTATGATAGCTAAGTTTGCAGAACGTGCTTTATGAATTATTAAATTCGCTATTGACAAAGCGCGCTAAAGGTGCTACTCTTACAACAGTAATTGAATTTATTTGGGGGTAATTAATGGAGAACAGAGTAACAAAAGATGCTTTGTCATGGAACACTAAAAGGCTAGAGAATCAAGGCGAATTAAACAAAGATGGAGATTTGCAAAGTCTAAGCGACATTGGTTTTTATGACCGAAAGGACTTGAGGGTTTTAGATATTGGTTGCAGCAATGGACACATAACAAAAAGCTTGTTTAACACCGAGAATGTGAGTTATGTTTTGGGCGTTGATATATCTAGTTCAGCGATTGAGGAGGCAAACAGGCTTAACAAACCCAACGATAAGTTTGAATATATGTGCGCTGATATACTAAATTTAGATTTAGATAAAAAATTCGATGTTATTTATATCTCTTTCGTTTTGCATCACATAGGTGAAGCAAACTGTGCTAAGCTATTAAAAACAGCATATAGCCTCTTAAATAGTGATGGGGGGGGGCATATCATTGTTAAAACAAACGATGATAATGTAAAACTTTCTTACCCCGATAAAAATAATACTACCAAACAAATCTTTGCTCTGTATGAAAAATTGCGCGTTCACCATGTGCCAACAGTTAACACTGATAGATATCACGGAGAAAAATGCTCTAAGCAGTTAACAGATGCTGGGTTTAAAAACCTTTCTTGCATCTACAACACGCATGACACTTTAGGAAAAAACTTTGAAGAAAGAATGAAGCTTTACGAAATTTGTTTTGGGTTTAGAAACATTTGCAAAGAAAATGAAGAGAACAAGAGCAATAAAGCAAAAATGGCGGAATTGCTAACCGAACAAAAAAAGATGTTTGAGCAAGACGACTATTACTTTCTAAATGTTATCATGTGGTTTACTGCACAGAAAAATGGGCAAAAGAAAATAGGAAAACCAAACGAACAAAAGCCAGTTAAAGTTAAATCAAAAGAGGTAGCTGCACCTGAGGGTGCCTCTAGAAAATAACTGCATGTCCCCTTAGGGGCAATGCAGGTTTTCGTTACACCACATACAAAAAATAAGGTGAATGTGAATTTATTATGAATGAGACAATAATTGGGGTATTGCTTTCCATTGTTGTAAGTATATTGTATAGTTTATATATTATACCGCGCAAATTTTCTAAGCAGAGCACCTACCACTACACATTAGTTTTAGGTTTTAGCTTCTTCGTGTGCATGGCTGTTTTTTACGCTGTTATGGCGCTGACAGACAATGTAGCAGAAGAGTTATTCAGCTGGTGGCACGTTTTGTCTGCGCTCAGAGGTGTATCGTGGATGATTGGTTCATTATTGCTTAATGCCGCCATTGCAAAAGCAGGAATAAGTAAAACTAACCAATGGAAGAATATGCAACTGCCACTGGGTTCTCTTTTAATGCTTCTTTTCTTGGGCGATGTTGTTGGTTTAAAGATTATTTATCTTGTTATAGGTATTATATTTATGCTGATTTCGGCCATGCTGTTTTCAATTAAAAAGCAAGAGGTAAATAGGCAGGAAATAAGCAAGGGTATTTCGCTTGCAATTTTAAGCGCTATCTTTTTTGGAACTAATGCATTTTTGCAAAAATTGTTGGTTAACCAAGGGTTTGTGTTTAGTCAGGCGCTATATCTAGCCCTGTTTGTATTCCTTTCTGCATTTGTTGTCTATCTGATTAAATTTAAAACACTCAAGCCTATCTTTGTGAAAACCAAGCAGACATTCTTGCCAGCAATAGCAGGATTCGCCTTTGCAATTGCATCTGTCTTGAATGTTCTGGCTGTATCCAAAATTGCAGGCAGTATATCTTTTGCAATTGTTCAGCTCAACGCTGTCTGGACTATTTTGATAGGAGTGTTCTTCTTTAAAGAAATTAAGTTCAAGCAAAACTGGTTGCGGCTTGTTGGTGGTCTTCTGTGTGCAATCTCTGCCGTGGTTGTGCTGATGTTTGCGCTGTGATAAAACACCATTTACGCTAAATTAAAACCGCCCACTTAAATGGGCGGTTTTGATTATATTTGCTTTCTATCAAATTAAACAATTCCATATCTATCTATGTAGCTTATTAAAGCGTTGTAAGCCTCCCATTTTTCTGTAAGCGAAGTATCTTTAGCCTTTGTCATTTGCTTAAACTTCTCGTAGTCAATCCATTTAGCCTCTTCAACTTCAGCCTCCTGAAGTTTTATGCTTTTTGCCCCAACGTCTTTAAATGCGACAAAGAATTCATTAAAATGGGCATCCCACGTCTTCTCGTTCTTACTGTTCGAGCGGTAACAGCTTATGTAGCGAACATCCTTCGGCTCAACTTTTATGCCTAACTCTTCGTCAAGCTCTCTAATTGCAGAAAACAGACCAAGCTCACCCGCATCAACGTGACCACCACTGGAGACATCCCAACAGCTTGGCCATTTCTTTTTAAATCGGCTTCGTTTTTGCATAAGCACTTGTTTTTTGCTGTTGACTAAAAACAGAACAACAGCCCTGTGCCAGGCTCCACTCTTATGGGCATCATCACGATTAACTACCTTATTTGTGAATTCGCCGTTCTCATCTAATTCATCAAAAAATTCTTCCATGGTATCTCCTTTTCTATAAACCCATTTTTTAATCTGTAGCAGATTTATCAGATGTCTAATTTATATGAAGATATAGATTCATGAAATTTGCTTTACTTATACTATCAAGATTTGGCCAGAAAAACTTTAATTTCAGTCTAAGTTTTGGCGCCTAGTAGTAACGAGCAATTATAGCCCGTTTAGATTCTCAATGGTTATTAAGCTTTTTTATGGCGGAGAGTGTGGGATTTGCTCCGCTTACGCTTTCACGCCTGAGCTACGGTGCTTTATCTGCTACTAGCAGCGCACCTTGCTCGTTCAAACCCACGCTCGCCACTCTCGCACTTTGCTTTCAGCAAAGTTACTCTCCGAAAATGCTGTCACTGGCAACATTTTCGGAGAGTGTGGGATTTGAACCCACGCGCCGGTTACCCGACCTAACACCTTAGCAGGGTGCCCCCTTAGCCTCTTGGGTAACTCTCCAGAATAAGGGCATTATATCACTGTTTTGGTGGGGCTGTCAATGGAATAGTAAAAATATAATGCATGCAAATAGAAAAATATTGTTAGTAAGTGTAGTTAATTTATAGATTACTGGTTTTAGTTTGAGATTAAATATAAACAAAGTCCTACGTTTTATTTATGAAATTACCAACTCATCATGCGCCTATATATGCGCTTTCATTTGCGCTTTGCGCCTTTGTTGTGATAGAATATGACGAGTTTATTAAGGTATAGCAAAGTGATTATGGCAAGAATGTCAAGTGGCGATGCTTCAAAAATATCGGTTTAAAAAACATTCAATGAACCTTAAAAAATAACACAAAACTATTAAAAGGCTAAACAAAATGGAACTTGAAAAGACATTTAACCCCAAAGACTACGAAGAACGTATCTATTCCGAGTGGGAGAAATCGTGCTGCTTCAACGCCGATGCCAACAGTGGTAAGCCTGCTTATTCAGCACTTTTCCCGCCGCCAAACATAACTGACCGCCTGCACGTAGGGCATGCATTGAATGCAAGCATACAAGATATTATTGTACGTTTTAAGCGTATGCAGGGCTATGAAGTGTTGTGGCTACCGGGCACAGACCATGCCGCAATTGCAACTGAGGCTAAGGTTGTATCTAAGCTAGCAAAAGAGGGCAAGAAGAAAGAAGACCTAACGCGCGAGCAGTTCGAGGAAGAGATTCAAGAGTGGTACAAGCACTATGGCAACGAGATTTTAAGACAATGTAAGTTACTAGGGGTTTCGTGGGACTGGAGTCGTATTGCTTTTACGCGCGATGAGGTGCGTAACAGGGCCGTTAGCGAAGCATTTGTTAGGCTATATAACGACGGGCTAATTTACCGTGGTGCGCGCTTAACAAACTGGTGTCCGCATTGCAAAACTGCTATAAGCGACATTGAGGCAGAGCACGAAGAGACGCAAAGCAAACTCTACTATATCCGCTATTATCTAGAGGGCGAAGACGCCTTTTTATTGGTGGCTACAACACGCCCTGAGACGCTGTTCGGCGATTTAGCCGTTGCGGTAAATCCAACTGACAAACGTTATAAAAAGTTTGTCGGGAAAAAAGTTAAGCTTCCGCTGACGGATAAAGCAATTCCCGTTGTTGCCGACGACTATGTGGATGTTAAGTTTGGTACAGGCGCGCTTAAAATTACACCTAGTCACGATGCTAACGACTACGAGGTGGGCGCGCGCCACAACTTAGGGTTGTTAAACATTATTGAAAAAGACGGTACGCTGAACGAGCATGCGGGGCAGTTTAGAGGGCTAGCTGGCGCCAAAGCACGCGAGGCAGTTGTTAAGGCGCTTAGAGAGCAAGGGCTACTTGAAAAAGAAGAGGACTATAAAAACAGCACTGCTCACTGCTGGCGTTGCCATACACAGGTAGAAAGCCTTGTTACAGACCAATGGTTTATAAAGATGGACGGCATTGCCGAGGAATCTATAAAACTGCTTGAAAAAAAGGGAATGAACATCTATCCAGCGCGCCAACGTAACATCCTGCTAAGCTGGCTTAAAAACACCCGCGATTGGTGCATATCGCGTCAGCTGTGGAGCGGGCATCGTATACCAGTTTATACTTGCAGCAAATGCGGCAAGGAATTTGCCAGTGTCACCGAGCCCAAGGCATGCGCATGCGGCTGTACTAAAATTACTCAAGACCCAGACGTATTGGACACTTGGTTCAGTTCAGGTCTTTGGCCGCTGTCGACACTTGGCTGGCCTGACGAGAATTCTGTTGAACTAAAAAAATTCTATCCATTTGATGCGATGGTTACTGGCTACGATATAATATTCTTCTGGTGTGCGCGCATGATATTTTCAAGCTCGCACTTTATGCACAATATTCCTTTCAAGAACTTAATGCTCACGGGGCTTGTGCGTGATGCTAACGGCATTAAAATGAGCAAGAACCTTGGCAACGGTGTAGACCCAGAAGTAGTTGTCGGTGAGTATGGTGCTGACGCGTTAAGGTTTGCACTGATATTTGGTATTTCTCCAGGCGGCGACTCGCGCTTTTCGTTTGATAAGGTAGAGCAAGCTCGCAAGTTTATAAACAAGGTATGGAACGCGGCTAGGTTTACGCTTATCAACATTGAAGGCAGAGAACTACCAAAGCTTAGTGAAGTTAAGTTAACTCTTCCAGATAAATGGATATTGCACGAATTAAATGCCATAGTTAAGCGTGTTGTTAGCCTGCAAGATAAGTTTGATTTCGGCATGGCGCTTAACGAGCTATACGAGTTTACATGGAACAAGTTTTGCGATTTCTATGTCGAGTTTAGTAAGCCTAACCTTAACTCTGTTGACAAAAACAGACAAAACGCTACAGCTTGTGTACTAAAACATGTGTTAATATATGTTTTAAAGATGTTGCACCCATACCTGCCGTTTGTTACTGAAGAGATTTTCTCTAAATTGAATCCGACCGAGGGCTTTATCGCCATAAGTGAATATCCTAGCGAAAACAAGAAGTTTGCAGATGCAAATGCAGCACAGGTAATGCAGTCTATAATGAACCTGACCCGCGAGGTGCGTAACATGCGCATGCAGTTCAATTTAAAAAACAGTATTGAGATTCCGTGCGTATTAGTAGCACGAAGCAGTAACAACGATGATGCAAGTTCGACAGTTGCATACCTAGAAGCGCTTACCAACATAAAAGCGATTCTAAGTAAGCAAGCACCTAAAGAGAAGGGGCTATCCATACTGGCTAGTCCACACTACACAATATATATAGATACCAATGCCTTTGTTGATAAGGGGCAAGAGTTAGCGCGCCTTGAGTCAGAGCTGGCTAAGGTGAGCGCAGAAATAGATAAGATAAATTCCTCGCTCTCTAACCAAAACTTTGTTGCTCGTGCACCGCAAAAGGTTGTATCAGAATATAAGAAGAATGCGTCAGATCTTACCGCGCGTAAGCAGAGCATAGAGGCATCGATAAAACAACTGGGATGATTGGTTTTTTTAAGGAGATATTGACAAAACTTTAGGGGAATGTTATACTCACATTGATGAAAGGGAGAATAAGCATGATTGGAGCGAAAAAAGAAAGCAAAGAAGATAGAATGAAAAGACTGGAAAGGGAATCGAAGTACCACGATCAAGGTTGCTGTGAGTTAGACTATGCAAGGTTTATAGAATACGCAGAAAGCGTTGAAGGCGAAGCCGAGCTTAGAGGTATATGTTATAGCCATGCGGAGCATAAAAATCGTGTGGTAGCTGTTTTTTTGCGCTCTAAGGGAAGAGAAAAGCTTGACGAAAGCATTAAAGAAATGCTTTTAGATGTTAAAGAAACAGAAAAGGATCGCCTGGATTCGTTAAAACAGATTGATAAAGACTACGGAAGTCGTGATGATAAGTGGTATGACGAATTGGACGAGAAAAAAACAAGAGAGTTTTTTAAAGAATGGGACAACAATCCACTTGTTCTCTCTCAGCGTGGTAGAGAGAATCTCTTGTTTGATAAAGAACAAAAGAAGGCTGATGACAAACTGTCTGAAAGAAAGGAGAGAGAAAGAACTAATCGTTGGCACAGCATTATGCAATTCAAACTCGTAGAAGAATTAACAGGGAGCGAATTTGCAAGTAAGTTTGCAAGAGGTGCGCAAAAAGAACAAGCGCCCACAAAAAGGAATGCGTCAACGAGATCTGCTTAGTTTTAGACAAGAGGTATAAACAACTCTATAAAAACGCAAACATAAATTTAATGCATGTTAGAGCGCGCCCTTAAGAGGTGTGCTTTTGACGATTTTATAGTCAGAACATGGTGGGGTATTTACTTTTTTTGCCTTGTGTGTTATAATGCTTGAATTGACGCTGGAACTAAGTTTGGATTAAGGCAAGCTAGGCAATAGAGAAGAGTTTTTAGTTGAATTGATACAGGCTAATGGATAGAGAGGGCTTGGGTTTAATATTAATACGCATTGCAAAAGGGAGGGGAATTTGGGTAAGCCACAAAAAGAGAAAATGCCACAACAAGAAGAGCTGGAACAAATGAGAGGCGGAGTGAAAAGGAAAGAAAAAGCGGCGATGCAAGAAGGGGAAAAGTCGGCACAAAAAGAAAAGCGGCAGAAAACCAAGGAAGCACAACAGCAAGACAACAAGAAGGCATATCGCGGATACAGGTATCTAGGCAAGTCTCTTAAGTATTACCGCCCATATAAGCTGGGCGTTTTTGGCATATTGTTTTTCGGTCTTGCAGCAGGTGCGGTTGGTCTGCTACATCCTATTCTTACGGCTGAATTGGTTACGAATATCACTATAGGCAACATGGACAAGGTAATTGAGTATGGATTATACGTGTTCTTGCTATCTTTAGGAATGCAAACAATTTGGGGAAGCGGTTGGCTTACATTATATAGCACTAATTTTAAAGTACGCTCAGATTTGAGGTCAGATTTAGCCAAAAACACTTTAAATCTAAGGGTTAATGATTTTGACCAGACAAACAGTGGAAAGTTTATATCGCGCTTGTCTACCGATTCAACTGTGATGTCTACTTCCATCACCAATGGCGCTATGGACATAACATGGGGCTTAAGCAATATAGTATTTATTGTGTATATATGTATCGAGAGTTTGTATCTGGGTATTTTCATGGTGGCTATGTTAGTTATAGTCTTTGCAGTTAATGCAATAACTTTAAAGATATATAAAAAGAATTCCAAAGTAGTGAAGTATGAGAATGATATATTAAACGGACTATTTAATGAGTCTGTGCGTGGCGTACGTGATGTTAAATTATTAGGAATCAAAGAGAACACATTGGCCATGATTGGTGCGCAACAAGCTGTTTTGACGCAGAAAGAGAAGAAGCACAAATACACCCACACCATTTTAAGAAGGATTCAGAACGTGACCAGCAATGCTCTTCAGTTTGTCTTTTTGGTGCTTGGCGCGTATCTGGTTACAAACAGTATGCTAACAATTGGTGTGTTTCTGGTAGTGTATTTTTATCGCGATAGGATTATCAACCTTGCAGAAACAATTAACGGAGTACAAGAGAACCTTACCGAAGCAGAAGTGTCTGCAGAACGAGTGTACGACATACTAGAGCCTGTTAAAGAGTTTCGTTTAGAAACCTTTGGGGAAGTGGACCATAAATCGTACGGGGGGGGG
>JGI996J12353_1000439_pt1 | contig 10057 bp, 6 predicted proteins | sample IntmicLarv5ML5BL_FD_12353 | JGI IMG/M metagenome (IMG submission 12353) | reverse complement strand
AAAGCCACAACAAGCAGATTTATATTCCGCCGGTTACTTTCACAATTTCAATGATAACATGTACGAAACTTCTGTAGAAATTTATTACAAAGATTTGAAAAACGTCATTGATTTTAAGGAACATGCCAATCTTATTGTAAATGAAAATTTAGAAGATGAAGTCCGTTCCGGAAAAGGTCGTGCCTATGGAATTGAATTTATGGCGAAAAAAAATTCAGGAGATTTAACCGGCTTCATCAATTACACTCTTTCTCGTTCCGAACGTACGATTCCGGAAGTTAACGAAGGGAAAACCTACTTAGCTCCTTATGACAAAACGCATGCAATAAATGTTGTTACAACTTACAATTTTTCAAGAAAGATAAACGTTTCAGCCATTTGGACTTTTGCTACAGGAACTCCAACAACTTATCCAACTGGTCGTTTTGAAGTAGAAGGCGAATATTTTCCTATTTATTCCGGCAGAAATGAATACCGGAAACCGAATTATGACCGCTTGGATTTATCTTTAAATTATATTCCGAATCCAAATTCTAATAAAAAATGGAAAGGCGAATGGAATTTTTCTATTTATAATGTTTATAATCGTAAAAATCCTTGGACGATTTATTACAATCAGGACAAAGAAACAAATATGCCTTATGCCGAAATGTTATATTTATTCGGAATTATACCTTCTATCACTTATAATTTTAAATTTTAATGAAAAATAAATTATACCTGTTTTTTTTATCCCTCATTTTTGTCGGTTGCACAGAACCGTTCAATATAAAAACAAATGATTCGGAACCAACCATTGTTATTTATGGTGTATTAACAGATGAATTCAAACAACAAAGTGTTCAAATCACTCGTTCAAGTCCTTATTTTGACAACGAACCGAATCCGGCAATTTCGGGTGCAAAAGTCACAATTAAATCGTCTGACGGAAAAGAATTTGAGTTGTTCGAAGATACAGAAAACGCGGGAAATTATTTGTCTAAAAACAATTGGTCTGCTCAAAGTGGAATAAATTACACTTTAAATGTGGATGTCGATTTTAAGAAAAACGGAACGATAAATAATTATCAAGCTTCGACTCTATTCGCCCCGACAGCTTTTTTCGATTCGTTAAAAATAGTTCCCATGATGATTATGGGACATGCAAATTACGCATTAAATGTTTATGGACAAGATTCAGAAGAAGAAGAATTCTACTTATTTCGAATAACAATCAACGATTCTTTGGCAACAACTGCATTAAGTCAGTATATTTTAACAGACGATATACTGTTTAACGGTCAATACATTGACGGTTTAACAATGCAATATTTTGATGACATTTCTGAGTGGGAAAATGATTCGGAAGAAGTAAGAGAACGTTCCACCTATATAAAATACGGAGATAAAATTGATGTTGAATTGAGCATAATCACCAAAGGCTATTATGACTTTATCACTCAATGCGTAAGAGAAATGGGTGGAGAAAATCCGATGTTCGGCGGTCCGGCATCTAATATTACAACAAACATCAGTAACGGAGGAGTCGGTTTTTTTACCGGATATTGCTCCAGCAAAGTAAGCGCAACAGTCGAAAATTCTTTTCCTTAGATATTGCAGGTATTCGCTGATAACCTTGTATGTGTAAACTTATGACAAAACTAATTAAAGAAGATGAATAAAAATATTTGGAATTTATACAAAAACTCTGAAAGAGGGAAAGACACTATTGCTTTATTTACATTCGACTGTGAAAAAGACGATTTAGAAATAAAAGCAAATGAAATTTATCAAAAATACAGTGAATATCTTGGAATAGCTGGTATTGAAGATTATTTTATAGGTAATTGCTTTCTCACAATTGACAGTATTGACATAAACGAATTGTTTATAGAAGAAAACGAAAGTGCTTCTGAATATTTTGCAAGACTAATTGACTCTCTCGAAATTTGCCTTTTCGAAGAAAATTCAACAGGAGAACTTATTAAAACAGAAAATCAGCAACCAATAATTTCACAAAAAGATTACAAAGCCTTTTGCGAAATATTATCTGAAATTTCGTTTATTCTCTACTTATACGGAGATTTGTTCTTTTTCCCTATGCTTTTTAGGGAACAGTTTGACGTATTTATGAAAATTTTTGATGTACTGGATATTCCAATGCCTGAATTACCTGCAAAATCGGATAAAAGAGGTCGGCTTTTGCTGTATAACGATTTGAACACTAACATTACAAAATTTGCAAAAGAAAATAACTTAACACCTGAAGAAACTTGTGCTTGTATTTATGATTTTGCTTTTATGTTGTTAGAAAACAATAGCAACCAAACCGAGCTCCCAGAGCCGACTAATATTTGGCTGACAGGTGGAAGTAAAGATGATTACAAATCATTTTTAGAAAATCCGGTTGAAGGAGCAAAATCAGCTTGGACTTGTAACGAAAACACAAAGCGTGGAGATATAATTGTAATGTATGTTCTTTCGCCATACAGTTGCATTCAATCCGTTTGGAGAGCCGAAATTGATGGAGTTTACACACCGTTCAACTACTACAATAGCAGAACGAGAGCAACAGGCGGAATTATTGTTCCGCACATAACATTAAATGAGTTAAAAGTAGACCCATATTTTTCACAACTTGGAATTACAAGGAAAAATTTTCAAGGAGTGAATGGCGTTGAATTTTCTGCAACTGACTACAAAGAACTACAACGATTATTGGCGAATAAGGATTTTGACATATCTGTTTTGCCACAGTTGTATAAGCCAAATCTGGAATTTATAGGACAAATGGAAAAAGAGAAAGATGTTGAAGAAAAATTGTTAATTCCATTGCTGGAAAAACTGGGGTATTCGAAAACAGATTGGACAAGACAATTATCTCAAAAAGCAGGAAGAAAAGAAAAAGCAATTCCCGATTTTGTATTTTTGCCCAAAGGAGAAATGTATTTTCAAAATGCACCAATGATTATTGAAGCAAAATTCAATATGAGTTCTAATATTGAAAGAACAAAATCATATAATCAGGCTTTATCATATGCAAGACTTATGAAATCGTCCACTTTCGGAATTTGCGATAAAGATAGATTGATTATTTACAAAGAGACGAATGGCTATTTCGACCGTTTCAATCCGTCTTTTGAAAAGCATTGGCAAAACCTAAATGATGAAGAAACATTCAGACATCTAAAACTGTTAATTGGGAAAAGTGTAATAAAGAGTAACAATAAATAATGTGAATATCAAAAAAAAAACCTACACAAAATTTTTTTGTCTATTTCATTATTTTGTTCTACCTTTGTATCCCGAACAAGAAAAAGTTTGGCAATATGAATCTCACGATAAATAGTTGATAACAAAATATTTGAATGCGCTGGTTTTCGAACCAACGCATTTTTTTTATCTAAACGAAAAAACAATAATAATCTAAATAAAAGTACAAGAAGCATGTCTGAGGTTAAAAATTTAAACAAAGTTCTGGTTTTAGGTTCGGGAGCACTTAAAATCGGACAAGCCGGGGAATTTGATTATTCCGGTTCACAAGCGTTAAAAGCGTTAAAAGAAGAAGGAATTTCTACGGTTTTGATTAATCCGAATATCGCAACAATTCAAACATCAGAAGGAGTTGCCGATAAAGTTTATTTTCTACCAATTACTCCTTATTTCGTAGAAGAAGTAATCAAAAAAGAAAAACCGGACGGAATTCTTTTGGCCTTCGGAGGACAAACGGCTCTGAATTGTGGTACAGAAATGTATCTGAATGGTACGCTCGAAAAATACGGAGTCAAAGTCTTAGGAACTTCCGTTGAAGCAATCATGAAAACAGAAGACCGTGATTTATTTACCAAATGTTTGGACGAAATTGATGCAAAAACACCCATTAGCCAAGCAGTAGAAACAATGGAAGATGCTGTCAAAGCTGCCCATGAAATCGGTTTCCCGGTAATGGTTCGTTCAGCTTACGCTTTGGGCGGATTAGGAAGCGGCATTTGCAATAACTTAGAAGAATTTAACACGCTTTGCGAAAGTTCTTTTGCTTATTCCAAACAAATTTTGGTAGAAGAATCGCTAAAAGGCTGGAAAGAAATCGAATTTGAAGTTATTCGAGATAAAAACGACCATTGCTTTACTGTCGTTCCAATGGAAAACGTAGACCCATTAGGAGTACACACCGGCGAAAGTATTGTCGTTGCTCCTATCTGTTCTCTTTCAAAAGAACAAATCGGCTTACTGGAAGACATCGCTAAAAAAGTTGTTCGCCATGTAGGAATTGTCGGAGAATGTAATATCCAATATGGTTTTAACGCAACAACAAACGATTATCGAATCATTGAAATCAATGCTCGCTTAAGTCGTTCATCAGCCTTAGCATCCAAAGCCAGCGGCTATCCATTGGCGTTTGTTGCAGCAAAATTAGCGTTAGGCTATTCATTAGACCAAATCGGAGAAATGGGAACTCCCAACTCCGCTTATCTAGCTCCTTCAGTAGATTATATGATTGTAAAAATTCCTCGTTGGGATTTAACTAAATTCATAGGCGTATCTCGTCAAATTGGCTCCAGCATGAAATCGGTAGGAGAAATCATGTCTGTCGGAAAATCTTTTGAAGAGATTATCCAAAAAGGATTGAGAATGATTGGACAAGGAATGCACGGATTTGTCGGAAACAATGATTTAGTTTTCGAAAATCTGGATGATGAATTAGCGAATCCTACTGATTTGCGAATTTTCGCCATTGCTCAAGCTTTTGAAGAAGGATATTCGGTTGAAAAAATATTCGATTTAACGAAAATCGACCCTTGGTTTTTGAATGGCTTAAAAAACATTGTTGATTACACGAAAGTACTTCAACAATACAAATCCATTGAAGCACTTCCGGCGGATGTTTTGAAAGAAGCAAAACGTTTAGGATTCTCTGATTTTCAAATTGCCCGCTATGTGGAAAATCCGGAAGGCAACATGGAAAAAAGCAACTTGAAAGTTCGGGAAGCAAGAAAGAAAAACAATATTTTACCGGCAATCAAACGAATCAACACGATTGCATCGGAACATCCGGAGTTAACCAACTATTTGTATATGACTTATGGAACAGAAGGTTCGGATATTCCTTATTACAAAAACGAAAAAAGTGTTGTCGTTCTTGGTTCGGGAGCTTACCGAATTGGCTCGTCCGTAGAATTTGACTGGTGCTCTGTAAATGCAGTTGAAACGGCTCGCAAATTAGGATACAAAGCGATTATGATTAATTACAATCCGGAAACTGTTTCTACGGATTACGATATGTGCGACCGCCTGTATTTTGATGAATTGTCGTTCGAAAGAGTAATGGATATCATTGACTTGGAATTGCCAAAAGGCGTTATTGTTTCTGTTGGAGGACAAATTCCGAATAACTTGGCAATGAAACTTCATCGTCAACAAGTGCCAATTTTGGGAACTTCGCCATTAAGCATTGACCGTGCTGAAAATCGTCATAAATTCTCATCCATGTTGGACCAATTGAAAATTGACCAACCGCAATGGAAAGAATTAACCAGCATGGAAGAAATCAGTTCTTTTGTAGAAAAAGTCGGATTTCCGGTTTTAATTCGTCCTTCGTATGTGCTTTCAGGAGCTGCGATGAATGTTTGTTACAATCACGAAGAAATGGAAACATTCTTAAAAGAAGCAGCAAAAGTATCGAAAGAACATCCTGTTGTAGTTTCTGAATTTCTTCAAAACGCAAAAGAAATTGAATTTGATGCTGTTGCCAAAAATGGAGAAATCATTGAATATGCGGTTTCCGAACACGTAGAGTTTGCTGGCGTTCATTCAGGTGATGCAACATTGGTATTTCCGGCACAAAAAATCTATTTTGAAACTTTCCGAAGAATAAAGAAAGTCAGCAAAATGATTGCAAAAGAATTAAACATTTCCGGTCCGTTCAACATTCAATACTTGGCAAAAAACAACGAAATCAAAGTAATCGAATGTAACTTGCGCGCAAGTCGTTCGTTCCCATTTGTTTCCAAAGTATTGAAGCGAAACTTCATCGAAACAGCAACAAAAATCATGTTGGATGCACCATTCAACAAACCGGACAGTTCGGCATTCGACATCGAATGGATTGGCGTAAAAGCATCTCAATTCTCCTTCACTCGATTACACAAAGCCGACCCTGTTTTAGGAGTGGATATGTCTTCAACCGGTGAAGTAGGTTGCTTGGGAGATGATTACAATGAAGCCTTATTGTCTTCAATGATTGCTGTTGGATACAGCATTCCGAAAAAAGGTATCTTAATCTCTTCCGGAGCGGCTAAATCAAAAGTAGAATTATTAGATGCCTGCAAGTTATTGGCAGAGAAAAATTACGTAATCTATGCTACTTCCGGAACACAAAAATTCTTAAACGAAAACGGCATTCAAGCAATTACGGTTGATTGGCCGGATGAGGAAGGAAAAAACAACGTCATTGAAATTATGTCTAATCATAAAATTGATTTGGTTGTTAACATTCCGAAAAATCATTCCAGAAGAGAGTTGACCAATGGATATAAAATTCGCCGTGCAGCAATTGACCATAACATTCCGTTGTTGACAAATGCGCGCTTGGCAAGTGCATTTATTGAAGCATTCTGTACAATAAGCGACAAGGATATTCAAATCAAGAATTGGCAGGAATACAAACTCTAAGCTAAGAGTTATCTGAAAAATAGAGCTGTGTTTTTTGAATAAAAATATACTATTCAAAAGGCACAGTTCTTTTTTTTGATAACAATATTTTCCCTCGGCAATTAAACCAATACAAATTAATTCTAAAACAAAAAATATGGCAGCGTACATTATTTTCATCAAAGAAAAAACAACAAATCAACACGAATTAAATATTTATGCAAAAGAAGCTCCTGCGGGATTAGTTGGACACGACATTACTCCCCTCGCAGTATACGGTAAAAACCAAGTAATAGAAGGTGCAGATGTGGAAGGTGTTGCAATATTGGAATTTCCTTCTTTTGAGGAAGCAAAGGAATGGTATGAAAATCCGATATATCAAAAAGCAAAAGAGCATCGTCTTAAAGGAGGAATATATAGAGCAATCATAGTAGACGGACAGGACAAATCCTGAAATATTAAACATGCTAGCACGGATTGCAAATCCGCGCCAGCGAGAGCAATAATAGTAGGCGGAATAAATAGTAAATAAACTGTTATAGAAATATTTTGGCACACTTTTCACTTCAATATTAATAACAAATGAAAGCACTGACAAAATATAAAATTGTAGGGGCAATACTTATTTTATTGCTGATAATGTCAATTATTTTCTTATTCTTCAGAGGAAATAACATTACTTCAGAATTGGCAGACAAATCAGAATCAGACACAATTTCGTTAACAGTTCCACTCAAACAAAGTAATTTCTATGAAAAAGAAAATGAGAGAAGAGCTGAGTATCTGAAAGCAAGTCAAGCCGTAACATTATCAAAAAGGGGAATTACAGTAGACGTCCCGCTGCAAGATGATTCTCTATCAATAGAACAAACAAATGATTCTCATATAATAGTAAGGAAAAATAACCTTCAAACAGTGTTATCACTGGAAAAAACTTCTGTTGCCCGAAAGGCAAAGTGGGAAAAAGACTTTTCTATAAGTTTTCAAAAAGATTACGAAAAATATGTCGTTAACTTTGAAGAATTGCCTGATATAGTCACAGAATCGGCAACTTTTAAAGTCCGAAAATTCACCTATTACGAAAAAGTAGAAAATCCTGAAAATGCAGAAAAACTTACAAAGATAACAGCCTTTTGTAAAGTTGATTATCGCTATATATATGTAATTGAGATAGGAAGTACCGGTCATACTACTGAACGAAGTAAAGTAAATATTACCGCTGATATGCTTGCCGATTTTACTTCTCATATAGTAACAAAACTTCCCTATCAATATCATGTTCCCAGAGAAATACTAATTATGGGAATTGCTTTTATTTTTGGAGGGATACTCGTTATTCTAAATGAAATTAGAATTAAACGCTTTAGAAGGATTGCAATCGGCACAATTATTGGATATGAAACGAGCGGAAGAAGGTCTGTAGGTATTATTATCAAATATCAACTACCTAATGGTAAAGAAAGTCAAGGTAAAGCGATTGTGTCTTTTTTAGAAGGTATATTTTGGTCGGGGTTCTATAAAGATAAAACCGGTAGTACTGTGAAAATATCATATTCAGAAAAAAATCCAAGGTTTGTTAATATAATATCAATAAAAAGTGGTTACTTTTTTGGAATTTTTTGTATTCTTTCTGGGCTCTGTTTCATTTTTCTATAAAACAAAATAATTTAGGGACAAATAACTAACCTCGCTGGCGCAGATTTAAATCTAAATATGTAGAGACGCAATGCTTGCGTCTCGTTCCCGAATTGTTCGAAATGAAATGAAATGAGACGCAAGCATTGCGTCTCTACACATGAACCTTGAAATATTTAAATGCGTTTGCCTTGGTATAATTACAGATATTCATAATCATTTAAAATAAAACTTTATCTTTGCTTTCATTAAGAGTAAATTATATGAGAAAAATCCTTTTTGTTTTCGTTTCATTCTTTTTTTGCCTGACAGCACTACAAGCACAAAACAGCACATCCGATTCAGATAGAGTTATAGTCGGTGCAGAATCTACATCCGAATATTTTCCCTCACTAAAAGACAAACGAATTGGCGTTTTCACCAATCATACCGGGCGAGTTGGCGAAGAACATTTGGTTGACCTTCTGCATCGTTCGGGATTTAATATTGTTACCATTTTTTCTCCCGAACACGGATTCAGAGGAGATGCAGATGCCGGCGAAAAAGTTAATGACGAAATTGATTCTAAAACCGGAATTCCTATATTTTCTTTATACAAAAGCAGAACCGGCAAACCGACTAAAAGTCAAATGCAAAAATTAGACATTATTTTAGTTGACATTCAGGACGTTGGATTGCGTTTTTACACATATTACATATCTATTTATAAACTTATGGATGCCTGTGCCGAAAACGGCAAAAAAATGATTCTTTTGGACCGACCCAATCCCAACGGATTTTATGTGGACGGGCCTATTCTTGATATGAAATACAAATCGGGAGTTGGTTATTTGCCGATTCCGGTAGTACACGGAATGACTTTAGGCGAATTGGCTCAAATGATAAATGGCGAAAAATGGTTACCCAATAAACAAGTTTGCAAACTTGAGGTAATCAAATGTAAAAACTATACACATCAAACTAAATATCAATTGCCGATTCCCCCCTCTCCTAACCTTCCCAATATGAAGTCAATCTATTTATACCCTTCTACTTGTTTATTTGAAGGAACTCCAATTAGTCTTGGGCGGGGCACATCTTTTCCGTTTCAAGTATATGGAAGTCCGAACATGAAAGGATATTCTTTTTCTTTCACTCCCAAAAGTATTCCCGGAGCAAAAAATCCTCCTCATTTGAACAAAAAATGTTATGGAGTCGATTTACGAAACATTCCAAATGAAGAGATTTGGGAAAACGGAATCAACCTAAATTATGTTATTGATGCCTATCGAAATTCACCCAAAAGCGAGACTTTTTTTACTTCTTTTTTCCAGAATCTCATTGGAGTCGATTATGTTAAGCAAATGATTATAGAAGGGAAAAGCAATGACGAAATTAGAGCTGTTTGGCAATCCGATGTAAAAAAATTCAAGATGCAACGCAAGCCTTATTTGCTTTACGAAGAATAGTCCAATTTGACATAAAACAGACAAAAAATCAATCTTTTTGGCATATAATTTGTCTGTCGAAGTAGAACATAAGTAAACAAAAAGTGAACAAATGAGTTTTTTCTCAACAAATAATGCAATTTCTTTCAATTTTACTGTCCAAAATTTGGCTGGTAAATATATTTTATTAGAGAGAGAGAGAGAGAGACTCACCTTTTAAATTCATTTAAACTGCGCGCGCGTATATGCGCGAAATATAATCATTTATATTTAATATTCAAAGAGAAGCTATCTTATTTTAAGGTGGCTTTTGTTGTTTATTTTCTACAGTTTTTTCCTGTAGAGACGCAATGCTTGCGTCTCGG
>JGI996J12353_1000438_pt1 | contig 10101 bp, 7 predicted proteins | sample IntmicLarv5ML5BL_FD_12353 | JGI IMG/M metagenome (IMG submission 12353) | reverse complement strand
CCCTGCCACGACCCTCTCATGTGGAGGGCTGCCAAGCTTCTCATGGCCACCGTATGGGTCATGCTTGACGTCCCCAAGGAGCTCTGTCTCAGATGCACCGGTTGCAAGCACGAACGGGTTCCTGCCTATGCTCACCAATACCTTGTGAGCCGACTTTTTCATGAGCTCCCTCTTCTTCTCAAGGTCCTTGCTGGACATCATCCTGATGTACTCGTCGGCCTTCTCGAAGACCACCGTCTCCTCCTTTCCGTTCGGCAAGGTGTGCGTGGTGGTGACATGCGTCTTCCCACCACCTACGGTCTGCATCGCAAGCTCGAAGACGCCTCCAAGCAGATCCGCATGGGGGGACCTCCCTATATCCAGCTTGCTGCCTTGGCAGAACGGGCAGGTGAACTCGTTGGGGTTCGAGAACTTGCCGCAGCTCTTGCAGAGGTATCCCAGCTTCTCCGCAATTGCCCTCGGGGCCTCCTCAGGTGTGAGCAGCTTGCCAAGGGATTCAAGGTTCTGGTTGCCTCTGAGGACCATCTCGCTGCCTTCGACAACCTCCACGAGAGGCCTTTCGGTGTTCTCTGGGTTCTTTAGGATATGTATCTCCTGTGTGGGCCTCGGAAGGTTCTTGGATAGCGCCTTGGCTATCATGGACTTCCCCGTTCCAGGCGGGCCGATGAGGAGGAGGTTCCTCCTCTGGGTGGCGGCTATCGTTGCCAGTCTTATGGCCCTCTCCTGTCCCAGCACATGTTCCAACGGGTCTGCCGGTATCGGCACCTCTGCGGTGCTTCCAAGGTCCTTGACGTCCTTCCACGTCAATGGCTTCTTCTTTGCCATCTGATTTCCCTCAATAAAGGTCTTCCTTGGTCCATATGGTTATGTTTGCCGGCATTTTGGCTATGTTTCCCTTTCTGGTCCCAATGATGCTTACGATGCCCTTCTCGGAGGAGACGTCCAATATGCGCTGGGATATCACACCGTCGAAGACGATGGATGCCACCTCGACGACCTCATCCTCCTTCAAGGAGTTGACAAGGTTCTTCACCGCAACCTCCTTTATGACGTTGTTGTCCGAGTCCAGCAGCTTTGCGTTGTGCGTGGAGGATATCCCTGCGAGTATGTCCCTCATGGCCTCCTGCTCTGGGGATAGGATCTTGGGGGCCTGTGCCTTCTTGGACTTGGGCACGCGTGTGCGTTCCTTTTCGACAGGCGCCTCCTCCCTTTCCTCATGTCTCTCCTCCACAGGTTCGACTTCTACGTCTGTCTCGACGGGTGCCGCCTCCACGATTGGCTTTTCGACGTCCTTTTCAACATCCTTCTTGAGATATTTTTCAACGTTCTCCCTGTTGAACTTGCTGGGACGCCTTCTGTCGTCATCCACCTTTTGCCTTCTGTCCCTAGGCTCCCTTTTCCGCCTCAACTCCTCCCTTGGAGCAGCCTCAGCCTTTTCATCGGAGCCCTTCTCCTCAACGGATTCGCTCTTCTCGACCGTGAACCCGTTCATCTCCATGTATTGGTCGCCAGGGATCTTGTTCCTGAGGCACTTCACAATCTGCTTCGAGCTGAGCTCCTCCACCTCGTGGGCCCTCGGCGCACGTGCGACGAAGTCGATGTCGGTGGTCTGGAACAGCTCCTTCAATATGAGCTCGCCTCCCCTGTCGCCATCCACGAATGCGGTGGCGACCTTCTCCTTTGCCAGCTCCTTCACCGTTGCCGGGACGTTGGTCCCATCGACGGCGATGGCGTTCTTTATCCCGGCCTTGAGAAGGGTGAGGACATCGGACCTTCCCTCGACGATGATTATGTTGTCGGAGGATGCGATGTGCGGGCCAGCAGGGCATTTGTCCTTGCCGTACATGGTGATCTCCTCGACCTGAAGGCTCTCCCTGATGTTCTGTGTGATGTCGGTGGTGGTGCTCTTGGTCTGGTCGATGAGCTCCTGTAGAAGCTCCTTCGCCCTCGCCATGACCTGCTCCCTCTTGGTCACCCTGACGTCCTCGATGCCGAGGACCCTGATCATGGACTTGCATGGGCCGATCCTATCGACGGTCTCCAACGAGGCCGCAAGTATCGATGTCTCGACCTGGTCGACGCTGGATGAGATGTAGATGATCCCCTCGGACTTTCCGCCCTTCGAGCTCATCTCGACCTCAATCCTTCCGATCTTTCCAGACTTCTGGAGGTCCCTAAGGTCTAAATCGTCCCCAAGGAGCCCCTCGGTCTGACCGAAGACGGCCCCTACGACATCTGGTTTCTCTATAATTCCATCGGCGGTTATCTTCGCCTTCACTAGGTATTTTATTGCATTTGGATCCATATTGAACAGTCCCTCCTTTGGGACTGGAGAATGCGTACTGATCCACTGTGCTTTACAATCAGTCCAATTGCCTCTACAGCAAGCTGTGTATTTCGACCATTTTCACATCAGATGGCCATTCCATTTTCAATGCTGAGCTATTGCCAACCTCGACATTTCGAGGTACTTATTGAAGTGTGATAGTTATTGTGAGTGCAGGGAATACGCATGTCTCCCTGCAAATCGGTATATTCTGATTGTTTATAAAGATTTACTTTTGTTCTTCCTCTTATTCAAGGTTAGGTCTTGGATATTGGCTGATATTGCCTAGATTGCTTTTGAACGGCATTGTTTAAGGGGTTTGGGTTCAGGGTCATTTCAATCCTACGATCCTTCCATCCTCTGTGAGGTCTATCCTCATCGCAGCAGGAACCTTTGACAGCCCGGGCATGAGCATTATGTCCCCACAGATGGGGACGATGAACCCTGCCCCTGCGGACACCGTGACCTCCCTCACGTTCAACTTCCAGCCCTTCGGGGCACCCTTCAGCTCAGGCACGTCGGATATGGAGTATTGGGTCTTGGCAATGCATATCGGAAGGTTGCCGTATCCCTTGGACTCAAGGTCCTGAAGGGTCTTGCTGGCCTTGCTGGAGTATATCACTCCATCCGCACCATAGATCCTCGTTGCAACGGAACCTATCTTCTCCATGAGGGGTGCCTCGTTGGGATACAGCAGCTTGAAGTCCTTGCCCCCTCCCTCGATAGTCTCAAGGACGGCATTGGCAAGCTCCAATCCTCCCTTCCCTCCATCCATGAACACGTCCGACTGTGCACACCTGATTCCCTTTCTGTTACAATGGTCGCGAAGCAGTTCCATATGTGCCGGGTCGTCGAAGGAGAAATGGTTGATGGAGACGACCACGGGAACGCCATAGCCTCTGATGTTCTCGACATGCCTGTCAAGGTTGGATATGCCCTTCCTTAACGCGTCCTCTGTGAGCGTCTCTGGTTTCTCCAGGTCCGCGCCACCATGCGTCATCAATGCGCGGATGGATGCGACGACGACTGCGCAGTCGGGGGATATCCCGTTCTGCCTGCATACGATGTCCAGGAACTTCTCCCCGCCCAGGTCTGCCGCGAACCCCGCCTCCGTCACGGCATAGTCGCCAAGTTTCATCGCATATTTTGTTGCGATTATGCTGTTGTTCCCATGCGCTATGTTCGCGAACGGGAACCCGTGGATGAAGACAGGCTGTCCCTCCAACGTCTGCACAAGGTTTGGCTTCAGCGCATCCTTCAGCAGGACCATCATCGCTCCGACGCATTTGAGGTCCTTTGCCGTGACGATGTCGCCCTTGTAGGTGTAGGCGACGACCATTCTCTCAAGCCTCTCGCGGAGGTCCTTGTAGTCCGTGGACAGTGCCAGTATGGCGGAGATCTCCGATGCGGAGGTTATGAGGAACCCCCCCTCGCGTGTGACACCTCCGGACAGCTTCCCCCCGCCAATTCCTACGACGATGTTCCTAAGTTCACGACAGTTCATGTCCATGGCCTTCTTCAAAACAATCTTCGAGGGATCGATGTTCAAGGGGTTGTCCCTTGTAAGCTCGTTCTCCAGGACCGCGGACAGCATGTTGTGCGCAGAGGACACGGCGTGTATGTCCCCAGTGAAGTGGAGGTCTATGCTCCACATGGGGTAGACCTGGGAGTACCCTCCGCCAGTGGCTCCGCCCTTGACGCCGAAGGTCGGGCCCACGGACGGTTCTCTCAATGCACCAACGACCTTTTTGCCCATCTGTCCCAGCGCCTGTATCAGGCCGATGGTCGTGACGGTCTTCCCCTCCCCGGCAGGGGTCGGGGTCACAGCCGTGACCAATATGAGCTTCCCATCCTTGTTATCGTCAAACCTTGATAGCACATCCAAGGGAACCTTTGCAATATGCTTCCCATAGGGTTCGATGTCATCTGCGGATATGCCCATATTCCTCGCAATCTCGGTAATTGGCCTCACCGTTGCCTTCTCGCTGATCTCGATGTCGTTCACCATTGGATTTTGGTAGCATGTTTTGAATAGATAAATCTAACAGTTGCAATGGGAGGGAATATGTCCGCATATATGCTCAATCAAGAATTAAATCGTCCTTATTGTTCGCACTCATTGACGTGATCCTCTTGACGGCTATCTTCGATAATATGATGTTGGGTCATCGGGCCTCCATCGATTGAATAAAACGGGGGATATCACATATGGAACTGAAATTGCATCTAGCAGGTTAGAATCTTAAATGATTCAAGGATGAGCAACACACGTCAATCAAAAAGGATATATGCATATGACGGGGATTGTGCAACATGGCATTGTTTTCAAGATCTGACAAGTACCTGATAGTCGTTAGATGCCCTTGGTGCGGGCAACGCACGACCAAGTTCGCAGGGCATTTAAAGGATGCGGCAACGGACTGTGAGGAGTGCAATACAAGGTATTATGTGAGCAGCACCATCTGCTATGTGCTCAAGGGAAATGAGGGCATGGTGGATAAGAATCTTGATAAGCCGATAAAGAATGATTGAAGGAACATCTTTTAAAATACTTTCAACCCCATTTATTGTCCCTTAGCCAGTATTTCTAAATGATGTCCAAGGGGTTCATGTTGAATCATTCGCAGTCTTTCAGTCTATGGGAGGTTCAAGCGGCCCTCTTGAAGTGTTTCTTTGTACAGATGAGAGGAATAAGGACTGCAATCAGCAGCCCAATGTTGAAGATGACATTGAAATACACTGAGAAATACAGGGAGATGGGCTGGTCTATTATAAACCATCCTACCAACCCGAACAGAATGCAATTCCATGCCCACCCTTCCTTGTTTTTGAATGCATTATCAACAATGAAGAAGATCATTATGCCAACAAGGACGCAAGTCGCTCCCAATAGCCCGTACAGCCATTGTTGGAAACTCTTTAACTCTGAGCCTATTTGGTCCTCCTTAAAGAAGACTGGGTCGATCAGGTCTGCAAACATGGGCATCTGGTTGAAGAATGCCAGGAATATTCCGAAGGATGCGAAGATAATGCTTACGGCCTTCAACCATTTTACAAAAAAATCAACGTCCTTCATTAGAGGGCTCCCCCTTTGATTCCGACGGTCTGTTCACAGAATGTCAGTAAACTGCTTAATTTGCCCCTTTGGAGCCCAAGTGCAGATTCCAGCATGGACTGGAATGCCAAGGCTTTTCTTATGTACTGTTCCCTGTTGCATTCGAACATGGGATACTTGAAGGTCAACTCCTCAAGCAACAATGCAAACCCCACTATCTCAGAAGGGTGGTCTGTCTTGAAGGTCCCCTCTTCGATGCCCTGCATTATGATTGGTTCGAGGAGGGGCATCGTCTTCTCAATGTACATTTTCACCATATTGTGGATCAGTGTGATGTTCTTGCTTTGATGCACGCATCCCTCCATATCGTACATCTGCTTGGGTCTGCTGAGGCACCTGGCCAAGAAGAGGTTTAGCATGTCCAGTGCAGGAAGCTTGGCGGCAAACACGATGTCCCCAATGGCCTTTGCCTCCTGTTCTGCAAGGGTGTTGGCAACGGCATAGAGTATGTCCTCCTTGGAATTGAAGTGATAGTACAGGCTTCCCTTTGAACCTCCCCAATCTCTAAGTATGTCTTCCATCGTCGTCTTTTCGTATCCGTTTTGCATGAACAGATTGGCTGCCACTTCAACTATCTCGTTCTTCGTGTCACTGCTGTTCTTGTTTCGTGCCATGGGAGGTCGTCCTCAATATAGACCGACGGTCGGTTTAATATTTATAATTTACCCAAATAATGGACACACCTTTGCTTGGGAATGAAATGTCAGTTTTATCGCAGATGATACAAACCCTTTTATCAATTGATATATTCTCTGTCATTTATGGGCCCGTGGGGTAGCTTGGTATCCTTGTAGCTTCGGGAGTTACTGACTCCGGTTCAAATCCGGGCGGGCCCACTGTAACAATTTGATGAACCGGCAGTTCCCTAAAAATATTTTTTCTACATATTTAGGGTATAGGGAATGCAATGTATACGAACGATTATATCTTTTCTTTAAGTTCACTCAATAGACTAATAAACGTGTCAAGCTTTTCTCCCTTGCTAAAGAAAAATTCGTTGTCTACAGCTTCGACGATTGGATTCACTGTTTTAATTATTTCCTCGCCCTGAACAGTATTCATGATATGCTTTGCTCTCGTATCGGTTGGATGGTTTTCCCTTATGATGAGACTTTTTTTCTCTAACAAGCGTAACGTGGTTGAAACCGTCATGACATCTATCATTGAAAAATTGGAAATATCGTTTTGAGTTACGCAGGATTTTTTCTCATTCAACTCGTGTGTAACGGCCAAAATAACAAACTGTGCATGAGTTATGTCGTAAATGCGCAACGCATCTTTTATTTTTCTTTGCCATAAGATGGATGCCTGCCAAAACAACAGTCCTGGACTTTCGTTTGAATTTTGGAATTTTGAATATTTCATTTACTCGATCCTTACAAGATGAAAGAGTCTTTCCATATTAAAAGGAATATTTGCAACAATTCCTTGCCCTATTCCTTGCAATTGCATTTCATTCGGCCCCATAGCAGTAACAGTATGTTTCAAAGCATATTCTTCATCACCCTCCTCAAAGATATAATGTCCAAACGTGACTGTTATTTCTCCTAACACTGACGAGTTCACAAAGACTTTATTTTTTTCCACTTCGTTTAATGTGAATTGTAGGGGGGGCATTCCTTTCATAAACATAGTGCCGCTGGTGCCCGTGACAAATTCACCTTCTAATGTAACCTTTTGCATATCTGAATCCCATTCGGACCACTGGCTAACATCGGAGTATAGCCTCCACACTTTTTCAATATTCATTCTTCCTCTGATTGTGTTTTCAAACTGAAACATATTTTTTCTCCTATAATATAAGTAAACTTAATATAAGTAAACTTATATAAATCAATTTTGTTTAATATTCGTTCAATTCATAAATCCATTTCTTCTTAGTGAACTCAATTTTATCGCAAAATGGGATTAACCCTTTGATAAATTGATCTATTCTCCCTTTATTGCTAACCCGTGGGATAGCTTGACCCCGTTATAGCTTTGGGAGCTATTGACTCTGATTCAAATCTGAACGGGCCTACATGTTGTTATTTAACGTTAACTTGTTAAAACATAATGTGATGTTATATCTTAAAAGGATGAACGACATCGTCATACGAGATGTGCACGACCTCAAGACGGACGGGGGTGGAACAGCGGCCTGCGTGACTAGACACACCTTTCGCTGAAGATGGCGATCGCGAAGGACCAACAGGTGTTCCTTTTCTCCTGCGATTCATCATTGTCGGGCGACATGCCCGATGATGCACGGTATGGGCTGAAAGATTAAAAGCAGGCATTGCGGCCATAGATCGCCGTGAATCCACTGGTCAGGAGTGATGTCAGAACACATATAGTACGAAAACTCAGACACGGTAATGGACCTATGCAAAACAGATAAATACGCACAAGTTGTTCATTAATACCACAGCGGTCGTGTGCGCTGTCGAAAAAGGAGGTGGAAAAAGTGAGTGACGTGTCTCCTACATGTAGAGACAGCAGGAAAAGAAAAATGGCCATAACGGCCTTCGTACTTTTGATGGCCGTGCTCGCAGGAGGCATTGCACTGTCTGGCCTTGTCGACACCGATGCCGCCGTCATAGGAGAGGCGGATCTCCGTTTTGAGGTCATAGACGAGGTCAAAGGGACATGCAAGGTCCTCGGTATGGTCGACCCGGAGCAGAAGGGCGGACTGGTGATCCCTGACAAGGTCACCATGGGAGGCAAGGAATACACCGTGGTCATGATCGGCGATTCCGCATTCAACTGGTGCGAAGGACTGACGTCTGCGGTTATTCCCGATACTGTCACAGCCATCGGTACCTATGCGTTCAACCGCTGTGGGGGACTGACATCGCTGACGATCCCGGACAGTGTCAAGGACATCGACAGCTATGCGTTCCAATACTGTACGGGACTGACATCGTTTATCATACCCGCAGGCATCACGAAGATCTCCGATAGCATGTTCGCATACTGCTGGGGTCTGACGACGATAACGGTCCCGAGCGGTATAATGGAGATCAGGAATTCGGCGTTTGGAGGCTGTTGGAACCTGGAGGAGATAAAGGTGGCCTCCGACAATCCGTACTTCCTCAGCGACAGAGGGGTCCTGCTGGATATGGGCATGACCACGCTAGTCCGGTGTCCAAGCGGATTCGTGGGGACATATGACATCCCCGTCACTGTCAGGAATCTTGGAAGTAGTGCGTTCAGCAACTGCCAGGGTCTGACAGGTGTGACCATCCCATCGGGTATCACGACGATCCCCCATTCCGCATTCAGGACCTGTGGACTCACGACGGTGACCCTCCCGTCGAATCTATCGTCCATCGACGATTATGCGTTCAGCAGCTGCTGGGAGCTGACGACGATAACAATTCCCGCTGGTGTCTGGAAAATTGGAAATTCCGCATTCAACAGCTGTCAGGAGCTGACTACGGTGACACTCTCCACAGATCTCATGACCCTTGGCGACTATGTGTTCAGCGATTGTCCGAAATTGGAGTCGATAACGATCCCAGACAAGGTCAAGTCCATCGGCAAAAATGCGTTCTATCATTGTGAGGGACTGACAACCGTCACAATCCCCGCGAGTGTCGAGGCACTCGACGAAGACGTGTTCCTTGGCTGTGCGAATCTGACGGAGATCAAAGTGGCTTCCGACAATCCGTATTTCACCAGCGACGAAGGGGTTCTGCTCAACAAGGGCCGGACTGTACTCATTGAGGGCCCAGGAGGATTCACCGGACCGTATGTCATTCCGGACACCGTCACGGAGATACTCATCAATGCGTTCAATGGCTGTGGGGAGCTGACGTCGGTGACCTTTCCAAATGGTCTCACGACCATCCGCAACTATGCATTCTATAACTGTGAGAAACTGGCGTCGGTGAGCATTCCTAAGAACGTCACAACCATCGGAACCGATGCGTTCAACGGTTGCAAGGCCATGTTGGCGATCGACGTTGCCTTAGACAATACGAATTATTTCAGTGACGGGCGTGTGCTGTTCAATAAGGACAAGACCACACTAATGCGGTGTCCTGGAGGATTCACCGGCCCATATACCATACCGGACAGCGTCACAAGGGTCTCCACGAACGCGTTCTACGACTGCGGGGAACTGGCGTCGGTGACCATTCCAGACAGCGTTACGGGGATAGGCAACTGGGCGTTCGGCGCATGCACCGGGCTGACGACGGTGACGATACCGGCAAGCGTCACGACTCTCAATCCTAATATGTTCAACGGTTGCACCGGGCTGACGACGGTGACGATACCGTCAAGCGTCACGCTCATCCACTACGAAGTGTTCAACAATACTGCCATCAAGGTGCTCGCGATACCCAGCACAGCATCTTTGTCGAACACGGTCCCATGCCCCGTGATATGGTATTCTGGGGCCGATGCCGCCACCGCGACGATGAATGAGGGTAAAGCAGACGTCCTTGTCCAATTACCTGTGGGCAAAGGCATAAAGACGGCGGTCGCTGGGACGATGCCGGGCGACAGCGATGTCGGTACGTCTGTCGCTGGCGGAACGGTGACCGTGGACATTGGGGATAACGAAAATGTATATCTGGCGATGTTCCTGATGCTCCCATACGTAGAGATAACGGAACAGCCGCAGGACCAGTCCGTCACCGAGGGCCTCAACGCGGGCTTCACCGTCCGGGCG
>JGI996J12353_1000437_pt1 | contig 10132 bp, 11 predicted proteins | sample IntmicLarv5ML5BL_FD_12353 | JGI IMG/M metagenome (IMG submission 12353) | reverse complement strand
GGTCAATCCAGCGCATCTTGTTCCTGCATTGGCCTCGATGACCTCTATGAAGACATCGATCGATGCCCTTGGATACAGCTCCGTGAGGACTACCTTCTCCAACGCCTCTGCGATTATCTTCGAGATCTCCACGGACCTTCTATCTGGCCCAGGCCTCTTCCTGTCGTTCACGGAGAACGACTGCATGTTGTACTTGCATTGTATTATCGCCTTCGTTGGGTTCTGAAGGTGCCTTGGATGGCATTCCCTTGGCCCATATACCGCGGCAATGATCTTGTTCTTTCCAATCTCCAAATATGCGGAGCCGTCAGCATTTCCAAGGATGCCCGCCTCGATGCGGACTTCGCGGTGTTGATCCGCCGTCCGTCCATCGATCCTAATGCCATCCTTGCTGACGAGCTCCATGTCTGTGTGTCCACTCATAGTTAACTCTCCTCAGATGAAATCTCTGGAAGCCTTTCAGCCATAAACGCCCTTATCCTGTCGGTAAGGCTTCCACGGGCCGTTTCGGCCTCTATTATCTTGATGGCCTCGACCACCACGTCCATGTTCTCGTCATCGCCGTCGATCCAGATCCTTCCGTTGTTGCCAACCAATACGCGGCAATCGGACATGTTCTTAAGGATCTGAATCATAGATCCGCTCTTTCCGACGATCCTTGAGATCTTGTTGGGCTGAACGACGACCAACCTTCCCCCTTCGATCTTCCTCAATCCAGCATCCTTCATTGTGACCTGGATCTTCCTGCTCTCGTCCACGGACAGGACCTTCAAAACGACAGTGTCGCCGATCTTGAGGTATTTTGATGTGTCGCCGAACTCCACCTTCCATGGGACCTCGTTCACATGCAAGGGGGCTGGATATGGCGAGTTTATGTCAACCATCCAATTGGATGACCCTATGTCGTCTATATATCCGATCACCGTGTCCCCGGTGGATGGCATGTACTTTCCTTTTATCGGTATGACGCTCACGGCATCATGGTTCATGTTCTTGATGCCCAGAACGGCCGAGCATATCTTGCCGTTGCACACATAGGTGTTGTTGCCGGCATTCATGCCTTTCGTATCGCCTAGGACGTCTCCTGGGAGTATTATCGCCCTTGGTTGCCTAGAATTCTCCTTTTCCATTTGCATTCCTCTTCAATTAATCAATTTGACGGATGATGTCCCCTTGGTCCTTCCCTTAAGCTTCTCGGTCAGCTCCGGAACCAGTCCAGCGGGAATCTCCATCAGGCCTATCCATGACCCGTCGGCAGCCCATTCCTCCCTCTCCACCAATCCATAGTGGATCAGGTCGTCATAGCATCTGCCATAGTCCTCTCCCCTTATCTTTATGACTATCTTGCTCTTCTCAAACCTTATCGGAAGCACAGGCCTCAGAAGCCTCATGGCCTCGTCTATCTCCTTCTCGATCGGTTTGAAGGGGTCCACGTGGAACTTGACCTCATCCAACGCCAGCTCTATCCTTGTCAGTGGATGGGGCAGCTTAGTCTGTGGGTTGATGGCGTTGGTTGCGATGTAATGGGCAACCCTCTGCCTTTTCGCCTCCAGCATCTCCTTCCTTTGCTCCGTCGTTATCTGGACGTCGCCCTTCTCGATGATCCTCTTTGCAATCTCGGAGATGTCAGACGTCCCGAACGCCTCCTTGAGCTTTTCCTCGGCTGGCCTGGTGCCCTTCCTTGCATTCTTAAAGACGTCCTCCACTGCCATGTGGTCGATGAGGTTGAATCCCTTCCCCGCCTTCATGAGATCGAAAACAGCAGGGTCGAGAAGTATCTCGAAGGACTCGCCGTGGCTGTCCAGCCTAGCTATTATCGCATCATCAAGGTTAACCATTGGACTCACTCATCCCTTTGGGACGTACTTCGCTATGTCGGACTCTTGAAGCCTCTTGAACTTCTTTCCGACCTCTATGACGCCTATCTCTATTGAATCTGGCGACACATCCACGCCTATTGCGATCGACATCGCCTTCATTCCAAGCTTCAATGCCGCATCCAATGTCATCTTCTCTGCATACTCCTTCTCAAGCATCTCCATGACTGCCTGCCTTCCGGACCCTATGCAGGTGGCCTTGTACGCCACCAACGCCCCAGAGGGGTCGGTTTCAAAGAGGTGCACCCCCAGGTCGTCATACCCTGCGACGAGCAAGGCTGTCCCGAAGGGGCGCCCACCGCCGTATTGGGTGTAGTTCTGCTTGTAGTCGCAGACCTTCTTGACAAGAAGCTCTATCGGTATGCTCTCCCCATAGGTTATCTTGTGGATCTGAGCGTTCTTGCGTGCCTCCTCCACCAGGACCCTGGCATCGGCGATGAGCCCGGAGGTTGCACATCCTATGCTGTCGTCTATGTCGTATATCTTCTTTAGGGATTCAGGCTCCACCAGCTTGCTGGACAGCCTTTTGTCCACGAGGAGAGCGACTCCATTCTTGTACTTGAGCCCAATGGTGGTCGTACCCTTCTTGACCGCCTCTCTGGCATATTCAACCTGGAACAACCTTCCATCTGGTGAAAAAACCGTGATTCCCCTATCGTAAGCCATCTGTCCTGCTTGCATACAACAAACCTCCTTCTCGCCTCTATGCCCACGAACATACAGAATAGGTATTTAGGATTTTCAGTCAAAAGCCAATCCTATGAGAGTTCACGGACGCTAAACGTACAAAGGGGCATCACACACATGATACATATATTTACTGAGTGGAAAATATGGTTTTTCATATATTTTGACACAATGACGGGATTTACATCCGCCTGTCGGTCAAGGCATTTGGAATCCGATGCCTTGACTTCCTTTGGGTTGAACGCGATAATGGATCGAAGCCTTACATGTGAAACAATATATAGTTTCGATAGGATACGCCCTTATTATGGATTACATAGGATTCGTTCCCTTGATCGTTGCCATCGTGGTCTACAGCGTGTTGTTGTTCTCATTCAACCGCAAGGCCCCCGAAGAGTCAAACTAAATGTTTAACAAACCATTTAACTCACTTTTGTATATCGATTACATTTATATATCATCAATCACATATGAAATTTGGTGATAAATGTGGTAAACATTCCCGAGAACGTTTTGAAGTTCATTTCAGACAAAGATGTGACCAAGATCATGGTCACAGCATCGAAAGACGCAGCACCACACGCAATCGTGGCTGGAAGCATAGGCGCAGCTTCCTCTGACACCTTGATAATCGGAGAGATCCTCATGAAAAGGGCCTCGAAGAACCTAAAGGAGAACTCCAAGGCATCGTTCCTCTTCGTAAAGGGCCTGGAGGCCTACAGCGTTGACGTGAAGGTCTGTAAGAGACTGGACTGCGGTGCCGAGCTGGACGCAATGAATGCAGCATTGGCAGCAATGAACCTTAAGGCATCCGCGGTATGGACCATGTCCGTCGAGGCTGTGTACGACCAGTCTGCCAACCCCAACGCTGGAAAGAAGATCGCATAAAGGCAATTGAAAACCACTTCCTGAAACCTTTTTCCCCATTGCGTTGCATCCATTGAAGTGTTTCTTGTGCGTTTTTACCTATCAGCACATATCATAGACGATTCAACGATGAGCTTCCCATCCTCGCATCCAAGATGCAACGAATTCCGTCTCGGGATGATGTTGCCATATGTTTGGACGAGCTTCTGATCCTTAAAAACTGTGACGATTGGCGTCAATGCAAAAACAGATAAATAAAAAATAAAGGGTTTATTTGATTTTTATATACTTAGAACTTCCTGCCACCGCTTGGGCGGTCTTCTGGCTTGTACTTCTTGAAGCAGTCCCTGCAGTAGACTGGGCGTCCCTGGGTTGGCTTGAAGGGCACATCGCACTCTGTTCCGCAGTCGGAGCAGGTTGCCTTGAAGTACTCTTTAGGCTGTTGGCTTCTGTAGTTGTTGTTCCTGTATCCATCGTTTCCGTAGGCCATTTCTATTCCTCTCTTAAGGTATTCCCCAATACTATTCCTTGCCTACTTAACCGTTGGACTTAAGGATTCATATCTCGAATGCCATTTACCACTAACACACTATTCTATTTAAATACCTTTTGTATAAAAACCCATTTGAATTACAAGTGTACAGCTTAAATTTCCCTTCCCTTCACGGAATCCACGAGAGCCTGCATCTCCGCTTTGGAAAGGGTCACTCCCTTTCTCATCTTCTCCCCGTCGTCCGACCATTCCCTTATGTCGTACTTTGCCTCTCGTCCGTTCCACTTGATGAGGTTCAATTCCTTCTTCCATCCCTTGCCTGAGGAAAGCTCGGCAATCTTCTCAACGATTTCATATGTGAATTCATCAGCCATGGCAATACCTACTAGGAATAGATTCAATGAATATATATAGGATAGCCTTCAGTAGGCGACATTCCGCCTATAAATCATTAAAACCCATAAATATTGATGCATAATTCAATGCATTTGCCCATCTGATGATTTCAATGGTTAAGGATTCAAAGGCCATTCGAGCGCCATAGATGGTCAATCATCGCGTCATTCATACTCAACATTTATCATATGATTAACCATGCCTCCCCTCATGGAACTGGATGAGAGCCTTCAGGGAATCCAGGAGAGCATAAGCAAAGGGGAGTACGACATTGCAGGGGAAAGGATAAGGGTCCTTGACTCCATGTCGAGCGACTCCCCTCGCATGAGGTTGGTCTGCATATCCCTGTTCAAGGTGGTGGGGCTGGAGGACGATGCGAGAAAGGTCTCCGGTTCCCTGTCTAAGATGGAATCGCCCCTGGATCAAATGATCGAGGTCTCGAGGGAGCTGCGAAACTCTGGATATCCCAACGACGCCCTGGCGATACTGGCAAGGGTGCCTCGAACGGATGAGGCGAGCTCGGCAGCCATGGGATGCCTGCTTGATGCCGGGATGTACAAGGAATGCCTTGTGGAATCCCAAAGAAAGGATTTGTTGGACGTCCAGGACGTGTTGAACATGGCCATCTCCAACAGCTTCCTGGGAAACCATGAGGATGCCATCGATGGAATCGTTCCCTTGATCGATGCCGTCCCCATCGACATGGATGCCGAGAAGGCATACTGCACCATCATGGCCAACGCAAGGAGGACAAAGGAGCTGGAGAAGCGGATAAGGTCCCTGATTAAGAAGGATGACGGCAACGGGGACGGCAACGCCTTGATGGCATACCTGCTCTGGCTTGATGGGAGGATGGTCGGCGTGGGCGCATACTCCATGAAGGCCTTGAAGGGCAATCCAAAGAACATTTTGGCACTGGAGATGATGGCGTACTTCCTTTTAGAGAAGGGAAAGGTCAATGAGGCCAAGATGATGGCAGCATCGATCAATCAGGTGTCCTCAGGGCATCAGGCCTCCTTCAGGATACTCAATGCGTGCAACCTGGGACGATAAGATATGGGGTCACCGTTGGCGTCGGTGGATCACTGCCTCTTGAGCCAGAACCCAATCAGACTCCTTATGTTCGTATCCGGCCTGGCATCGTTGATGACGTCCTTCCAGAATATTCGGGTGAACAGCATCAGGAACATTATCACCTCCATACGACCGACCCACATGACCATGGCCAGGAACGTCTTCGTCGCATCGGAGAAGTAATAGAAGTTATTGAATGCACCTGACTCCCCGAACCCTGTGCCGACGTTGCAAAGCGCCGATATGGACGCCCCCAGCGAATCCGTCAATGACATGTCAGGCTCCAGGATGGATAGGGTTATCGTGGACAGCATAGCCACCGCCATGAACAGGAATATCACCACCACAGCGGATGTGATCACATCCCTGTCTAGCGAGTGCCCGTTTATCTTCACATCGTTCACCGCCTTCGGATGCAACATCTTGTACATCCCGTTCTTGATGTAGCTGAACAGGATCATTACCCTGTACACCTTGACCCCTCCAGACGTGGACCCTGACATGGCCCCGAACAGGCTCAACATGCAAAGGATGATGAACGCGGTCTGAGGCCAAGCATTGAAGTCGCTGATGTAGAACCCGGTGGTCGTCCCCATGGACACGACGGTGAAGGCAACCTCCCAAATGCTCGTGCCGACGTTGGATGCGGTTATGCCGTCCTCCACCCAATGCGTGTTCAGGACCATCAGGGATATCACCACTGTCGCCAGCATGAATATCATGATCGTCCAGATGAACTCCTGGCTTTTTGCATAGACCTTTGGATCCCTGCCGTACAATGCCCTGACATGCAGGTAGAAGTTCGTCCCCGCCATGAACATGAACACCAGCACTATCAACTGGACGTCCATCCCGAAGCTCAAAAGGCTGTTCCCTTGGAATATAGTCCCCCCAGCGGACACGGTGGAGAACGCCAAGGACACGGAGCTTGCGGCATCCAGTCCTGTGGCGATCAGAAGGACGACCTCCACGAGCGTCAGGACCATGTACAGCGTTATGAAGTTCTTTGCAGCACTCCTCATCCTCATGGAGTAGTTGTAGGATCCGGAGTCGGAAAGCTCGTTATTGATCAACGCCCTCCCTCCGAACCCCAATGACGGCATCAGAAGCAGGAATATCATGACGACCGATATCCCTCCGGCCCATTGGACGAAGAATCGCCAAAATTGAAGGCCATTGGACAACGAATAGAAGTCATATATCACCGTCGACCCGGTGGTGGTGAACGTGCTGACCCCTTCGAATATGGCATCGACCAATGTGAACCCGGAGAGGTAGTACGGCAGGCTGCTGACGAGGAACGCTATGAGCCATGCCATGAATATCATCAGGATCCCTGTGGCAGGCGATTTCCTAGGGCTCCTCTTGAAGAACACGCATTGCAACGTCCCGAATATGAACAGGAACGGCATAGGGATAAGGAATGGGTATGGGCTCTCTCCAAAGTATACGGACATCATCAAAGGGACTGTCAGCATCAGTCCCATCACCAGCTCCATGTAGCCGAATATCTTCATGGAGCTGCTCTCCCATCGAGCAAGCCCCTTGATCCAGACCCTTGCCGTCAGGAGCATCCTTCAGTACCCCAGAGGAATCCTCTGCCCGAGGAACTTGGTGACGCCAACAGGGTTCGCCATGTGTGTGAACAGCAGGACCTTGTCCCCAGATAGGAACACCGTGTCCATCCTTGGATAGATCGTCCTCCCATCCCTATGTATGGCGGCTATCCTTACCCCCTCAGGCAGCCTTAGGTCCCCTGGCCTGCTGTTCGTCAAGGTGGAGGTGTCGTTCAAGGTGACGCTGAAGAAGAACTCCCCCTCATGGTCCCTGGCCAATATCGCATTCTCGTCGTATACCAGGCTTTTTGTGACCTCGTTGAATATCACCCTGTGATACCCTATGATGGATTCTATCCCTGTGTGCTTGAATATCTCCTCGTACTCCCTGGTGGAGTACCTGGACACTATCTTCTTGCTTCCGAACTTCAATGCGGCCATGCAGGCGAGAAGGTTCCGCTCGTCCATGGAGGACACGCTTATGACCACATCCGTCCTTTGGATGTTCTCAGACTTCAATATCAAAGGGTCGTTGAAGTCGCCGTTGACGATCAGTGGGCCGTTCAACTCCTTTATCGCATTCCTGCAAAGGGCCTCGTCCTTCTCGATTATCTTCACAAAGACCTTACGGTCCACCTTCAACAGAGATCTGGCGACCTCTATCCCCACCGCACTCGCCCCTAGGATCATGAACTCCTTCGCCTCACGGTCTATGCCGATCATCCTGTTGAACGCGTGTATGGCATCGGCGCTGCCTAGGACGCAGATCCGGTCCTCGGCGTGTATCTCCGCGGTCTCGCACTCCAGCACGACGCCGTTCCCCCTGTATATGCAAACGATGTTGCAGTTCTCGGGCATCCTGGTGTTCATGACGATCCTGCCGACGATGTCATGGTGCCTCTCCACCTTGAACGTCGCCAACGCAAGGTTCATGCTCCTGATGTTATCGTACTCCACAACGTTCTCAAGGGTCGCCAGGTTCACAATCATCTCTGCGGTTATCAGCTCCGGTGAGATCAGTATGTCTATCCCTTCCACGCCCTCTGATGACGTCTTTATGATGTAATCCGGATCCCTTAGGCACGCGACCGTGGTTATCGAGGGCTTTATCCTTTTCGACATCAGGCAAATGAATATGTTTATGCTGTCATCTGGAACGGCGGACATTATGATGTCTGCGTTGATCTTCTCAATGGCGGACTTTAGGATGTTCGGATTGCTGCCGTCCTCGTGCAGGACGGATACGTTCAAGGATTTCGCGTTGTCGACCTTTCCCTGGTCCCTTTCCACTATCAGGACCTCATGGACCTTTGACAACGCCTCGGCGGAGATATACCCCACATTCCCTGCACCGATGATTACGACCTTCATTTGCATGCCCCCTGCGATCACTGCACGTCCATCATGCGCCTCACAGGCCTGTATGCTCCCTTCAGCACGTCGTGCCCTAATAAAACTTCCCCTGATTGGTCCCTAAGGCATTCAAGGACCGATTTCAATGTCACCATCTTCATGGTGGTGCATACCGCATTTGAAGGGAAGTAGAACGACCTATCGGGATAGTCCCTCTCCAGCCTGCATCTCAGGCCCTCCTCTGTGAATAATATGAACTCCTTTGAGCCGGAGTCCCCAGGGTGCCTCATCATTGCCTCGGTCGATCCTATGAAGTCTGCCCTCTCCAGAACCTCCGGTCTGCACTCCGGATGCGCCAGGACCACTGCGTCCGGATGCTTCACCTTCAGATCGTCGAGCTGCCTTCGGGTCATGCTCTGATGCAAGGGGCAGAACCCGTCCCACAGCCTGACGTTCTTGTCGCTCCTGCTTGCGACATAGCGTCCAAGGTTCATGTCTGGAACGAATAGGACATCATTCGACTCCAACGAGTTGACAACCTCTATGGCGTTGGATGAGGTGCAACACACGTCCATCTCCACCTTCGACTCGACGGTGCTGTTGACATATCCCACGATGGGGATCCCTGGGTTCCTCTCCTTGAACATCCTAAGCTGCTCTGCGGTGCACATCGATGCCATGGGACAGTGCGCCTCTGGCTCAGGCAGAAGGACCATCTTGTTCGGGGACAGCACCTTTGCGGTCTCCCCCATGAATGACACGCCACAGAAGACTATCACACTGGCGTCCGTGCTGGCCGCCTTCATGGACAGGCCTAACGAGTCGCCCACATAATCCGCGATCCCCTGAACCTCGGGGGAGACGTAGTTATGTGCGAGTATCACCGCATTGCGTTCCGCCTTAAGCCTGGATATCTCATCGGCCATCGATGCCATTGACATGGGTATCTGACCGAATATTTTAAATCTCTGCCTCAGATGTGGAAATCATGAATGCTAGAGAGGAGCTTGCAGCACAGAGATTTCAGTGTTCAATTCGTGAGAGGGCGCTGTTCGAGGCTGGCGTCAAGCTCGGTGCGGCATATCATCAGTTCATTGGCACCCCAGTCTGCGAAAGCAGCAAGGATGCATTGGAGATTGCGATCGAGAGGGGGATCATGGTGCAACCGTACGTCAAATCCGCCAAGGTCAGGATCGTTTTCAAGGAGAGGATGGACAAGTCCGATGAGTACTCCTATGCATCCCTGAGGGGGGACATGCTTGACGTATGTGTGGTCATCGGCATCGATGACGTGAGGGTCACCGCATGTCTAAGGTACGATGAGGAGTTGAAATATCCTTTGATGTACGTGTCGGACATAGAAGGGGATGCGTGATGGACAGGACCGTCGTAATTGGATTGGGGAGCCCCATCATGACGGACGATGCCATAGGCCTTGTCGTATCGGAGAAGGTCTCCTCTTTAAAGCTGGAATACGTGGACTGCCTCCAGGAGGCAGTCGGTGGATTGGAGATACTGCCCATGGTGCGTGGGTACAGGTATGCGATAATCGTGGATGCCATACAGACCTTCGATTACGAGCCTGGAACCATCATGATGTTCAACCTGGAGGACTTTGAGTCCACCGTCGCAGACGTTCCAGCGCATGATGTGAACCTTGCAACCGCCATAAGGTTGGGAAGGGAGTTGGAACCGGACATGATGCCGGACCTAGTTCGATTCGTGGCGATCGAGGTCGAGGACATACAGACCCTAGGGGAGTCGATGACACCTAAGGTCCATGATGCGATCGTACCCGCCACCAACGCGGTCCTTCACATCCTGTCCGA
>JGI996J12353_1000436_pt1 | contig 10150 bp, 9 predicted proteins | sample IntmicLarv5ML5BL_FD_12353 | JGI IMG/M metagenome (IMG submission 12353) | reverse complement strand
CTTGTTCACTTGTTAACTAATTCAACTATTTCTTCCACTAAACGAGCCACGTTAAAAGGTTGTCCTTTTACTCGATTGAATTGATATGGGTTAAATCCTCCGATTTTTGAACGTAGGAAATTAGCAAATTGACCTAAATTTTGCTCAACGACAATTACCTTTTTATATTTACGCATAATCTCTTCAGTATTTCTTGGAAGAGGATTGATGTAGCGGAAATGAGCAAATGCCACTTTCTTTCCTAATTTTTGAATATCTTCAACAGCTTCGGATAAGTGACCGTATGTACCGCCCCATCCTACAACTAAAACATCTGCGTCAACATCTCCTGTGACTTCTTGTAATGGAAGATAATCTGCAATTTTATCAATTTTTGCTTGACGGGCTTCCACCATTTTTTGGTGATTGTTCGGGTCTGTAGAAATAACACTTGTTACACAGTCTTTTTCCAAACCACCAATACGATGAGAAAATCCTTCTGTTCCCGGCACAGCCCAGTAACGAACATTATTTTCTAAATTGCGTTTGAAAGGAGTCCAACCTTGTTGGATTTCGGGAGTAACATAAGGAGGTTTGATTTCCGGATATTCTTCTAAATCGGGGATTCTCCACGCAGAAGAACCATTTGCAATATAACCATCGGTTAATAATATAACCGGTGTCATGTGTTCTAATGCTATTTTTGAAGCCCAAAATGCGGAATCGAAACAATCTGTTGGAGAAAATGCTGACATTACAACTGCAGGACTTTCGCCGTTTCTTCCATAAAGTGCTTGCATCAAATCGGTTTGCTCACTTTTTGTCGGCATTCCGGTAGAAGGACCGGCACGTTGAACGTCAATAATTACAATGGGAAGTTCAGCCATAACCGCCAAGCCAATGGCTTCGCCTTTCAATGCTAATCCGGGACCGGAAGTGTTTGTTGCTGCTAAATTACCCGCAAAAGCAGCTCCGATTGTCGTACAAATTCCGGCAATTTCATCTTCTGTTTGCAAGACTTTTACTCCTAACTCTTTTCTTGCAGCTAATTCCTGCATAATATCTGTAGCCGGAGTAATCGGATAAGAACCTAAAAACAAAGGCATTCCTGCTCTTTCTGCGGCAGCAATTAAACCATAAGCTGCTGCTGTATTTCCGTTGACATCCAGATAAAAACCTTTCTCTTGCGAAATGGTTTCAATACGATAAGTCGAAACTGTAGCATGTATATTATGTCCGTAGTTAAAACCTGCCTGTAATACTAATAAATTAGCTTTTAAAACCGCCGGTTTTTTCTTGAATTTTTCGGATAAAAGTTTTTCAACTATTTCTAAAGGACGATTAAATAACCAACAAACCAATCCCAATGCCAAAATGTTTCGGCTTCTTAATGCTTGTTTATTATCCGCAATCTCTTTTAAGCAATCTTTACACATTTGTGTAATTGGAGCTGCCACAACTTGAACAGAAGGCAATCCTAATTCTTTGAAAGGGTCATCTGTCACAAACAAAGCTTTTTCTAAATCTGATGCTTGAAAAGAATCTGTATCAATTATTACAACTGAATCTGATTTAAGAAATTGTGCATTTACTTTAAGTGCTGCAGGATTCATTGCGATTAAAACATCTGCTTTATCGCCGGGTGTGTAGATTTTTTTACCACCTAGTTGTAATTGATAGCCGGAAACTCCACTCAATGTTCCATGAGGAGCACGAATTTCTGCGGGAAAGTCAGGAAAAGTGATAATATCATTACCCAATTCCGCAGAAAGATTGGAAAAAAGCGTACCAACAAGTTGCATTCCGTCTCCCGAATCTCCGGAAAAACGAATAACAACACTCTCCAGTTCTTTTACCTTTGTGTTCTGTGTCATAAATAAAATATATATAGTCGATTTGTAATAACTACTTTTACTTTGGCACAAATTTAATAAATAATCGCGAATTTTCCTAAAAAACAGACAAAAACAAACCTATATCGTTAGCAGGAAGATTAAAATGCTTCGCAACATAGCCGTTTACTAACTTTCCGGAATACATATATAATCCTGAACGAAATTCTAAATCGGCTGCGGTTATTCCTGAAACTCCGCCTAAATCGCCCATTCGGAGAATGAGTGGCGTAAAAATGTTGCTTAGAGCCATAGAAGTCGTTCGAGCAACTCGCGAACTCAAATTGGGGATACAATAATGAAGCACGTGATGTTTATCGAAAATCATTGGGTGGTCTTTCGGCAAAAAACAAGTGGTTTCAAAGCAACCTCCTTGATTGACGCGCAAATCAATAATTAATGCACCTCGTTTCATTGTTTTAACTAAATCTTCCGAAATGACATAGCGCACCGGGTCGTTTATGTATCGCATTGCTCCGATAACTACGTCTGCCGATTCAAATGCGTTAACTAAAACATTGGGTTGAAAAACGGAAGTAAAAACAGGAGTGCCCAAGTCATTTTGTAATTTGCGAAGTTTGGCAATATCACTGTCAAATACTTTGACAATGGCTCCTAATGCTAATGCGGCGCGCGCGGCAACGGTTCCGGCGACTCCGGCTCCGATTATTACTACTTCGGTTGGAGAAACTCCCGGAATACCTCCCATTAAAATGCCTTTTCCGCCTTTTTCATTGCTCAACAATTCAGAGGCAACCAAAATAGAAGCGGCTCCTTCAATTTCAGAGATAGAATCCCGAACCGGAAAAGTTAATCCGGCTGAATTTATCAGTTCATAACCAACTGCGTTCAATTGTTTTGCTGCCATTGCTTTTATCGTATCTAAAGTGATATTCGGCATTTGAAGCATACTCAAAACAGTTGCTCTTTTCTTCATTAATTCAATCTCTTCAACCGTGGGAGGAGCAATTTTAAAAATTAAATCGCAGGCCAAAATCTGTTTTGTGTCTTTTTCAATAAAAGCTCCTGCTTCGGCGTATGTGGCGTCCGAATAATTGACACCCAAACCGGCACCTTCCTCAAAAAACACTTTGTGACCTGCATCTACAATCATGTCTACGGCTTCCGGTGTAAAAGCCAAACGTTTTTCTGCTTTAAGATTTTCTTTCGGGATTCCAATGGTCAGGGAGTGACGGGCATTCGTTATTTCCTTTAACAATTCTTGTGGAATTTTCAATGAATCACTTCTCTGTATTCGATTTGCTTTCATCGTTTTTTGCGTATAAAAGTGTTAAATTGTCAACAATGGTTTCAACGTCTTGCTGAGTCGTCAAATTTTTCGCATCAAAAATATGGGTGGCTTGTTTGTAATAACGTTCTCGGACACTCAAATTTTGAGCAACAAACTGCTTTATTTCATCTAAATTTTTGTCTTTGACAAGAGGACGGTTTTGTTTACAAAGCTCTAAACGCTGGGCTAATTCATGAACAGGGACTTGCAGGTAAATGGTTTGGCCGGAGTTATTCATTCGTTCCATGTTATCAAAAAAGCAAGGAGTGCCTCCGCCTGTAGAAACGATTACATCTTCAAATAGGGATATTTCCTGTAATGTTTTTCTTTCTAATTCCCGAAATTCGAATTCGCCATTTTCTGCAAATATTTCACTAATCTTTTTCCGGTAACGATTTTCAATAAATAAATCTAAATCAACGAATTGCAAGTCTAACTTCTTCGCTAAACGTTTTCCAATGGTTGTTTTTCCGGAACCCATATAACCGATTAAATATATCTTTCGCATACAGATTGAATATCTGACAAAGATACACGATAAAAATTAATTATCAATAACTTAACAGTCAATAGTCGCTAATGGAACGCGGATAAGACGGATTGGGCGGATAAACGCAGATTTTATAATATTTTTAAAATTCGCGTTTATCCGCCCAATCCGCCTTATCCGCGTTCCATTGGAGCTTTTTAATACGAAAAATGTTAGCTTAGTAGCTAAATTGGATTAATTATTTTAACATAAGTCGGTTCTTTCGAATTGTTTTCATAACATTCAATCGTAACTGGAAGGTTTTTGCTCGTGAAAAGAACAGCAAACTCGGCTAATGTTCCATTACCAGCTCTCAATATGAATTCTCTGTAGAAACTGCCATCACCCGATTCTATCATATCGCCCAATATCCAACTATCCGTCATTATAAGAGAATAACCCGGCAAAACATCCCACTGAGACCTCATAACTATCCGGTAAGGCAAACCTTCCGGTACTTCTACTGTAACCGGATACCAAATTCCCGAAAGACTGAGGATGCTTGCTTCAAATTCAGTATCATTTTCTGCCAATACATTAGGCGCATATCTGGGAAAACTGCCAAATTCAGGAAATTTCACCAAAGAGCCTATTTTATACGAAGTTTTTTCGAGAAATTGATAGACCAAACTTTCAAAATCCGGAATGACCGCTTCCACATTCAGTTCTGCAAATTTATTTTCCAAATTTTCGCGCACTCGCTGTAAATTCAATGCATTGGCAGTAGAAGCTAAACGAGAGCCTAAATCCATATTGTTTAACTCGCCGTCCGTTTGAATATCGTCCGAAATATCTGCCATCAATTGCATCACATCAGCCGTTGGGGAGTAGCCTTGTAAAATTGAAGCTACGGTAATCAATGAAGCGTCTAATGTCAAATCAAATGTCTCAAAAGCCTCAGCTTCGAACTGTTCCAAATCAAAAATAGCAAACACTTCTTTTTCGGCTTGGGCTTTCGCTTCGGCAAAAAGTTTTTTATCCTCTTTGACTAAATATTCGATGCGTGATTTTGCCAAATGCGTTAATACATTGACATTAGCCGAATTTACATCAGCAATATCAACCAATGCATACAAAGTGATTTGTCCCGGAGAAAGCTTTCCCGATACTTCATTAAAATAATAGCCATCGGCTTTCAATTCGACATAAGGAGAACTTAATTCGATATTTTTCTGCTCAAATGCACCGGAATTGCTGGTTATACGAGTGGAATATACTCTGCCGGTTTGATTGAGCTCCGAATCCAATTCATAAATCGAGACAGATGAACCGTTTATAAACGGTCCTTTTTGCGCATATCCTGAAAAGACCGATTTGGTTATTACAGGATTTTCTACTGGGGGAGGAAGTTCTTCTTCCACTGGCGGATTGATGATTTCAGCCACCTCGGGAGATTGTTCACACGAAAAGAACAAAAATGCTCCCAATAAACTCAATAAATAAAATTTTGTTTTCATGGTTTTCTTATTTAATAATTATGTAAAAAAGTGCTTTCCAATCTGGATTATTTTCATTTTTGACTTAGTTTTTAATAATTTTCTCTCGAGCGAGTATTTTTCCTGTACTCTTATCAAATACACACAGAAGATAATTTCCTTGCGGAATTTCCCAAAGTGGAATAATTACACTGTCTTCATTCCGAATTTCTGTTGCAATAAGTGCTTTTCCCGATAAATCATATAAAACAATTCGACCGGAAATAGCATCTTCAAATGAAAGGGTAATATTATCAGCTTCTTGTTTTATTTTTAAAATCTGTTTCTTATCCGCAGACTCAATACCTGAAGCATCATAATTATAAAAACAATCTGACCCTAGGTTTGGGATTTTTTCTTCATGCCAAAAATCTAAATTTTTCCACAATAAATCCTCTGTTTCATAACAAGTTAAATACAATTCCAGATAATTAGGAAACATCGGATGCAGGACATAATAGTTGAATCCAAAACTAGAACCAATTCCTTCTATAAATTCCAAATGATAATCTTCGACATACAGCCACCCCTTTAAATAAATTTGTGTTCGAATATGCTTTCTATCCTCTTTATAATAAACAGAATCAATTAGTGTATAATAACCTGCTTCATCTTTTTCAATTCCTCTAAATAGAGAGGAACCTAAATAATCTTCTACGAAAGGAGACGTAAGTCGAAAAGTATCACCAACCAGTAGACTCATATCAGAAACAAGATGTTCTTTTCCATCCGGACCGTATTCTCTCACATATAATCTCCCGGTTTCAGTCTCCTCTCTCATACACATATCATGTTCTTCAAAATAAAAAGAATAAGAATAAATAGAATAAAAAGCTTTCTTATACACTTTATCATCTATTATTGTATCTATATTTAATGTTTCATACATATCAGTCATACCTATATCGTAAAAAGACCCAAATACATACCACCGGGTAAACTCTTTTCCGAAATAAGAGCGGTAAGGTTGAGAGAATGCAGTTAACATAAAGGACAAGAATAGACTTAATAAATAAATTTTTGTTTTCATAATAATTAGTATTTAGAAACTGTTTATAATCGCAAAATTGAAAAACGCCACTTTTTAAATTGAAAAACGCCGAAAAATTTTATTTTGATAACACGCTAATAAATAGCAAAATAATAGCGCAAACGCTTGTGCAATTCAAGTATTTGCGCTATCTTTACAGTATGAAAACGAGCCGAAAACTAAGAAGCTTTCTTTGTCTCAATCATTCGCGTTAACATCATATCAATGTATTTTGATTGTGGGTTTAATCGCGTTTCATGCGTTTTCAATACTGCATTTTCAAAAGGGTTATTAATGTTATGGTTTTCGCTTAACCATTCGCAAAGCTCGATTAAAGAGCTTTTGTTCGAGGTAAAAAACACATAATTACTTTCATTGAGAACGTTTAGAACGTTTAGAAAATCGGAAAGCTTCCAATATTGGTCGGAAAGATACGTTTTTGTATCAGTCGTTAAATATGGCGGGTCAACAATAAACAAAACGCCTGGAATATCTTTATATTGATTAAATAGTTCCAAATAATCACATTTTTCCACCTCTAATCCTTGTAAATATTCAGTTGCGTTAACATCGTAATTGTTTTGTTTTATGTTGTTGTATAGCGTTGACGCTTTGAGCTCGTCAAAATTAGTAACATAATTAGCCGAAAACAGCAACGCCGACGATAAAGTAATGTAATCGACAAAGCCACTCTTTTCTCCCTTTTCAATCCTTGAGAGAATAACACTTTTATAAGCTTCGCTTATGCGCTTTTCGCGCGGATAATCACATAAAAGAACTCTTATGTCAGCCAACAACTCATTCGTGCGCTCAACGTTCCGTAAACGCGTCGAAAAGCCATCGTAATCATTGTAAACAACTTTACACCCTGGCAAAACTCGTTTTGTGGTATGCGAGAGCAAGCCCGAGCCGCCGAAAAGGTCGATAACGACCTTTACATTCTGGCTTTGGTGCATCTCTCTTAACACACTAACAAAAGGCTCAACAAAATATCTTTTTTGCCCTTGAAAAGGCAAGGGAGCAACTTTATATCGTTTAAAATTCATTATAATTACTATTTAATTGTTATTCTTAATATAATCTGCAAAACGAATTGCAAAAAAACTTCTTATTTCTCGAACTATTATAACGTCATATCGGTATATTTAGCGGTGCTATTAGGCATCATTTTTTTGTGGATTAAACACCTTTTAAATGTTATTTAAAGACTATTTAACCAAAAATATTTGACTTCTTGTCCTTCCTTTTTTTGGAGGATTAAAAACTGTTGAATACTTTTTAACCTGAAGCTTCAATTGATATTTGCGTGGATTCGGACTGTACGACACCCTTACAACAGGCGCGCGATGCAGTTGCAAGCTCAAAGCTGGCATATCTCTCTTTTCCGGAAGATACGACACTTGAGCAACCGATTTTGGATTTAAATTTAGACTCATACTCTCAAATTTGAATCATAAATAACATTTGTTTCGATTTTGCAGTAGCGCAAAAACACTTTCTTTGCTTCATAATTAGCCGAATCAGCTAATAAAGTGTAGTATTCTTTATCTGCATTTGTAACGGCAAACTCGTTATAATAAGCAATTTTATCATGTACAATATCGGCGAATCGGACAGGTTCTCCAGTCTTTGCGCCAGTTTTATGATATAGCATTAAAACAGAATCGTTAACAGGGCTTGAAAATCGTGGAAAAGCAGAAGGCACATTCAAAGAATCGTATGGTATCACTTCTAACGATTCGCATGGTGTATTGATTACCTCTCTAAGTGTTACATTTGATGTGCGAGCCATATAAGTAGCGGTTATTGTGTTTGGAGTACAAAAAATGTTATTGCGCGTAACAATAATATCTACTTTGCCGTTTTCTTTTACGACAATACCACTATCAATATTAAGTTCGTTGGATGTGTCGAATACTTTATATCGTTTGTTGGGTTCGAGTGTAAAAACGCTGCTTTTTGGAACTATTTCCGCACCAAATAAATTTTGTCGCTTACCTATATATATACCACTTGTTTGAGCAGATGCGAAACCAAAATTATTGACACCTTCAAATGCTGCATATTTTTGTAGCTCAATGATAGCAGATGTGTATCTATTCCATGTCTGTCCAGCAAATGCAGAAGGATTATTATTTGTTATTAAATCGCTTTCAGAATCATACTTGAAAATATTTCCGACCTGTGCAGATGCTATGCCTGTTGTCGGATTGACATTTAAAAATTGATTGTTAAAAGTGCTTATTTCAGCAGGTGGTAAAGCTCCCACATAGTCGCCTGTTTCGCTCGCATGAAGTGCAACATTTTGTGGGTCAGGATTCAAATAAAAAGATTTAGGCGTAACATTATCATTTTCATATTCAGAAAAAATATTAGGTAGTACGCCACCATCTTTCCGCTCTTTAACTATCTGACATGTTTCTATTTTTTGTCCATTTATATTAATTGTTCCAAATGCAGTATCTAAAATAGTATTTGAACCAAATTCGCTCCAAGTGGGGTCAATTGCCTTTTTTAAAAGGCGGACATTCTCAAAAGAATCGTTTACCCATTGCGCCGAATATACGGTATTATTATATTTAAATACACAAGTCGAAGGCATAAGGCAATAATGAGTCGCCGTACCAATAATAAATTCCGTATAAACTATGCAATTAGCAAAAATAAAACTAGCATTTCTATATGCGCCCGTTGAGTTCACTCCACGTCCTACATCGCCTGAATATTCGGTAGAAACGCATCTCTGCTGTGGCGAACCAGCAGTTCTTTCAAAGCTCCTAACGATACAATCGGTATTGCCTGAGGCTAATAAATCAGCTCTAATATTAGCACAGTTAGAAAGATTACTTCCCGCAATAAATTGCCACTTTTCGTCACCACGCACATTAAAGCAACCATTCTCAATGAGTGCTCCTCGCAATATCTTTGCTTTTCCTAATGTATTTGCTTTCGCGTGCGATGCATAAGGCTTTTCGATAGAGCCATCTCCAAATAAATCACTCCCTAATTCCGCATGAATGTAGGCATAATTACCAACAGTTTTAAATAACGCTTCCATTCTTTTCTATATTTACTTTTATATAATCCATATTCCAATTCTCAGAATTAAGCATATAATGATTAGTTATTGTGATTTGATAATCAGAAAAATAAAATTTCCATTTTTCTGGGCGTGCAAAACGGTCAAAAATAGAAGGTGAAATTTTTTCAGGTTCTTTCGTATCTTCAACTATTTTTCCGTGCAATCCAAGTCTGTCAACGGCTTCTTGTTTGATTTCATTTGGCACAGACCACGACAAAAGCGGTGCAATATTTTCATTATACCATGCTTGGGCTTGTTCAGACTGGTCTACTAATTTTAGTTCATTGTCCCATGTAACATTTTCGTTTATAACTGTTTTCATACTATTGATATTTTTTTTATACTTCCATAAATTCGACATTTATCACTCCTTTTTCAAATCCGGCTTTTAAATCTACCAATATCTCAAGCATTGTTTTTCCGGGCAATTCAACGCCAACAAGCGAATCATAGACTGTATCTCCAATTTTAAATGATACCGAGAAAATGGAATCACTTATTGTAACGTCTTCAAATCGTACTTTGGTTTTCCAAATAAATTCATCATCCCCGCCACAAACAAAGACTTTTAAGCCCGGCTTAATATTTTCGATTCTTTCCAAAATATCTTTTATTTGGTTATCTACAGATTTTTTATCTGATTTTTTATCCAGTTCGTTTTGTAAGCCGTCAATTTGTGTTGATGGTATCTTTTCGGATTTGTGCCAAAAAGAATCAATCCAAGAAGCAAATTGTGAAGCTAATGGCTTAGCACCTCTTTTGAACCATTGTTTTAATGTATTTCTATCAACTATTGCCATAACTATACTGTTTTGATAATAAATGCGAGCGTGTAATACGGCGGTCTGTTTTCGTGAGCACCATTACGGCTT
>JGI996J12353_1000435_pt1 | contig 10163 bp, 8 predicted proteins | sample IntmicLarv5ML5BL_FD_12353 | JGI IMG/M metagenome (IMG submission 12353) | reverse complement strand
CGGGTGTTGATGCAATGTTGGCATCGTTAGACCCGTACACGACACTTATACCCGCCGAAGAGAGTGAAAGTGTAGAGCTTATGAGAACGGGGTCGTATGGAGGAGTAGGTGCTATAATAAGGGCGTCGGAAGAGGGTATTCTAGTTGTAGAGCCGTACGAAAACTCGCCTGCCGCCAAGGCGGGGCTTATCTCAGGGGATATTATCCTCAAAGTTGACACAATGGCGACAAAGGGGCTTAGTGCAGATGAGGCGAGCACTAGAATGAAGGGAATTCCCGGAACGAGTGTGACGTTTAGTGTAAAGAGACTTAGGAGCGGAGCAATTGAGACGATAGAGATGATAAGGGAGAAGATACACACTCCCGATGTCTCGTACAGCGGAGTTATTGCCGACACCATAGGTTACATGAGGGTCTCTAATTTCACTATGGGGGGGTCAAAAGATGTAAGGAGAGATTTTATCAATCTGAAAAATAATTATGGGATAAAGAGGCTGATTATCGATTTGAGGGGTAATGGCGGAGGAATCTTGGATGAGGCTGTGGGATTGGTTTCACTTTTTGTTCCCAGAGGGACTAAGGTTCTGAGTTCAAGAGGGAAATTGGCGGCAGCAGATATGGACTATTATACCGATAGCGAACCGGTAGATCTGGAGATACCGCTGATTGTTTTGGTAAATTCGAGGTCGGCATCATCATCGGAGATAGTTGCCGGGGCACTGCAAGACCTCGACAGGGCTGTTATTATGGGAACGAGAACATTTGGGAAGGGGCTGGTTCAATCGATAAGAGATGTGGAATATGGTAATATCCTTAAGATTACAACGGCCAAATACTACACTCCAAGCGGCCGCTGTGTGCAGGCGATAGATTATTCAAACAGGAACGAAGACGGCAGTGTCGGGCATATCCCCGATTCGTTGATAAAGGCCTTTAAGACCTCTAAAGGGAGAATAGTTTATGACGGAGGAGGAGTTACCCCCGATGTTGCAATTGCTTCGGAGAGCTACGATAGACTTTTAATATCGCTTATATACAATGAGATCCTTTACGACTATTCGGTACAATACTTTAGGGAGCACCTCTCCATAGTCTCTCCGACGAAGTTTGTTTTAAGTGATAAAGAGTATGAGGAGTTTGTAACGTGGGCCGTTGCCAAGGAGTTTGACTCCAGAACGGCATCGGAGGTTGAATTTGACAGACTTGTTTCGATAGCAAAGGGTGAGTCGCTGTACGATAACATGAAAGAGGAGTTCGATGCGATGGAGAAGAAGGTTAAGATGGATAAGAAGGCCGTACTTATAGCAAATAAAGATGATATAAAAGCGGCGCTTGAAGAGGAGATATGTGTACGCTACTACTTTCAGAGGGGAAGTATCGAGAGTATGCTAAGAAATGATAAGCAACTTTTAAAGGCGATAGAGGAAAATTACGCACTTTAACGGGAGTTGCTCTGACCGTGGGGACAAAATATTGAGCAATGAGGAGGCTTTTTTTTCCGGAGATATGTCCGGTATGCGGGAGAGTTTTGGTGGGAGGAGAGAGGCATATTTGCCTGAAGTGTCTTTCGGACCTTCCCTACTCCTATTTTTGGGAGTGGAGATATAATCCTGCGGAGGAGATGCTGAACAGGAAGCTCGATGTAGAAAAGGCTGTCTCGCTATTTATATATAGAGAAGATAGTCGTTGGAAGAGCTTGATTCACAATTTTAAATATGGGGGAGACAAAGTCCTGGGGCGTTATCTCTCAGCAATGTTGGGCAAAAAAATCTTAGATAGTGGAATCTTTAAGTCTGTCGACCTGATAATTCCGGTTCCGCTACATCCGTTGAAGAGGTGGAAAAGAGGTTTTAATCAGGCTGCCGTAATAGCGCATGAGCTTGGCAGGGCGCTTGGAGGCATCGAGGTTAATGAAAAGGTGCTAAGGCGCAGAAAAAATACAACTTCACAAACCATAAAGGATAGGGACGAGCGCGAGATTAGCGTAAGTAAAGCGTTTTGTTTGAACAGGCGCGGGATTGAAGGGAGAGAGGTGCTACTCGTAGATGACGTGCTTACAACTGGGGCGACGATATCGGCCTGCGGGAAGGCTATCCTTTCGGTTCCCGGTACTCTCCTGAATGTTGCCACATTAGCTTATGTCGAGTAGAATGACTAAGTTTGCAGATATTTTTAGATATGCCCGACTTTATAAAAATAGAGCTGATTGATATTATCGATATCATAATTGTTGCTTTTCTGATTTATCAGGGATATAAATCTTTGAAAGGCACATCTGCTCTTACTATTTTCTTTGGGATCATTCTCTTCTATTTTATATGGCTTATTTCCAATGCCCTCAATATGGAGTTGCTAAGCACTATAATGGGGCAGGTTATCGGAGTGGGAGTTTTGGCTATTATAGTCATTTTTCAGCAGGAGATTCGAAGATTTTTTATGCTGATAGGGAACAGATATTTGCAATCGGGGGGTAAGTGGAGAATCTTCAAGCCCCTTTTTGAATCAAAGAGTAAAGGGTTCCCGGCAGAGGCACTTAACGAAATTACTCAGGCGTGCGGCAGTATGTCAAGTTCGCGGACAGGGGCGCTTATCGTTTTAGAGAAGAATTTTTCTTTAGAACATATTATAGAGAACGGAGACAGATTAGATGCCGTGGTGAGCAGAAGGCTGATAGAGAATATATTTTTTAAGAACTCGCCGATGCACGATGGAGCAATGGTTATAAACGGCAACAAAATTATTGCAGCCAGATGTACGCTTCCCGTATCCGAAAATAGTGCTATCCCGGCCGATTATGGGATGAGGCACAGAGCAGCGGCAGGTATTACCGAGCAATACGACGCTGTGGTAATTGTAGTGTCGGAAGAGACGGGAGATATCTCGTTTGTGCAGAATGGAGAGATAAAGAAGGTGAGTAGTATAACGGAACTTAGGATTACAATTGAGAACTCATTTAAATAATATTGAGCTTAAGATAGGGTTTGACAAGATACGCTCTTCGGCCGAAGCGCTTTGCAGAATGGAGAGTGCAAAGAGGAGAATGCAGGATACCGGATTCTCTTCCGATATTGAGCAAGTTGATAGGTCGCTGACAGTTACGGACGAGATGCGAGTTATTCTGATGATGGATACCGGTTTCCCCGATACGGGGTTTGTCGATACTGCAAACTTCCTCAAATATATAGAGACCGACAACTATATAATAGACCTTCAGTCGGCATCCAAATTAAAAAACTCATTGGAGGCGCTACGCCTTATAACGCTCTTTTTTAAAAATAAAAAAGAGGGAGAATACCCTGCCCTGCGAAAGCTGGTAGAGCCGATAGTCCTTTTTCCTGAAGTAACCAGGAGGATCGACTCCATTGTTGACAGGTTCGGAGGGATGAAGGATAATGCCAGCGAAGATTTGCAGTTGATACGTAGAGCGTTAAGAGATGCCGAAGGCTCTATTTCAAAAAAGATAAACTCTGTGCTTAAAAGGGCGCAAGCAGAGGGAGTGGTGGACGAAGATGCCTCTGTGTCGGTAAGGGATGGCAGAATGTTGATACCGGTTCAGGCGCACAATAAAAAGAGGGTGCCCGGATTTGTGCTCGACGAATCGGCTTCGGGCAAAACACTCTATATAGAGCCGATAGAGATAGTTGAGCTTAATAACCAGATAAAAGAGTTGCGCTTTGCAGAGCAGCGCGAGATTGTAAAGATATTAAAAGAGTTGACCGACTTTCTGCGCCCCTACCTTCCCGAGCTGTTGGTGTCGGCCGATATTCTTACCGAGATAGACTTTATAACGGCTAAAGCGCTTTTGGCTTTAAGGATGCAAGCCGGAAAACCTATTTTGGCAATAGAGCGGGAGTTGATTTTGCGCAACGCGAGGCATCCTATCCTCGAAGCAACGCTCAAAAAAGAGGGTAAAGAGATAGTTCCGTTGAACCTGAATTTGAACAGAGAGAAGAGAATCCTTCTGATATCGGGGCCGAATGCAGGAGGAAAGTCGGTCTGCCTTAAGACTGTAGGGCTTCTTCAATATATGTTACAGTGCGGCTTTTTGGTTCCGGCATCCGAGAGTTCGGAGTTGCCGCTTTTCAGCAGGATATTTATAGATATAGGAGACGAACAATCGATTGAAAATGATTTGAGCACATACAGCTCCCATCTGAAAAACATGGGCTCCATTCTTAAAGGGGCAGACGATAAGACGTTAATACTTATCGACGAATTCGGGTCGGGAACCGAGCCTACTGCCGGAGGAGCGATAGCGGAGGCGATATTGCAAGAGATTGAGAAGCGTGGCTCGATGGGGGTAATTACAACCCATTACAGCAACCTTAAGTTTTACGCAAGCAGTAGTAAGAGCGTGATAAACGGAGGGATGCAATTTGATGTTCAGAATATTCGTCCTCTGTTTAAACTCGAGATAGGTGTGCCGGGGAGCTCTTTTGCCTTTGAGCTGGCAAAAAATATGGGGTTGCCCGAAGAGTTGATAAAGGTGGCGGAAGAGAGAGCAGGAACGGAGTTCGTCGATCTCGAAAAGCACCTTAAAAAGATAGCGCGTAACCGGAAGGCCTGGGAAGAGCGCCTTGCGAAGATCAAAACAACAGACAAGACACTCGAAAGCATAACTGATAAGTATCAAAAAGAGCTTACGGATATAAGTAATCTGCGTAAAATTATAATAGAGGAGGCGAAAGAGGAGGCTGCCCGGATGTTGGCAGAAGCAAACCGTAAGATAGAAACCACTATAAAAGAGATAAGAGAGAGTCAGGCCGATAAAGAGAAGACCCGTATCGCGAGGAAGGAGCTTGCAGAATTTGCAGCGGAGGCGGCCAAAGAGGTTAATAGTGCAAATGATGAAAAAATTGCACGTAAGATGGAGCAGCTACAGCGCAGAAAAGAGAAGCGTGAAGAGAAGAAACAAAACAGGGAGACGCAAAAAGGGAGCGAAAGGATATCAGCAGGTGGTGTCGTAAAAGGGGTAACGGAATCTAAAGAGACTCCTATTAAAAAAGGGGATAAAGTGAGGATAAATGGAGGCGACCTGATTGGAGAGGTATTGAGTTTGGATGGTAACACAGCAAACCTTGCAATGGGCTCCGTTATGATTCGCCAACCCCTCTCCAAAATAGAAAAAATTTCTGAAAACGAATACAAGGATGTTGCTAAAAAGCTTAATGTAAACAAGATAACTGTTCATGAAAGCGAAGAAATTACCAAGAGGCGGCAAAACTTCTTTCCTACCATAGATATTAGAGGAGAGAGGCTTGAGCAGGCGTTGAATATAATTATCTCTTTTATTGACGATGCAATTATGGTAGGTGTTTCGGAGGTGAGAATACTTCATGGTAAGGGGAATGGTGTTTTACGCGAAGAGATAAGAAAATATCTGAAAACGATAGGTGGAGTTACCTCCTTTAGGGATGAACATATAGAGATGGGTGGTTCGGGAGTAACAGTTGTAAAACTCGACGATTAGGAGTAGTGCAAGAGGTTGATAAATTCTGCAGAATTCAGATATAGATGGTTATACAGTAAGACAGATATATAGAATATAAGAAATAAGTAAATTAAGAATATTATTTGTTACAATATGAAAAGAGCTGGTTATTTGGTGTTTGCGTTAATGACGCTTATTTTGGTAAGTTCGTGCGGAAATAAGGCGGATGAAGCTAAATTGCAGGCAGTCGAATTTCTCGATGCCTATTTTAAGGTAGAGTATATGCGTGCGGCAGAGTATTGCACCGATGAACTTAAAGGTGAAATTATCAAAGCCTTTGAGCAGATAGAGTCACTTGAATCGGGTATAAAAGAGAGTGTGATACAAAATACATCACGGACTAAGACGGAGATAGTATCTGTAGATACCGAGTCTAAGAAAGATACGGTAGTTGTTAATTATAAAGTCATTTTGCCCAATTTCCCTAATGGAATAGATAATCGGCTCTCCCTTATAAAGGAGAATAAGATTTGGAAAATTTGTGACCTTGGACAGTAATGATAGAGCAGTTTATAAAATTTGGAATAGTAGGCTTTTCAGGTCTTTTTGTCGATTTCGGTACAACTTGGCTTCTCAAAGAGAGAGTCGGGCTCAACAGATATATATCCAATAGTATCGGGTTCCTACTGGCTGCATCGTCCAACTATATTTTGAACAGGGTATGGACATTCGGTAGCACCAATCCCGATATAGGTCTCGAATATTCGCTTTTCTTGGTAATATCGGCTGTGGGATTGCTTATAAATAATGCAATACTATATCTGTTTTCGGAAAAGATAAACATATCATTCTTCCCTAAGAATGTGAAACTACGTTTTTATCTCTCTAAGCTGATAGCTACGGCAACAGTTACCGTATGGAACTTTTTGATGAATTATTTTTTCACCTTCTCTCTCTAATCTTAAAATGGCCGTTTTGGATATCCATATTCATAGCACATTCTCTCCTGACGGGAGAATGACGATGGAAGAGGCTATAAATGCTGCAATCAGCAATGGACTGGAGGGAATAGCATTTACTGATCATCTTGATATTATGGCCCCCGACGACGATGAGAGGTTTATGTTCAACCCCGCCGAAGCGAGGGTAGAGATAGAGCAGTTAAAGAGGAGATACCATGACTTTAAGATTTTCTCGGGGATAGAGGCCGGAGTACATCCGCTCTCGGCTCAAACGGTAAAGGAGTTTTTATCGCGATATGAGTTTGATGTTATAATTGCATCGATACACTACTTAGATGGAGTAGATCCGTATATAGGGGACTTCTATAGAGGGAAAACGATGAAAGAGTCGTACGGCAGATACTTTGAGGCGATGCATGAGTCTATAACGGTGTTGGAAGATTTTGATATTTTGGGACACTACGACTATATCGGCAGATACTCCCCATACCTCGATCGCTCCGTTAAATACCGCGATTTCCCCGATATTTTCGACTCTATATTCAAATATTTAATAGAGAAAGGCAAATCGCTCGAAATAAACACAAATACATACCGTCGCAGGGATGACATAGCCCCTCCGCAACCGGATCCTAACGTACTAAAGCGCTACAGAGAGATGGGAGGCGAATTGGTCTCGCTTACCTCCGATGCCCATACCACAAGCAGGATAGCTGAGAATTTCGACTATTATATACAATTCATTAAGAGGTGCGGATTTGGGTACCTTACATATTTCGACAAACGTGTTGCCGTAAAAGAGAAAATATAGAGGATGCGTGTCCGAAAATATTCTATTGACTCTGCATTTCAGGCGGTTGTTCGAATTTTAAAATCGTGTCGATATACTCCCGCTGTTTGCCTGTATATTCAAAGCGCTGAATCTCTCCTGAATCCGATATGAGTATCGAATATCTCTTGAGCGATTCGATCCACTCCTTCTGGATTTTGCATAGCGCTTCGTTATATGAGTCGATAGCGCTTATAGAGAAGATACGAACCTGCGCAAATTGGGTGATGCCGTTTTCAAAATGGAGATAAGATGCCTCCAGGTCTACGGCAGAAACATAGATATACATTTTACTTCCCCATTTGCTCGCTCCGTCTGTAGCCATCTGTTCGAGAGCATCCACTATGTCGTGCAGCTCCTTCTTCAATGTGGTAAGGTCGTTATAGGATAACAGACCTCTTTTGTAGAAGTATTCAATATCTTTGGCTGCAGACCAGAATACATTATTGTCAATTACAATGGTGACGGTTTGAATGGTTTGGATATTGCGATAGAACTCACTATGTGCCCTTAAAATTTTATCGGGGAGGGTAAAGTCGGCAAATTTGTCGTGAACATCTATCTTCTGATTTTGATGCAGCCATTTATATACGCGGAATCGCGAGAGAGCCTTATATTGTATATGGAAAAAATAGGGAAGTGTATTGATAGACATACGGGCATTAGTGTCGGATTGATCACCCATCTCCTTGAATACCTTCCCATATTGGAGAATCATACTTTCATAGATACCTAAGTAGTCTAATTTCTGTAACATGTGGATATTAAAGAGGGCATTCTCATCTTTTTTTAGCCCCACGATATTATCGATAGAGAAGCTTAGATTCTGTGACAATGTTATCACTTCGTCAAAGGTAAAGTTTATCTCCCCTCTTACTCTGCGATAGGCGGATTCTCTGCCAATATTCAACGTGTCGGAGAGATAGTTGGTCAAATTGACTCCATCGGGAATGTTTTCGCGGATCGTTTTAATCAGATGCTCGCGAGTTGAGTTTTTCATATAACTAGGTTTTAGGCGGCGATGCTCATTTTTTGCAAAAATCTCTGTAAAAATACTCACTTTTTGCAATTATCACCATAAAAAAGGAGGTAATTTCTTGCTCCACCCCTATAATCTATCCATAATGAGAGGAGAAACATCTCCCTTACCGCAATATTTGTTGACGGAGGGCCTCAAATTTATCCGTATTAACAACATGAACAACAGGTAGAACAGAGACCTTTGCAGTGTGAAAATTGGACGATTGAGGCGAGAGATGCAACACTATTGGCTTACCTCATTCCCATTTTGTGTGATAGAGGTTTGTGGAGAGAGGATGATGGTAATGAGGTATATGCCAATAATTCCAAAACGAATTTTTAACAATTAAATATTAAAAACGGATGAAGAAAATATTACCATTAGCTCTATCGATTGTTGCAGTAATAGTAGCAATATCGTGTACAAAAAATAACGATCTGGAACTTCTCTTTGGAAAGAGAGTAAAGTTTGAAACGAATATCACAGCGACCGACCTGGCAACGAGGGTTGCCGACAATGTTTGGGATGCTCAGGATGCAATAGGTGTATATGTGTTTGAAGAAAGCTCGGAAACTATTGTGGAGGGATCGGGAAATATTGAATTTATAACCAATACGGGTGGTGTAAATGGGACCTTCACAGCAAAGGACGAACCGATATACTTTCCCGATAATGGAGATAAGGTTAGATTTATGTCCTATTATCCGTACAAATCGCAAATAACCTCCTTTACTTATAAGGTAGACGTAAGCAATCAAACGAGTCAATCTGCAATAGACCTACTCTATAGTTTTGATAGAGAAAACGCTTATGATAAGACAGTTTTAAATAGAACGATACCGTTAGGTTTTGATCATAAACTGACAAAAATAGTAATCAATGTTAAAATTGGGGATGGTCTCGAAAATAGTGATCTCAAAAACATGGAGGTTCTCCTTGCGGGGCTGAATACTAAAGCCGATTTTAACCTTCTCGAAGAGGAACTTAGTAATCGTACGGCAATAAAGGATATTATACCTTTCAAGCAGTTGGCAACCAAAGAGGGTTTTTACGCTAGCTACGAGGCTATAGTTATACCTACCGACGGTACTCCGGAAAATGCAAAAATAGTATTTGACTTCAATAATGTGGCTGAAGTAGAAAGCAATGTCTTTTCTTGGGTTTTTCAGGGTGCATTATTAGGGACATATAAATATACATATAACGTTATGATCAAACGATCGGAAATTATCGTTCTGGCAACGATAAACGATTGGTCTGACGGAGGAGAAAACGACACAGATGCTCAATAAATTATTTGGTAAATTTTGACTTGGCTTTGTAAATTTTCACGGAGTGAAGGTTGAGCAAGTGTAGTGTGACCGTGAAAAGAGTTCTGAGTGTAGAGCGATATGTGTGGAGTGATAGCACAGAACAATAAAGCCAAGTCAAAATTTTTTAATTAATTCACCCTTTGGGGGATTGTAAAATATTTAGGAATAAATACCTTTGATCATCTTATTAACCCTTTAAATAGAAAAACATGAAGAAGATAGTATTAACCATTGCGGCAATTTTACTTACAATCGGCGCTTTTGCTCAAAAGACCGAATGGGGCATCAAAGCCGGGATTAACGGAGCAGCCGAAGTAGTGGGAAAAGGTTCTACCGATTTACGTATGGGATTATATGCCGGAATCTTAGCAGAGTTTACCGTCAATAATATTGTTGGGATACAGCCGGAACTGGTATATTCGATGCAAGGGGCTACAACAAAAAGAGGCAATAGAACTTATACCGATAAGTTTGATTATGTGAACCTTCCTGTTATGCTAAAGTTGTACGTTTGGGAGCGCCGCTTGAGTATAGATGCTGGTCCTCAGTTCGGTTATATGGTAAGTGCAAAAGAGACGGATACAGATATATATGACAGGATCGATAA
>JGI996J12353_1000434_pt1 | contig 10171 bp, 11 predicted proteins | sample IntmicLarv5ML5BL_FD_12353 | JGI IMG/M metagenome (IMG submission 12353) | reverse complement strand
TTATAATAACTCATAGCCTCCGCCCAGATTTGGTCAACAGGCATATTGTAAATTGCTTTTAGACACTTAGCGTTATCGTCCTCGTCTCGTGCTTGGCAGTCAATAGGTAAGAAACGCCTAGCCCCTGTTTGGTCGCTAATATAAAGCCACACATTTGTAGTTCCCCAGAATATGTTTTGACGATTGATAGTGATAGGAAACTTATCATAAGGGATACGCACATTTGGTCGATCCATGGATATAAAGGCTTTCATGAGTTCATTACTTGTTGGGTGCATAGTGGAGTTAGCCATCTCAGCTAATTCTATTCCCCAAAACATCTTGGTTAGTTCAATCGCTTCTTTCATGTTGTAATAATTGATAGGTGTATTATTAACCCAGTTCTTAGGTTCTTTATCGTACATACTACTACAATATAACTTTTGAACGAAAGTAGATTTACCATTTCCTTGAATACCATGTAATACAGGGATACCCTCCCACTTGATACCAGGTCTCATAACACGCCACACAGCGGCTGCCATCACTTTACGAGCGATTGCTCTTATAAGTGGTGTATCTTTTGCCATAAGATATGTAGTAAACATGGTCTCAATACGAGGTATGCCGTCCCAACTATCCTCAACACTCTCTAGGTATTGTTTAATTGGGTTATATTGTTCAAACCTCGCTACTTGACAAACTATATCGGTAATTTGTTGCTTACTCGCACGGATATTAAACTTACTAGTTTCAATATAGATTTGAACTTCAATAATGTCTGCGTCCTCAAGAGCTTTATATTTCCTATCTCTTGTTCCACCAATAGCACTCTCCATGTCCTTACATATCTCAATCGTGTAAGTTAGAGTGTTAGTTCTAAACATTCCCTTTAAGTTAGGATCGTTAAGCATTATCATTTGGATATTGTAAGGAGTAGATAGCAAAGTACCTTTCTTAGGGTCACGATAGAGAGTGTTTATCCACTCCTCGTCTGTCCCCACTAACTCAGTATTTTCGTCCATCTCCTCTTTAACTTCTTGAAGCGACAACGCCCATTCTTTACAAGCGTTAAAGTCACCCTTAAATAAATGTTCTTTAACAAGGTTAAAAGAGTCCATTTGTTTGCCTGATACTGGGTCGTGGTCGTGTGTGGAGTATAAATGAGTATCATTATCTAATACTCTTGCTCCTGGTGCTCCTTTGCTATCTTTATACTTATAGCGTGGAGACTCCGAAGTGGAGTTATAACCCAACTTGTAAACATCTGATAAAAACTTATCTATGGTTTCGGTAATAGAGAAAGCTCTGTTAAATGCTCCGATAACACCTTTCTTTTCTTTTGGTGCGACTGAGTTAGTAATAGCCATATCTTTTTTGACTATATCCTCAAAACTTTCCTCTACTTTGAGTAAGTGTTCCTCGACATTAAGAGGTTTACCCTCTTGGTAGTCAAAACCATATTCAACATCACGACACTTCGCTGGAAAATACATCACACGCCCAAAATCAGCGGTGGTCTTATCAAAGTTATGCTTACCTAGTAATTCAATCATGTAGTTCATGAGTTTAATATAGTCCGCACTTCCAACAGCACGATTGATAGGTACTAGAATACGATAGCGTGGTGCTTCTCTACTATGTCTAATGGTAGTATAGAAAATTGCTTGAGTGTTTGGGAACATACGAATAAACTTAGCCCAAACATTTTCTTTTGGGTAGTCAACATCAAAGGTTAACACTGTGCGGTTAATGACTTGCTCTGATTTACGAGACTTAGACACTACATTAACTTCCCCAGCAATAAAGAAACCTGTGTCTTTAAGATCCATGTATCTATTTTGGTCTTTAGGGTCGTCGCTATTGCTAAGATTAAAGATTTCCTCAATCGTACAATCAACTTCGGTTGGATATTGTAAGTTAAAAACTAATTGCTCAAAAGTTAAGTCAACGATTTTACCATCAACGACTTTATCAGTAATTTTATTACTTCTATAAAATGTAATTTTCATATTATAGTACCACCTGTGGTGTGTATGCTTGTGTCTTATCGTCGTAATGCCATAGAACCATTACAACTTCATTTTCAAAGTCTTGTTTACGCATATTAAGAAGTGCTACCAAAGCTGGTGAGAAACCAGTCACATAAACATTCAAAACTGCGTCGTTTAATTGCCCTTTGCTTACTACTATATCCCTGTATTTTTTTAGGTAAGTAGACGCTATTTGATTAAGGTCTTTAACATTTAACGGACAAGTCTTAGGAAAGATACTTTCCGTAATACTCACTCCTTGAGGGTTGGTGACTTCGTGTCGTGAAGCACACAACACTATATCGTAATTGATATTTCTTATCATAAATCTTTTCTCCTTATGATTTTAAGTTTTTAGTAAGCAGTAAACAGCCATATCAGACACATTGTAGGCGTTGCGTGGACGCCTCGTTATATCGTTTCGCAAATGGTCTTGGATACTGAGCTTTACCAAGATACGCACTCTTGTTTACACTTAGTATTACTTCCACACGCTTCACGACCAATCTGACCCTTAGCATTTAAGATTGCTCTTGCGGATATGACTGTTTACCGCTTACTACTTTTTTGTTTGGAGTGAGGGGGGGACTCGAACCTCCCATTTACCTGATTTCTCAAGTATGATTTTCCTTTAATCTACTCACCATGTTTAGAAAGGGACTTGCTAGGACTCGAACCTAGATACCTAAATCTCGTTATATTGTGTACACAACGCTTTTCCACATTAAGCTACAAGTCCCATTTAGGTTTTGAGGTGGGGTTGCTTTTGACTTTCAGGGCTTACGACTTCGTCAACGGACGGATCGACTACCTTATTGCGAGAAGTTTAAGAGAGGGCTGGTCTCCGCCTATCCTCTCCCCACCTTGTTAACTAATACATATCTTCGTCGTCAGCAACGGCTTTATCACCAAAGATAGAGTCAGTATCCACATTGTTTCCTAGTGGCTCTCCGTCCTCATGAAATTGTAAAGCAGTTAGACCGAAACTACAACCTAGATTGCTAGCAGCACTATAATTGTAAACTCGGATATAGACATTAACATAACAGCCACTATATAAGATGGACGAGTCCTCTTGTTTTACATTGGCTTTGTCATAAACTTTTGGCTTATAACCCACTTTGGCTTTGGCGTTAATGTAGATTGCGTCAGCATAGACATCGTCGTCTTTGGTGTCGCCATCTTTAATACCATCATTAAAGCGGTTCATATCCTTAGCAGTGACTTTGACATTACTCTTACCGCTACGGATACCAGAGGCTAGAGCTTCGCTCCTTGCTTCCTCAATCGCTTTGAGTAAGGCTTTCTCAGCGTCACTACCTTTTGGGATAATGAGGACTGAGGAGTAGTTTCCTGCTACCTCGTCAACTGAGAAACTTTTAGTGGTGTTATCAAAACTCACAGGGGTTTCAAGGTGAGCATAACTCAACCTTACATTTTTTAATACTACATCTGGCATAATTTAATTCCTCCTATTATTTAATGATTTAATTTTATGCTTTGGTGTTTTTGTCCCAGTGTTATCGCCTCACTGTACCATAGATTTAAGGCACTATGTCGCCTTGTCGGACTGATTGTATTTACTTAACGAGGTTCTATACTTCACAGTCCTAGTATATTATCTAGTGGGCTATCACCTTTAAGCTGAGCGATAAACTTCAGCGACTAGAATAATATCAACTAAACGCGAGGTATGTTAACAAACACTTCCTCTAATTTCGCTTTAACCTCAGCGATTTTGTCAACTGGGATATTGCGGAAGTTCTTGACACCATAAGCGTCTAAGATACCTCGATAAGCAGGACCATAAGCTCCGTTAGCATTGTTCTTAGCATAATTTGCTAAGTCCTCCGCTGTATTACCAGTTATTTCAACTGGAGTCCATTCACCCTCACTAGCGACTGGCTCAGGTGTCGGGGTTGGTACTACTTCGGGAGTAGTTTCAACGGCTTCTACTGGAGCTGGTGCTTCCTTAGGTGTTCTAGTTCTCGTGGCTTTTGGCTTTTCCTCAGCAACAGGTGCTTTGGGTTCGGGAACTTCGGTATTAGTGGTAGCAACGCTTTCAGTCACTCCAGCAATAGCGAGTAAGATTTTCTTTTGAGCGTCGGTAATACCCGTACCCTCTACGATAATTTCAATTTTTAACATAATAACTTTTTCCTCCTATTATTTAATGTTTAATTGATTTGACTAACAACTTCTTTTCTCAGTGGTCAACTGGTGCTCTAATTTCAATCATTTAATTGATCCTCCATCATTTAATCATTTAAGAGTTAAGAAGCGTGGTTAGTTAAGCCATCTTGCTGGTGAGGAACTACCTCACTCACGCTCTATCCATCTAGGGACTTCTTAACAATACTATTGTATCATACTTTAATAAAAAGTGTTAATAATTTTACAAAACTTTTTTTAATTCGGCAATTCTTGAGCTTCAGGTGGACTATATTCCACGATTTCGTCTAATTGAATGGTCGCTTTTCCTTGTGTGATAGAGCAATAGAAGTCTAAAATAACTCGCGATTGCTCCTCGGTACACACAATAACCTGTATCAATTCTTTCTTAGTTAATAGAGGGTTATCAGGAACTTGACTAATTCTAACAAGAGCATACATTCTATTCTCCATCATTTTGTCTCCTCATACACACAGATTTTCACTACGCCTAAGTCTGCTTTATCGTGGATATAATACTTATATCTACCACAATAAGCTACTGAGATTGTTAGGTCAGGTAAGTGTAATTTTTCAGTATATGTAAGTCGCTTTTTTTCGGTAGTACAAAGCACTAGAAAGTGTTGTATCACCTTAGCGTCAATCATAGTCTCTTTTAAGTCGTAATGTTTAATCATTTTGGTATCCTTTCTATAACAATCTTGTTATCACCATACAAGGTAATTTGTACCTCGTCGCCGTTCTCTACTTGGAGACTCTTTAACATGGTAGCAGTTAAGCCAACTCGTCCAGACTCTTTATTACTGTGCTTGTCAATCTTGCGTCTAACACGCTCAATAATTTTATCCATTTGTTATCTCCATTCCTCAGTAGCCTTGAAGTTATAGACAGGTTTTAATATCTCAACTACATCTACCATCTCTTTAATGTTATCTAGGATCGCCTCTATTGGTTTGTAAACCATTGGAGACTCGTCGATAGTGTCTTTATTAACTGAAGTGGAATAAATACCTTTCATAGACTCTTTGAAGTCGTCCAGGTTTACATTCTTTCTTGCTTGACTGCGTGATAAAATGCGTCCTGCTCCATGAGGTGCGGAACAATTATACTCCACATTCCCCTTACCCTTAACAAGCAACACACCATCTCTCATGTTAATAGGAATAACGCACAACTCGTCTTTAAGAGCTCTAATAGCTCCTTTACGGAGTATCTTAGTCTCAATCTCTATGTAGTTATGAATAGTATGTATTATATTTTTATGTATCTTACCCCATTTTAAGTGAGTATCCCATTTCATACCTGTAAAGATTTCCCATGCGATAACCAAACGATTAAACAAAGCATAACCTTGACATATCTCCATGTCATGTAAATAGTTAGCCATATCCTCGCCTGTAAGATAGAGTAAGTCCTTATTAACACTAGCGGTAGCCTTAGAGAGTTTAGTAATCTCGTTTTGCCATTCACTTGATGGATAGTTTGCCTTAATGTATTCTAAGCCATGTTCTTTTTGCTCTTTCTCATATCGTGTAAGAGCTAGTTTAGTGTAGTGATCCGCTACTCGCTTTCCTAGATTGCGTGAGCCACTATGAATAATAAGATATTTATTTCCCTTATAGTCTACATCAATCTCTATAAAGTGATTGCCACCGCCGAGAGTTCCGATTGCTAGATAGTCGCGTGTTGTTGCTTCAAAACAGCGTAAATCGTTCAAGTCTGAATGTGTACGGCTAGGTTCGTTCACATTGTGGATATTGTGTCCACTTGGTATTTTAGCACGGATAACTTTATCTAGTTTCTCATAGTCAATTTCAATGTTTCCTAGTGGTAAGGTTAACATTCCACAACCTATATCAACACCAACTAGGTTAGGGACAACGCGGTCATGGATAGTCATGGTCGTTCCTATAACGCAACCCATACCAGCATGACAATCTGCCATAATAACAACCTTACTCCCAACGGAGCACTCGTTATTGATTAAGTCATGGACTTGATCAAGTGTCTTACTATCCACAAGGTCAGTACATATAACTGCGTCAGTAAAGTGTCCTTTTAAGTGTTTCATTATTCAACCTCCACTATCCTACAACAAGGTTTACCAATTAGTTTTACCGAGTCATAGCCTATATCAACTTCAACTTGTCCATCGTCTGTATCCGCTGTACGAATACCACAAGCACACCAATCGGGTTTAATCTTATCACATTGTTTTAATAATTGTTTTAGCGTGATGTCCTCTGGAGCTTTTGCTACAAAAGATATATCACACCCATTTAATATAAACTTAATCTTTTTCATAGTTTTTCCTCCTCTATGAGTGATAATGGTTCTAAGAGGTCATACTTAACTTGCCTCTTTTCAAGTTTATTAACTGCTTCAAAGTCAACGACCTTAAAGACTTCTCTAAAAATCGCTTCTAAAACTGGGACGACTATACTATTTCCAGCAAGGAGATAAAGGTTATCTTTCTTAACTCCCTCTATAAGCACTCGGTCATAGTCATTATCGGTAAAGCCCATGAGTCTCCAACATTCTCTTGGAGTGAGGTATCTAAATAGTAAATGCCTATTCTCCAACTTCGCAATCTGAGTCACTACATTCGCTGCTATCGTTCCACAATAGTTATCAAGTTTCCATGCTCTATTGTAATTGCCGTTAATGAGTTTCCCATCACTAGCTCGTGGATAAGTGTAGAAGTTCGTGTAGTCCTTAAAGACAACCCCTGCGTTATTCCATCTACACTGTTTTGTGGTGATAGTCGCACTATAAGTTAGGATAAGATGGACTTTGCCGTTATCAAACGCTCTCTGCATTGATGGTTGCTTAATGTCAAACTCATTCGTTTCTATGAGTGCTGGGTCTTGATCAATAAAGTCTATAAATGGACGCATAGGTACACGCACAAGGTTCTTAAAATCAAACTCGTTAATGATGTCATGACGAATTGAGATAACAAACACTCGCTCTCTATTCTGGGGTATCCCAAAATCAATCGCATTTAAGACTTGATAGTAATTGTTATACCCTAGTCTATTAAGCTCACTAAGATAATGTTCAAAATGGACTTTGTTATTCTTAAACATTAACGCCTTAACATTTTCCCATATAATGACTTTTGGTCTTGGAGTGAGGTCATACTCTATAATATCAAGTGTCTTTTGGTAAAGTATGCTACGCCCTGTGTTAAGGTCATTTTGCCCTGCTATGCTCCAATCTTGACAAGGTGATCCATGGACTAAAATATCAACATTTCTATTCCACTTAGTAATATCTTGGACTCGTTGTCCGTTATCAAAGATAGCGTTGTAAGCCTTAACAGCGTAAGGTAATACTTCAACATAGTCTATTGACTTAATGTCAATGCCTAAGTTCTCTAATGCTTTACGCGGAGCACCTATGCCACCAAACAACTCTAAGAGCTTTATCATTTGCCCCCCCCCCACTAAAACATACCCTCAAAATCGTCAGAGGTGTCCGTAATGGTGATGGGTTGTGGTTTTACTTCCTTAGGTGCTGGGACATTGTATCTAATAATGCCCTCGTGAGATTGTAATAGAGTAATCACTTCAACTGGTAGCGTGTTAATCACGCCATAACGAATGACGCATTGATCCACCAATGAGACTAGCAATTCCTCTACATTGTTAACACCTAAGACTCTTGGATAATTTCTGTATTGCTCGTCAAGAGCTTTGAGAATGTTATCCGTGTCGTTTTTAAGTCCTGGTAGCGTTTTATATACCTTGCTACACAATGTGCCAGTTCTATACTCAACAACTACATGGTTGTTATCGTTTTCATTCGTCGCAAAAACTAGGACTAATGGTTTCTTGTTAATCATGGTTGCTAAAAATACACCCTTGACTTTATAACTAAACTCAGGTCTATTTTTATCTGGTCGTACTTGTGATAATTTCTTATCTTTAAGTAAGGTCTCTAATTCTTTAATCATAATTCTTTTCTCCTTATTGATTGTTGCCACTAGGAGAGGTTATCCCCTAGTGGACTTTAACTAGTTTACTATTCGCTTCTTTTAAGAGTTTCAGTTTTAAGAGTATCAAGTGCTTTTAATACTTGTTTCTTAGCTTCCAATAACGCCTCAACTTCAATTTTAAGTTTCTCAGCCTTAGTATTGTCTTTGGTTTTAATAAAGTCAATAGCAGCAAATATACCATCTAAACACTTACTGCTAATTATATCTCCTAAGGTATCACTAACAATCTTAGTCGCTCCGTCAATACCCTCAATAACGCTATCAGTGTCCAGGTATTCGTCTTTGTCCTCGTCGCTATTGACTTCCTTTTTTTCGGGTTCAATGCGTGTCAAAACTAAATGTGCTGGAAGTGGTACGCCGTTAGTGTTAGACGCTTTTACAACCTCTACATTGTAATCACCCTCGCCAATGTACTCTACTAACTCTTTGCCGTCATGGGCGGTGATGTCAACCCTGTAAATACCTAAGAGTCTAGTGTAATATACTCGGTGCGGTAAATCTAGCAACTTGTCTTGTACGACTGGATCACCACTCGCGTCAATAGCCGTGTTGCTTGGTGCTGGTGTAATCTTAATAGTCTTTCCACCAACAAGTACACCAACATAAGCGTAGTGTACGCCGTCTAAAATCTCTTTGCCCTCTTTTAAGTCTAGGACGATCGACTTGTCTTTTAACTTTGCCATTTTTAATACCTCCTTATAGGTTAATGACTTTGAGTAAGGTCTTTTATCGTTTACTCACTAAGAGACTTCGCAAGAGAGGTACATGGTCTTGTTAAGTCCCCTAGTCAGTAAACGAGAATTGATTGTCTCGTTTACCTTATTGTATCATACTTTAATAGAAAGTGTTAATCTTTTTGTTAATTTTCAATTTCTAATAGGTTTATTGTGGCGTTAGCGTCAGCCTTAGCATACTTTAATGCCTCTATTCTAGCCAACTTTTCAGCCTCGTAAGCCTCTACTCGCCCTGTTTTAATAGCCTCGTTCACGCTATACTCATTGATAGATTGTATCTTTTTAATGCTCATATACTTAACTAAGTACGCCACAATCTCAATCGGTAAAGTCGTGTTAGATTGTCCTTTCGCCTGGTTAATCTTATAAGTGGTGAGGTCGTCCTTATCCGTCCATGTAAAGTCAATCGTGGCTAATGGTTTATCTGGTTTCTTTTTGCTACGAATAAACATAACTAAGCGGTCGCCGTTAAATATGCCGTCAGCGTATCCACCAACACAATGCTTCATTTTCTCGCCCTCCTCTAATATGTCGCCATAATTTCTAGGAAGTTTAACAATGTAGTCATGGTCTTTGTTATCGTCCGCTGTGATATGTTCTAAGCTCTCTATTGCTTCACTATAAGTAAATGCCTTTTGAGACTCTAAAAATCTCTTGTGCTTAGTGTACATAGCCTTAACTTTTTGTTCAAAAGTCAGCCAGTTTACGGGGTACTTGTCTTTGATCTTGCCGTTATTAAGTGCTTTTGCTTGTTCCATAATATCAAAGTAGTGCATTTTGTCTAGTTCGTAGCACTCTACCTCTTGTAGATATTCCTTGTACTTAGTCCACTCATTCACGCCATAGTATCGTTGATAGATTGACGCTCTTAACTCGCCACGACTATTACCATACGGGGCTCGTTCTATATTCTTAAAAACGCTACGGAGTATGTTAATATCAGTAATTGCTTCTTGCCCGTTTGGGTAGTCGCTAACTCTAAGCCCCTCTAATGCTATTACATGAGAAGTCAGACTAGGAAAATCTTGAAGTAGTTTCAATGAGAGTTTTAACTGGTCTAAGGTAAGTCTTAGGCTTAATGTGTAGTTTACTCTAACACTTGGGTTTGTTAAGATTATCGGACTCTTGTAATATAAGCACACTAATTGTCTTTTAAGGTTAGTATCTATACTAAAAGGTAAGCCCTTAAAACTATATACCTTTTCGTCCCAACTCCATTTACTTCTATTGTAAAACATATCCTTAGCCCACAA
>JGI996J12353_1000433_pt1 | contig 10177 bp, 10 predicted proteins | sample IntmicLarv5ML5BL_FD_12353 | JGI IMG/M metagenome (IMG submission 12353) | reverse complement strand
CCGCCACGTTGCCAAGTTCATCGGTGTGGGGATGTGAGTTGTTGTTGCTGGGCTCGCCGTGTGTTGCCCAGCGTGTGTGACCAATACCACATGAAGATGCAAGCAGTTTGTTTTTGAGCCAGTTATTGAGCGCATTTATGCGTCCGACACGCTTGAATACGCATAGCTCGGCTTGTTCTTTTAGTACCACTCCTGCAGAGTCATATCCGCGATATTCAAGTGAGAACAAACCGCCTAGCAATACTGGCAGGGCGAGTTTGCTGCCCACATAGCCCACTATTCCGCACATTACCTTAAACCCTCCTTGTTTGATTTTGCCATATTATGTTATGAGTCGGGTGAGAAGGTTGTGAAAAACGCTTTCAGTTGGTTGAGGACGTTAGGGTCGTGTGAGGTAGAGTAGATAGAAGTTGAGCCGAGCTTGTTTGTTGAAAGCCCTGCTTGTTTTGTATCAAATATCCCTGAATGTGCGGCTTTGTCTGGCGTGGTGTATTTCATTATTTCACTAATATGCTTCATCAGCCCAGAACTAGTTAAACAATGTTTTAGTCTGCGTGCTGCGCCTAAAGAGCTATCAAAGAACTTGATGTTGCCACCAAGCACCAAGCTGATTTGTGGTTTTATAAAGGCATAGTGTGAACAACCCAGCACAACACTTGACACCTTGTTTTTGTAAGGAGAGAGCATTTTGTTTAGTTCGGGTAGTGTTTTGTTTAGGTCAGATAGGTTTTGATCTATCAGCGTAGCAAGCTTGGGCAGAGCAAGAAAGTGAAGGTTTTTGAGATTAGCTATGCGGTAGCTCTTCATCAACTTACTGTATTTTAACGTCGCTACAGTGCTCAACACCAATATTTCGCTGTCTGTGCCTTGTAGTATCGCGGGGCGTATGGCGGGCTCTATGCCTATTATAGGCGCGCCCTTAAACACGCCTCTTACGCGGGATATTGCAGCGGCGGTGGCAGTATTGCATGCAAGCACTATCGCTTTTGGGTTGAAACGAGCTGTTAGCTCATTGCAAGCATTCAGGGTCAGGGTGGCTATTGTGTGCTTGGGCTTATTACCATACGGCGCGCCTATTGTATCTGTTAGGTATACAAAATCCTCGTATGGTAGTAATACGCGTGCCGCATTTAGTATGCATAGCCCACCTATGCCAGTATCTAAAAAAGCAACAGGGCTATTTTTATTAGCTACTAAACTTTTTTCTTTTGTTTTTTTTGGCACACAGTAACTGTCTTTTAGGTTTTCTTGTTTTTTTAGCGAGTTTTGCTTTTTTTGGTTGGTTAGCGAATAAATGTTTGCCTCTTGTTTATTGTTTTCAGTTACTACAATTTGTTGTTTCATAGAAGTAGAGTATGTTTGTCTTTATAAAAAATTGAAGCATTCCTCGCCATGAACAGCCAAATTTATGGCGGCTGCAATGATATGAGCACAGGTCTTCACATAAAAATCGATGTCTTTAGGAGTTACCACAAGTTCATTTGCTCCGTCAGTTAATCTGCCGCTACATAGTGTGCGTGCATATACCATGAGTGGAACGCCCAGAGCAATTATCGGCATGCCTAAGGTTTGTTTGTTGATAGCTCTGCGTGCATTGTCTATGCCTGCGCCTGGCACAATGCCAGCATCAGAAATCTGAAAGCAACAGCCCAGCCTCTGCACGTCGGAGGCACATAGTGCATCAACTACTATTAAAACATCGGGGTTTACGCGGTTTAATACACCTGCGATAATATCAAAAGTCTCTATGCCATTTATGCCCAGCACACCAGGAGAAAAGGCGGAAAGGGTTCCTAACTTGGCGTCTGATTCCTTGGGCATGCCTCGCGTGATAAGCAGGTTGCCAGCTACGCGCGAGCCAAGACTATCAGCAATCAGTGAACTGTTGCCAAGTCCGACTACACATACCTCTTTTCTTTGTTTTTTACTGGACTCTTTAACATATCTAACAATTGTTTTACTTAGCGTTAGCGCGACATAATCGCTTACTGTGCGTGAATGTGATAGAATCGATTTACAGGTTATCATGGTGTAGTTGCCCTTAGCTTTATGCAGGATTTCGGCTTGTTTAGCTGTGGTAATTTGTACATTATCTATCTTTAGGCCATACTTGTGTCCTTGCTTATCTGAAGTAAGCTTTACATCGTCAGTTCTAGGACTATGCTCGTGTTTTTGTTTAGCAGATATGGTTTTCATATTGTCTCTGCTAGCTTCTATTTGCTCTGTGATGAGGTCAAAATAATACATAGAGCCCCTCGCTTTTTTCCTATTTGGTTAAGTAAATTATTTACAACAAATAGCGTAATAACCCTTGCAATTAGGTTTTTTTTATGCTACAATTCTTGATATCGAAATTATTTTAGGAGAAAAAAGTTGGCTAACATTAAATCGCAGAAAGACAGAATAATTACAAACGAGAAAGCTCATCAGCTAAACAAGGCTAAAAAATCACGTATAGCTACTGAAATTCGTAAGTTTAGAGAATTGCTAGCAGGCAGCAAAGTTAAGGAAGCTGAAGAACAACTTAAGGTTGTAATCGGACTTATAGACAGAGCTAGGCTTGACAATGTGTATCACAGCAATACTGCCGCTCGTAAAGTTTCAACTCTTTCAAGAAGCCTTAGCAATGCTAAAGCAAAGAAGTAGTCTTTAAAATTGGCTTAGGGAGGCAAGGGGGCTTGCCTTTTCTTTTTTCCATAAGGAGGAGCAAGCGTAAGCATGAAAGTAATTATTAATGCAGATGACTTTGGTTTGAGCCAGAGTGTGAATGATGGAATTGTGCATTGTTTTAAACAGGGTGTTGTTACCAGTGCAAGTTTGATGGTGAACACGCCTTTTACTGAAGACGCAGTGGCAAAGATAGGGGCAAATGGCATTAAGAATGTTGGAGTTCACTTAAACCTTACCTATGGCTTGTCGGTGCTTAAAGATGTGCCGTCTCTTGTGGATGCAGATGGCAAGTTTCACTATGTATGTTCACTTGGCTATTATGCACGCTATGAAGAAGGGGTGCGCGAACTGACTGCACAAGTCGAAAAGTTTTTGAGTTTTGGACTTACGCCGACTCATCTGGATTACCATCACTACTTTCACCAAGAGCCCCATGTTTTCAAAGCATATGTTGAAGTAGCCAAAAAGTATGGGCTTCCAGCACGTGGGTTTACTGAACAGGCTAGAGCAGAGCTTAACAGAGCGGGCGTAGTTACAACCGATGCGTTTAGTTTTGATTTTCACGATTACGGAGCTAGGGCAGAAACCTTGGCTGAAGTCGTTAAACATTACTCAGGCAAGGCCGAGACGCTAGAAATTATGGCTACGCTAGGTTATGTAGACGATTATACCAGAATGCAGAGTAGCTATGATTACCGTGAAGTGGAGTTAGTAGAACTAGAGAAGGCTGTAAAAGCAGGGGTTTTTAAAGACGTTGAGTTGATAGGCTTTGGTGCTTTAGCGAAACAAGCAAAGTAACGGATGTGGGGCTTCAGCAATATGGACCGTTTTCTGAATCAACATTCCAGCGCAAAGCCAATATGAGTCAGTCGGTCGATTTTTTGATTAAAAAACATACATTTAAAGTTTGATTTAACTCAAATGAAAAGCCTAGACTCATTTCGCGAGTTTAGGCTTTTCTGTTAGGCTTAAAATGGGGCGGGGCTAGTCTTTTCTTGTAAGGCATCCTTGCCACTATATGCCCCACTAAAAAGAAAACCCCTGTATTCGTGGAGGAATACAAGGATTTTCTGGTGGGTCATGTAGGGATCGAACCTACGACACCCTGATTAAGAGTCAGGTGCTCTACCGACTGAGCTAATGACCCAAATAAGTAGTTAAATATGTTTACTTATTTGGAATTTTACAAGGGTCTAATATTTTCACGAAGTGAAAGTCCAACGATTCAAAAATGCAAGTTTTCGGTTTTTGCATAGCGAAACAAAAAATTAACAGTGCTAGTATAACACAACAAAAACCAAAATACAACCACTTTTTCGCTTTTTCATGTTATTTTTTGTTCTTGAGCTCAGGTATAGGGTACGAATGAGTGACAAGCGAAGCATAGAAGTTTTTGTGTTGTCCCATGTTGATATAAAAACGGATAGCATACTTTTTTCAAAAGAGTATTGCCAAGTATGCCATTATATGCTAAAATATACTTATATTTAATTTGATGGAGGAATAATATGGAAAGACTCAAGTATTTTGTAGTTAACAATGTAGAAGATTTGAAAAGGTATCTGAGCAAGAAAGATAATGGCGCATTTATTGAGGGTTATTTAGATTTTTCGTCAGTGGAAAATCTAGAAATCAATTGTGAAATCACCAAAGAATCGATTAATCAAGCATTTCCTGAGCCGGGGCTATTAGAGTTTAACGTATCACTAAATTGCAACAATTTAGCGATTAATGGAAAGGAGAAATTCCAGGCACATTTGAAGGCGCAGGGCGACCTATCAGGCAGTAGAGAAGTTATAGACTGTGGTGACGTTAAGGTTGCTGGTGTAGTAGATTTGCCTAACACTATTATTGTTAGCCAATATACTAAGTTGGAAGGCAAAGGGGAACAAACATCTAAGGTTAAGGCGATAGTCGCAAGAGAGCTTATAGCAAATAACTTAAACTGTGATATGGTGTTGGCAACAAACGCCTACTTGAAAGGAAAAAACAATATTGGCATAGACAGGATTTTTGGTATTTTTAAGGCATGTGCTGACAGAGAGAATATTAACGAGACTACTTTAAAGGCTAGTGATAAACGGCTTAGAGATGAAGTCTATGGAATTGAAAACAGTGAATTGAGTGAGGGAAATTTTCTTAAGACCGTGAGAGTCAACGATAGTTTACCTGAAGCGGAGAAGGATCCGCTATCAGATGAACGTTTCGGATACGTTAACTACTTGTCTATTAATGGTGTGCCTATTGAGGCGCGAGGCTTGAAAACAAATGATATATCTATACAGTATGATTCTATGGCAAATGAGCGAAGCGGGAAGGCCATTTTAGATAACGTGGAAAGTAATGGATTGGAAATAATGGGTTGGGATATTCCTATAGAAGTAACCTTGAAGGATTGTATCATTCCCGCAAACAATATAAAAATAAGCAGAGGCATACAGGTCAATGGGCTTGAAACATTAAAAGAGCCTAAGCCTGATGCGCCAAAACCGCCTAGACCGTTTCAACCCAATAGATAATTGGTTTTGTACAGATAGAACATATGCAATCTTCAATTTTAAATGCACATAAAAAGCCCAAGCTCATTAATGAGTCTGGGCTTTTTGCGTGACTGCTTGGGAAGCAATCTTTTGTTTAGTGATTGGATTTTCGCACTAGTTTTGAGTTTGTCGTTAAAGAGTAGGGTTTTTGTCAAATCTTAATGATTTACTTGCAATTTTGCTTGTATCAACAGGTTTATGATTTGTGCTTTCAAATTCCTTTGTTCCTATAATTTTGCCAACTATGCCGTTGAGTTTTGCTTTACCGATACTGGTTCCATCAAAAAAAGTTTTATCGATTCCCAAGGGAGCAGCTCTGTTGCCAGTAGTAGATCTTGATGCCAATAAACCGAAGTTATCAATCCTTGTTCGTGGCATAAACACGGAGTCGCTATGTAGCTTTCCTGTTTTAATATTACAACTTCCTATCCTGCTGTTTCCTAGTGCCTCTTTAGATAAAGTAGTGTTTCGCACACTTAGTTTACACTCACGAATCTTAGAGGAACTGAATGCACTTTCACCTAATTCTAATTCATCTGTTGCTATTGATACCTTACCAGCTTCCGTGCCAGTAAACGCCTCTTTACCAAAAACGACAGTATCGGGTGATCTATAAAGGCTACCGCGTTTTGGCGCAAGAATTTCAAGTTTATCTTTAAACATTGAATCCTTGAAAGCGTTGTCGGAGATAATGATGCTGCAGCCCATAATGTATCCTACGTGACATTCAAGTTCACTGGCTGCTCCTGTTTTTATTTCGATTTTAGGCGCGTTGAAATAGAGCAAGCCTAAATGATCTTTCTTCAAGGCTTCAGGACTACATGTTATTGATGAGCCATTCAGACGAAGTAGCTCTACTGTACCACCAATCCTTCCATCTAGCTCTATATCGCTGGCATTAATTGTAATGCCTTTTATCCAGTTTAAGTCTTGTCCTTTAAATGGTACATCTAAGATAAAATTGTGCCATTGCGCATGTATTACAACATCGTCGCAACGTTTGCCACTTTGTTGTAATTCTTTAAGTATATCTGATAGCAACAGTGTGTCCTTAACGGTGTTACTATTTGGAGTGATAGTTAAAAATGATTCCAAAGAGCCATCTACATTAATGCCTTGTTGCTCCTCTATAATGTAATTGTTTTTAGGCTGTTCCATGTTTGCTTCCTTTTAAAATATTTGTAATGTGATTTTAGCATATTTATTGGGGCTTGTCAAGATGTTTGCACTTTGCTAAAAGCGAGCCTGTTTCATGAAAAAACATAGTGTGCTTTAGTAAGAGAAAAAACCACCAAACATTTGATAGTTTTTTAGTAGATGGGTTGCTTTTTAGCATATTGTCTTGTAAAAGATTATAAACAAAGAATAATTGACGGCATTTCGATAGGCATTGCAAACTCTATTTGCCGTATTGTATTTGTTTTTGTGACACAAAGTGTCTGTGAAGTTGCTAAACTTACCAATGAAATAATTTCTTGAGCTGACTTCTTATCTAACATGTACGGATTGCGGCCCATTAGTGAACAGTTTCATTTCTATCGCAACCGTTTTGCTTCATGCAGATTGTTAGGCGCTCTTCGGCGACTTTCCAGTTGATTACATTAAAGAAGTCGTCTATATAGGCGGCGCGTACATTATAGTGCTTTAGGTAGTAGGCGTGTTCCCATACATCTAGGTTAATTATAGGACAGAGTCCTTCGGCAAGAGGGGTAGCTTGATTTGCTGTGCTACTTATGCGTAAGCGACAATCGGAACCAATCGTCAGCCAGGCATAGCCCGAGCCGAACACGCTGAGCGCCTGCGCTTTAAGCCTTGCCTTGAATTGCTCAAAATCTCCAAAACTCTTGTTAATTAATCCATTTAACTCGGGCAGGGGCGCACTGTTCTCGTCGACTATGAATGACATGGGTTTGAAAGTTCTTGTCTCGGCATATGGTTCGGGTATGCGATTTTCATTCTTCATAAATGGAATTTCCAGTACTTTTGTCTCCGCGTTTGGTTCTTGCAGGTGGCGGTTCTTATCGTTAGTCAGTTGGTTGAAGTAGAATATGTGGTTATATACTCCACCTGCGTTGTTTGCAATGCTTGTGGCGAGGCTTGCGGGCAGTGAGCTTGCATAGAACACTAGTTTTTCGAGAGTCCAGGATTGCAAGTTTGGGTGGTTTGTGATTATGGCATTTAAATTGTCCACATAGGTCTGTAGATGGCGGTCGTGGTGTAGCTCCATAGTTTTAGCGTCTATAAACGGCTCAAGTGCATCATAGCTATAGGGCAGTGGCGGATTGTGAAAGGGGTAGGTTTGTTTTAGTTCTTCGTCCATAATTTTCTCCTTGTTTAAGCTTTTAATTTATATATTCTATAGATGTTGAAAAAGTGAATGAGGGGAGCGCCCGCTTTGTGTGTTTTGTTAGGAGTGAAAAAGATGTTACATATCGACCTTACTTAACTAAATTATATCAAAAACGATTGTAAAATATCTCATTTATAAAAGAAGCATAGATTTTATTTAACCTCAAAAAATGAATATAAACGCAGCCTTCTTACTTATTGCGATAAATGTGGGGAAAGCATATATTGCTTTGGCCTATTGGGTTAGAGGCTGAAGCATGGGTTTTCATATAGCTTTTATTACATCAGATGCAACAGACTTATATTGCTTGTTAAATTAGTCGACTTATTATATAATTGTAGCATATAAATTGCAAGAGGGTTTTATGGAACAAAAAGATGTAAACAAAAATTACAAGGTCAAATTGTTTTGGTCACTTGCACTGACTTTGGGGATGCCAATTGGGCTCGCCATGTTGCTGGTGGGCTTACTTGCTGATTCGGGTGATTTTAGGTGGGTTTTAGCAGCGCCAGGTATTGCACTGCTCGCTGTTGGCTTTTATGGTTGTCCTATTATATGGACGAATAGTTTTGCGACGGCCAAAAGGATGAAGAGCCTTTACCATCTAATAGAGGGTAACGATATGGTATCTATTGTAAGCCTTAGCCAGTCTACAGGATTGCGTACCCGAGACATACTTAGTTTGGTGCGTAAGTTGATTAGCGAAAGATATCTGCCTAACTATGCTATAAACAGTGAATTTACTATGGTCTACGACAAAACTAAACTTGTTGACCCAAAGAGTAATATTAATCATGGTTTGGTCGGTAGTCTTGCGACAGAGCAAAAGAAATGTACTAATTGTGGTGCTGATGTAACGCTAAAGAATGGCGTGGGGAAGTGCGACTATTGTGGCAGAGTGACAAAACTTTAAAACTTTTTATTCTTTAGCCATACAATAATTCTTGTAAGCAAGAGGCTGTAACCTAGTGAAACAGGCGTAAACAATAAGAAAGGTAGGCTATGCCTATAGTGTTCAATAAGGACAGACCAATTTGACGTTATAGGTGGTTTGCTTATTATTCTAACACAACCTTTATTTCAAAAAAGGGGCTGGACAATAAAACGGAAATATGATATACTACCTTTGATAGAAGACCAATTGAAAAAGGAGTTTTATTATGGCAAAAGAAATAGGGTATGCGTTTAAGTTAATGCAAGAGATTAAAGAGTTGAATAAAGGGGTACTCCCTGCGGTTACCATCAAAGTAATTAAGGATTTGCACTCTATTAATATGTATAAGGAAGATAAGATGATTGTTTCTAATCTTGAAGCAATGAGATTGCCAGATGGGGTTGAGCTTGTCTCTGTGTTAGTAGATGGAGAAGTAACAAGTAAGAAAATATGTGACATGCGCTTTGCAGTGGCGGAAGAAAATGAAAAAAGTAAAAACCTAGGCAGGTCAGGCGTTACAAGTATTGATGTGGTTTCACTAGGGCAAGTAAAAAGCGATATGGATTTAATTTCTACAGAAGAGATTGATAAGGCTATTATTAAAATGCAAGATGCACATAAAAATGTTAGAGATATTGTTAACAGTGCGGGCACACATGGGCTTGAAGATGTCATGGGAATTGGCGTGTCTCTAAGCAAAAAGAGCGGAAGAAAAGCCAATGTTCTTTAGGAATAATGCCGAGGGTTGGAAAAGCAGAGAACAAACTAGGTAATTATTGCGCAAATAAAAAGATGCTATAAGTAATGTGGGAATCTTCAGAGGAAGGCTTGCGCAAACGCAATATTATTGAATAACTAAAAAGCAGGGGTTATCCCTTGCTTTTTGTTCATTCAGTTTTGGCAACAACTATTATCCGTTTCATAAAGCGAGGCATTGTCGCTAGTTAGCGGGTGCAGGTGGTGGGAGTACCTGACCAGCTTAAATCTTTGCGTAAGCTAAGTTCTTTGTCGGTTGTGTCGCTAGCGCTCCTATCGAACCCGTGGGTTCGCCTCCCAAATACTCTGTTATTCTATCTTGGTGCAGGTGGTGGGAGTCGAACCCACACTCTATTACTAGAACTGGATTTTGAGTCCAGCGCGTCTGCCAGTTCCGCCACACCTGCATGATGTGAAGAAGAAAGAGAGTGTAAAGATAAAACTTATCGGACGAAAAATCCATGGATTTTGTTTGTAGTTGTGCCAGCAGAGCCGAGCTGGCGTATCAAGCCACTTTAAATAAAGCAATTATACCCTATTCGATTTGCATGCGTGGCTTTGCCCAGCGCGTCGGCTAGTGTATGCCACACCTGCATGATGTAGTGATTTGGTGAGTGGTTAAATTAAGATGCATAGATAAACGCTTAGTTGTTTTATGAAGTGCTTATGTATGTTTCTTATGTTAGCATATTTTAAAATGTTTTGCAACCGCTTTAAGATATTTTATAAAGCTTATTAAAAAAGGGGACTATTGGTTGTACAATTTAGATAAATTTGGTTATAATTAGTCAAAGATACTTTAGGGGAGTTTGATTTTGGATAAATTATTTATTATAGACGGTAATAGTTTAATTAATCGTGCGTTTTATGCGTTACCTCCACTTGCCGCAAGTGATGGCAAGGTCTACAATGCCGTCTATGGCTTTA
>JGI996J12353_1000432_pt1 | contig 10215 bp, 9 predicted proteins | sample IntmicLarv5ML5BL_FD_12353 | JGI IMG/M metagenome (IMG submission 12353) | reverse complement strand
CGGGATCACCTCTTATTGAAGAAGCCGTTATCGCTTATTGGATTGCAGATCTCAGCATTCCGTTGATTGCTTTCCAAATTGTCGGCTCCGCTTTCATGCAGGCACTTGGAAAAGCTCGCGCGTCGTTCATTTTGGCAATTCTGAGGCAGCTGTCAATTATTCCGATTTTGGCAATTTTCCCGTATTTCTTTGGACTTATGGGCGTCTGGATTTCATTTCCGATTGCGGATACCATTACAACAGTCATCACGGTGGCTTTCGTTTGGTATCAGCTTAAATCTTTGAAAAAGATGGAAATACCGAAAAAAAAATCAGCAACAGCTTGAAAAATTGACTTTTGAAAGATTGCCGAAAAAAATGAATTTTTGATACAAAGATTTTAATTAATCTTTTTCATTTTTAACTCATGACTCAATCTTTAAAAAAACCAACAATGTTAATGATTTTAGACGGCTGGGGGTTCAGCGAAAATCAAAAAGGAAATGCGGTCGCTGCCGCAAAAACGCCGAATTTGGATCGTCTGATTGAAAAATATCCGAGCGCGCTCGGTATTACTTCGGGCGAAGAAGTCGGTCTTCCGGCAGGGCAAATGGGAAATTCCGAAGTCGGTCATTTGAATATCGGCGCCGGTCGCGTTGTTTATCAGGATTTGACTTTAATCAACAAAGAAATCAACGACGGCGAATTCTTCAAAAATCCGACACTTTTAAAGGCAATTGATTCCGCTATTGAAAATAATTCTGCTCTCCATTTAATGGGACTCGTTTCTTACGGCGGCGTTCACAGTCATATGGGTCACCTCAAAGCGCTTTTGAAATCCGCTCAAATGAAAGGACTCGACCGCGTTTATGTTCATGCTTTTTTAGACGGCCGCGACGTTCCGCCGAAATCCGCTTTGGCAGATTTGACAGATTTACAGGATTTCATGACTGCCGAGAAAATCGGAACGATTGCAACCGTTATCGGTCGCTATTATTCTATGGATCGAGATAAAAGATGGGGCCGAATTGAAAAAGCATACAATCTGCTGACATTGGAACGAAATGAATTCGAAAACGAAGAAGATATCGTTTTTACTGATTCTTGGAAAGATGCTTTAATTTCATCTTTTGAAAAAGGAGAAACGGACGAGTTTGTCAAACCGATTGCTGTTTTATCTGACAATGAAAGCGATGTCGGCAACAACAAGCGCGTTGCCGCGATTAAAGAAAACGATTCCGTTATCTTTTTCAATTTCCGCCCCGACCGCGCTCGACTTTTAACATACGCGTTTACCGAGCCGGATTCAAAAGTCGGATTTGTTCGAAAAGTTCATCCGAATGTGAATTTTGTTTGCATGACGCAATACGATGAGGAATTAAAGATTCCGATTGCGTATCCGCCGAAAGATTTGAAAAACACAATCGGCGAATATTTATCCGATCTCGGAAAAAATCAGCTTCGAATTGCAGAGACTGAAAAATACGCTCACGTGACATTCTTTTTCAACGGCGGCGTCGAAGAACCGAATGCCGGCGAAGAGCGCGTTTTAATTCCGTCTCCGAATGTGGCGACTTACGATTTAAAACCAGAAATGAGCGCCTACGAAGTAACCGATGCCCTTTTGGAAAAATTAGATGAAAACAAATACGATTTCATCGTTTTGAATTTTGCAAACATGGATATGGTCGGTCACACCGGAATATTTTCAGCGGCAGTTGCCGCCGTCGAAGCTGTTGATAAATGCGTCGGAAAATTAGCAAATAAAATTTTAGAAAAGAACGGCGCTTTATTCATTACTGCCGATCATGGTAATGCCGAAAGAATGGAAGAAGCGAACGGTTTGCCATGCACGGCACATACGACAAATTCTGTCAAAATGGTTTATGTTGATGACGAGAACTTAGATGAAACCGGCAAACCGAAACTCATTTTGAAAGACGGCGGCAGACTTTGCGATATTGCGCCGACGCTTCTGAAAATTATGAACTTGGAAATTCCGAAAGAAATGACGGGCGATGTTCTTTTAGTGAAAAATCCTGCCGCGAATTTGAAAAATTAAATGAAAACGTGATTTATTTTTTTTAAAATTCCTTACGGAACCAAAGCCAAAAGCCCTTTGTCAGGTCGGTAAACTTCGCCGGCCTCAATCATTTTTTGAATTATTTTTTGAAATGTGTCGCTGTTAATTCCTCTTTCCGAGCAATAATATTCGCAGTCGGCAACAATCATTTTTCCGTTTTCCAAAAGAACTTCGCGAATAATTTGCTGCGGTTTTTTGATTTTCGGCGGCGCGGTTTTTATTTCTTTTCCGATTGCAGACGCTGAAAAATCAGCGGATTTTTCCGAAAATAATGCAGCATTTGAAGACGAATTGACAAGCTCCGCCTGAATCTTTGCGCGATTTTCAACGGCTTCCTCATGCGTTTCAAACGGCCCGAAAACTCTCAATTTTTCAATTTGAATTCGAGCGCGGCAATTTTGGCAGCCGACAGTTTTTGAACCCGGCTGAAAAAGCTGGGAATGACGCTGACATTTCGGGCAAACAAAAACGTAATACATTGACATCCTCAACTCTCATCAGACGCCGTATCGCCTGTCTCTCTTTTTAAAACTCTCAAATGCTTTTCTGAAATCAGAATCTGTAAGCCGATTCATCTCTTTTTCGAAAAAATAATATTCCGAGTAAGCGGTTTGCCATATCATAAAATCCGTCAGCGAATTTCTTAAATTCGACATAATGAAATCCGGTTCAAACGGAATTAAAAGATTTGAATTTATGAAGTCATACGCGTCGGCGGTTTCATCTGTTGAACGATTTTGAATAAAATCAGCCAAAATCATTTTCAATTCTTCCCGCCCGCCGAGATTTAAAATAAAATAAATTGAAAAACCGGATTCTGATGAATTCGATTGCTTCGTCATTAATTCGTTTGAAAAATTCGAACGATTTCCATTTGAAAAAACAAGCGGCTCAAATTCATATTTTTTTGAAACGGCTTGAATTTTTTCGGTAATTATTTGAGTCAAATATTCTCGGCGTTCTGCTTCTTTTAAAACATCTATGAAAATAAGCAAATTTTCAATTCCGGAATTTCGAATAAATGAAAAGCGGTCGAACAATTTTTCAATATTTTCATCCTCTAAAAAATCGCTTTCGCTGAATATCAATAAAAGCGTTCGCAGTTTTTTTTCTGTTTCATCTTTCATTTCTTTCAGCCTCAGCTCTTCGATTTTTTAAATGATTTCTTAATCGTTTTGATTAAAACAATTTTTACTTTGCAGTTGACACGATTTTAATAACGTCGCCGGTTTTTAATTCATGCTTTTCTGCCAAACGCATTTTCGTTCGCGCATCCACCGCATACAAAAATCGGTCGCCAATGTCGGTGTGAATCCGATATGCCATATCTTTGCAGGTTGAGCCGCGTTTCATCAAATATGCGTCGGGAAGCATATCTCCTGTTTTATTTGTCCATTTTCCTTCATCTTCAACCGGATAAACCACAATCATGTCCAACAATTCAAAAACGGCGCGGTTAATACATTCTTGAACGCCCGTGCCTTTATTTGTTTCCAAAAGCTGCTTCACCGCATCCAATCCTTTTTCCTGAGCCGGATTCAAATCCGTCAAAACATCAAAATGACTTCCGCCCGGAATATAGTTAATAATTCCTGCCTTTGACGCGGATTTTAATGCAAGTTCCGCGGCGGCGCTTGTCGGAATAATTGTTTTGTCTTCTGCCGAAATCACAGGCGTGTTCGTTCCTGTCATCGTATCAAATTTATTTGCGGCAACAATCATCGGTTTGCTTTCCTTTCGAATATTTTTGCAAAGCCGAATCATGTCTTCTTCTGTCCATTTTGTCGGCTCGACAGAATACAATCCGGTTTCATGAAGCGCGTAATTGGAATGCTCAATTGAAACGCCTGCGCCGCTGAGCTGATCCGCAATCGCTTCTTCGATTTTCATATTTTCCGCGCGGATTTTTCGAGACAATTTCATCCAATTTCGATTCAAAATCTCAAACATCCACATTTCAAGCTCATAATCTAAAAATTCAATATCCGCCGCAGGATTTCCTGTTCCGGGATCAATCGGATTTCCTTCCGAATCCGTAGAAGCCGACGCATCGACAACATGAATGATTGCCTGCGCTTGTCTTAAATCATCTAAAAATGAATTGCCGAGACCTTTTCCTTTGTGCGCGTCCGGAACCAATCCGGCAACATCAATAATGTCGATCGGCACATAACGGATACCGTCTTTGCATTTTTCGCATCTGCTTTCCTTTTCCGTACACGGACAGGGTGTTTGAACATAAGCGACACCATGATTGGCATGAATTGTTGTAAACGGATAATTTGCAATTTCAACATCGGCCATCGTTACAGATTTGAAAAAAGTTGATTTACCGGCATTCGGCTTTCCGGCAAGCCCGAGAGTCATTGACATAATAAGAGAAAGGGAGTGCAATGATTTAAAGTTTTTACGACAGAATCTCGGAGAGGCGACAAATTGTTCTCATGTTTTATGAAAAGTTTAATGAAAAGTATAAATTGATATAAATCATAGTTCGTTCATTTTTGAGCATAATTTTTGTCCGCGACTGCGAAAAATTATTGCAAAACAATGAAAAACAAAAAAGGTTTGCGATTTTCAATGAGAATATCCACTAATCGAAAAGTATGGCAGTATATGTTTGTTGTAGCTGCGCTTCTCTTTTCAGTGATTTCATTTTTGTTTTACATTAAACCTGTTTTTGCCGCTCTTGTTTTAGGTATTTTGATTACGGTTTTTTTGGATCGAATTATTGATCTTTTCTACAAAATGACCGAGAAATGCTCATCTGAACAGCGAAAAGCCATTGCAGTTATCTGTTCGGTTGTTATTGTTTCAGTTGTCTCTGTTTTTTTAATCAGCGGGGCATTTACGCTTTTGAATAATTTTAATGAAATTGTTGAAACTTTGGAAGATTTCAATCATCAATACAATGAAACTGCCGAAGAGTTAGCAGGAGATTTATCCAACATAACAAACGAAACATTCCCGTCTCTTCCTGATTTCGGCGATGCCATTCCGCTTATTAATGATAGTTCGAAGCTTCAAACGGCATCCGGTCCGCCCGATAATTCTTCTTCCGCAGACGGATTTCTGAATTTTGATTTTTCCCGTTCAAGAGCCATTGAGCTGGTGCTGATTTCCGGCGGCAGCGTGCTGTCATCGACGACAAGTTCGATTTCGGTTTTGTTTTCGACAATGTTTGCGTTATGTTTGATTGTTCCGATTATGGCAGGATATTATTTTAAAACAAAAGGAAAAATCCGCAGCAAAATCGTTTCGCTTGCGCCAAATAAATACAAAGACGCTGTCAGCATCACTTTTAAAAATATTGTGAATGATATGAGCACTTACACGGTTATGAAAACGTTGGAAGTTTTCGTCATCACTTTCTTCTACTGTGTCGGTTTTTCTTTGGTCGGTCTTCCTCACGGAATTCTGATCGGATTGATTATGGGCTTGTCCAATGTCGTCCCATACGTCGGATTTTTATTGCCGGCAATTCCGGTTGTCGTGTATTCTTATACAATCGGTCCCGAGGTCATGTTGGCTGTCATCGGAATTATGATTGTGCTTCAAGTGATTGATTATTTCTTCATTTTGCCGAATATCGTCATGAAAACGGTCAAGGTCAGCTCGTTTACTGCTGTTATTTTGACATTGGCAGGATTTAAGCTGTTCGGAATTTTCGGTTTGATTTTTGCCGTTCCGATTTACATTTTCTGCAAAATCGTCATGATTGCCTGTTATAAAGTGCTTGTTATTATGTATCCTGATCCGCCTGACCCGAATGAAGCCATATTGGATGAAGGATAAACAAATGCAAGAGGAACACGATAAGGTTTATATTATAGGTCGCTGTTATTCTGATTCCGAAGCGTGTCCTGATAGGGTAGCGGATATCCTGGAAGCCTGCGGAGCTTTCGACCTGAGTTCGAGTCTCAGTCGGGACGCTTAAAAATTAAAGGCGGTTGTTTCATTTGGAAACAGCCGCCTTTTTTGTTATTTTTAATTTTATTCGCTCTTCGATTTAATAATTTCATGAACAGCCCCGATAGGGTAGTGGATATCCTGGGAGCCTCCGAAGCTTCCGACCTGAGTTCGAGTCTCAGTCGGGGCGCTGTATATTTCATGTTTTGCCAATTTTTTGTGTTTTCTCTGTTTTGTTGATTTTGTATTTTTTTGTTTTCTATTTGTATTATTATTTGTGTTTTATTTGACTTTTTCAAAAGGTTGCTCTGATTTTTTCAGATTGGTTTATAATTTATGAGTTCTTTTTTATCTCTCAAGTTAGCAGAAAATTAATATGGCAAATTTTAATTTATGATACCAAAAACTGTTCACAAAATCGGCGGTTTTTCTTTCAAACAGGCTTCAAAAAAGCAGGCAAGCCGCGATTGTTTATTATAATTATTCTCGGAGTACATTTATTATGGCAGAAACGTCAGCGCATGACAAGTATGAATTTAAAAAAACACTTGAAACAATCCGTGACAAAAAAGGACGCGGCACGGAATTGGTTTCATTATATATCCCCAGCGACAAGCAAATATCGGACGTCGCAGCGGATTTAAGAGAAGAACACAGCCAAGCGGCAAACATCAAATCCAAGCTCACGAAAACGAATGTTCAGGGCGCTATTGATTCTCTTCTCGCAAGGCTCAGATATTTGGACAAAGTTCCCGAAAACGGCATCGTTTATTTTACAGGCGCAGTTGATATCGGCGCAAATAAAACGAGCATGGAGAGTTATGTCATTCACCCTCCCGAGCCGATTATTACATACAAATATCATTGTAACTCTGAATTTTTCCTTGAGCCGTTGGAATATATGCTCAAAGAAAAAGGAACATTCGGTCTTCTCGTTATGGACAGACGCGAAGCAACAATCGGAACGCTTGTCGGTAAAAAAATCGATTCACACCGCAGGCTCACTTCTACTGTTCCCGGAAAACAGCGTAAAGGCGGTCAGAGTGCCCAGCGTTTCCAAAGTTTGAGATTGATTGCCATTCACGATTTCTACAAAAGAATCGGGGATGCCGCCAGTGAAATCTTTTTGGCGGTTGAGCCGAAAGAATTGAAAGGCATTTTAATCGGCGGTCCGTCGCCGACAAAAGAAGAATTCCAAGACGGCGAGTTTTTCCATCACGAATTGATGAAAAAGGTTGTCGGTCTCTTTGATATCGCTTACACCGACGAATCCGGTTTGCTCGAGCTTGTCAATTCCGCAGCCGATAAACTCATGGATTTGGAATTGATGGAACAAAAAGGAATCATGAAACAATTCTTCAAAGAATTAATTTCCGAATCCGGACGCGCGTCTTACGGTGAAAAAAGCGTTCGGGCAAATTTAGAAATCAATTCGGTTGAAATGCTGATTCTCTCCGAAGATTTAAGAGCCGAGCGAATGACAGCGGTTTGTCAAGGCTGCGGCGAATCCAATCAAAAAACAAGATCTTGGAGACCCGGAGAACATATCCCCGATCTCGGAAATTGTTCAAAATGCGGCGCCGAGCTTTCAGATGTTGAAATCAGAGATGTCGTTGATGAGCTTTCGGAAATGGCTGACAAATCCAATTCTGCCGTTCACTTTATCTCAACGGATTTTGACGAAGGAAATCAATTGATGTCCGCTTTCGGCGGGATCGTCGCCGTTTTAAGATACAACACAGGGCAATGATTTTTCAATTCATTTCCCTTTACATTTCTTTACTTACATTTATTTACATTCATTTTTTCGGGGAAAGAAATTATGCCTCAAACAAAAGTTTTTTCGATAAAAAATGATACCGATTTCAATTCGGACGTTTTTGAAACGGCAGCAGCCGAAACGGCGAAAGCTTTGCTTGACGGAAAAATTGCGGCTTTCCCGACCGAAACCGTTTACGGTCTTGGCGCGTCGATTTTTAATGAAAACGCGGTTTTAAAAATTTATGAAGCAAAAGGCCGCCCGCCTGAGAAACCGCTGTCAATTCTGATTCAATCCATCGCGGACGCCGAATCAATCGCTTCTGAAATTCCTGCTCAAGCCGAACTTTTGGCGAATCATTTTTGGCCCGGACCGCTCACGATTATCTTAAATAAAAACGAAAATATTTCAAATCAAATTACAGCCGGAAAAAACACTGTCGGTCTTCGTGTTCCGGCACATCCGATTGCACTCGAACTTGTCAAGCGTGTCGGTCCGTTGGCGTGTCCGAGCGCGAATTTATCCGGAAATCGAAATCCGTTGTCGGCATCAGATGTTTTGGAAGATTTAGACAGCAAAATTCACATCCTTATCGATGGCGGCAGAACTGAGGTTCAAGTCCCGTCAACAATTATTGATTTAACAGTTCAGCCGCCCAAAATTTTAAGAAAAGGCGGATTGGACATTGAAGAAATTAAAAAACATATCGGAGAGATTTCGGAATGAAAGCAGAAAAAAAAGCACAAATCAAAAACAGAGCTCAAGGAAAGCAAATCAATGAAACTGTCAAAACTGTAAACATTATCAACCTCGTTGTTGTTGTGGGCGGGTTTGCTCTTTTAATTTTAGACCTCAGCCCGACCATGACAAGAATCGGTCAAGGATTGGTTTTTGCCGGCGCTTTTCTCATTATTTTAACAATTGTTTTCCAAATGATGCTGGTCGGAAAAATGAGAGGCGGCAGAAGATAAGTTTTAAATTTTCCAAATTTTAATTTTCTTATTTTTAACTTTTATTTTTTCATATTCATTTATTTTCACGGGTCAAACAATGGAAAAAAAACCGGCGCAAAGCGAATTTATGTATCACTATTTCTCAGAGCTTGAAAAAAAGTTGCATCTGGAAATGGATATTGCAAATGCGGCTCGCGCAAATGGTGAAGATCCGCATCCGTATGTTGAAATTCCGCTCGCAAAAGACTTGGCTGACCGCGTTGAAAATTTAATCGGCGTTAAGGGCGTTGCTCAGCGGCTTCGTGAAATTGAATCCGACGGCAGAAATCGTGAAGAATCCGCTCTTCAAATCGGAAAAGAAATTGCAGACGGCAGCGTCGGAAATTTCAAAACCAAAGACGCGGCGGTTGATGCCGCTATTCGTGTTTCAATGGCTGTTTTAACGGAAGGCGTCGTTGCCGCGCCGATTGAAGGAATTGCCGAGGTTAAAATTGATAAAAACAGTGACGGCACTGAATTTTTAAGAATTTATTATTCCGGTCCGATTCGAAGTGCCGGCGGAACAGCTCAAGCGTTATCGGTTCTTGTCGGCGATTATGTTCGCCGCAGTATCGGCTTAGATCGTTTTAAGCCGCGAAAAGAACTCGTTGAGCGTTATGCCGAAGAAATTCGAATTTATAAAAGAACGGCTTCACTTCAATATTCTCCAACCGATGACGAAATTCGTTTAATTGTTGAAAATTGTCCGGTTTGCGTTGACGGCGACGCCACAGAAGAAGCCGAAGTCGAAGGCTATCGAAATCTTCAAGAAATTCCCGGAAACCGCGTTCGCGGCGGCATGGCGCTTGTTATTGCGGAAGGTATGATTTTAAAAGCGCCGAAAGTCAAAAAACACGTCGATAATCTGAAAATGGACGGCTGGGAATTTTTAAATAAATTGATTGCCGGAACCAAAACCGAAGACAAAAAAGGCGACGATTCACCCGCAGCAACAGGAAAACCCGGCGCGGTGACGCTGAAAATTAAACCGAAAGCAAAGTATATGAATGATTTAATTGCCGGTCGCCCTCTTTTCTCTCATCCGTCACGCGAAGGCGGTTTTCGTCTCAGATACGGTCGCTCTCGAACAACATCATTTGCAGCCGCAGGAATCAGTCCGGCAGCAATGTTTTTACTTGACGATTTTATCACAAACGGCACTCAATTAAAAGTGGAAAGACCGGGAAAAGCTGCCGGAATGGCAGCGGTTGACTCGATTGAAGGCCCGACAGTTCGTTTGAAAAACGGCGATGTTCTTCGCATTGACGATTACAAACTTGCGCTTTCAGTGAAGCCTGACGTTGAATTTATTATTGACATCGGCGAAATCTTATTCAATTTCGGCGACTTTTTAGAAAATAATCACACGCTCATGCCGTCTCCTTATTGTTTTGAGTGGTGGATTTACGATTATGAAAACGGATACAAAGACTTGAAAGACAAATCAAAATTCCCAAGTCCGACCGAATTCGATAAATTAAAACATATTTCCG
>JGI996J12353_1000430_pt1 | contig 10232 bp, 8 predicted proteins | sample IntmicLarv5ML5BL_FD_12353 | JGI IMG/M metagenome (IMG submission 12353) | reverse complement strand
CACGGTTTTTTCGCCGATAAGCGTTGTCGGTGCCATTTGTCCGCCGGTCATGCCGTAAACCGTATTGTTGACAAAGAAAACAGCCATTTTCTCGCCGCGGTTAGCTGCTTGGATCGTTTCATTCAAGCCGATGGACGCTAAATCGCCGTCGCCCTGATAAGACATAACGACCGCATTGTCCTGAGCGCGAGAAATGCCTGTGCCGACTGCCGGCGCTCTGCCGTGCGCGACTTGAACATTGCCGAAATCGAAATAATAGTAAGCAAAAACAGCGCAGCCGACAGGGCTGATTAAAACGCTGCGGTCCTGAATGTCGAGGTCATCAATGGCTTCACCGATTAACTTGTGAATCACACCGTGGCCGCAGCCGGAGCAGTAATGCGTTGCGGTTGGCGCAGCGCCGCCTTTTCTGACATAAACATCATTCATGCTGACCGGTTTCTTGAAAACTTTTCCCTGACCGGAACAGCCGCATTTATTTTGAATTTCACCGGCCATGATTACACCTTCCTCTCTGCCGCAACTTCGCGGATTTTTTCCATCACTTTACCGATTTCAATAATGTTGCCGCCGAGACGGTTAATCAATTCAACCGGACGCTTGCATTTGATTGCAAGCATAATATCTTCTCTCATCTGCCCGGCACTCATTTCGACCGAAATAAAAGTGCAGTCTTTTTCCGCCAGCTTTGAAATTGCTTTTTCGGGGAACGGGAAAAGCGTAACCGGACGGAATAAACCAACTTTAAGTCCTTCTTTGCGGGCTTCATCGACAGCACTTCTTGAAATGCGGCTGCTGATACCGTAAGAAACCAAAATGATTTCCGCATCTTCCGTCATATATTCTTCAAAAATCGGCTCATTTTCGGCAATTACCGCATATTTTTCCTGAAGTTTGATGTTAAACGCTTCCAACTGATCAAAATTCAAGAAAATCGAGGAGACCAAATTCTTTTTTGTTTCTGCGTTTCCGCAAACTGCCCAACTTGTATCAATGACAGGCTCAATCGCTTTTTCGGGGAAAACGACAGGCTCCATCATTTGACCCAAAACACCGTCTGCCAAAACAATAACAGGATTCAGATATTTGAATGCCAAATCAAATCCTTTGTATGTCAAATCGCACATTTCCTGAACGGAATTCGGTGCCAGAACAATGTTTTTATAATTACCGTGACCGCCGCCTTTAACCGCCTGACTGTAATCGGATTGTTCGGGACCGATATTTCCAAGACCCGGACCTGCGCGCTGAATATCAACAATAACTGCCGGCAACTCTGCGCCTGCTAAATAAGAAATGCCTTCCTGCTTCAAACTCATTCCGGGACCGGAAGATGCCGTCAAAACGCGGTGTCCGGTTGCGGCGGCGCCGTAAACCATATTAATTGCCGCTTCTTCGGATTCTGCCTGAACGCATTTGCGCCCGGCTTTCGGGAAGTAATGTGATGCCTCATGCAGAATTTCACTGGCAGGCGTAATCGGATAACCGAAATAACAATCGCATCCGGCATACATCGCGCCGATGATAACCGCTGTATTTCCTTTAATTAATTGAACTGCCATAATTTAAGCCTCCGCCTTTTCTTTTTTCGGAACATGAACTTCAATTGCATTGGGTTCCGGACATGTATAATAGCAATTACCGCATCCGCTGCAACCTTCGCCTTTGTAAACGGCATAAACGTAACCGCGTTCGTTCAAAATTGTTCCAAGCTCCAAAACGTGTTTCGGGCAATCCAAGACACATCGACCGCATGCTTTGCATTCGATAGTGTGAATAACCGGATACGGAGACTGCTTTTCTTGTATATCAGACATCGTCCACCTCTCTAAAAATAAAACTGATTCGAAAAGAGATTACTCATTTTCAATTTTAGAATATGGAAGAAATAACAATATTTATAATTAATGAAAGTGACCGACGAGAAATGTCATCGAGATGACAAATAAATCAAAAAATAAAGTAAAAAATGAAGAATAGAAACAAATGATGAAAAATTCAGTTTAGAATTCATTTAGAATTCTTTGAATTCAGCTCGAATTCAAGAGAATTCGGTTCGGAACTCAACTCAGAATTCACCGGAATTCAATTCAAATTGTTGTTTTTGAAAGACTGAGAGGCAGTTCCAATCCGAATTTTTCTAAAAGTTCCTGATTTGTCAAAATTTCTTTAACTGTCCCCTCAGCCTGGATTTTCCCGTTTTGAAGAATAATAACGCGGTCACAGATTTCAAGTGCCATATCTAAATCATGAGTTGCGATGAATTGAGTATATCGCAAGGAAGAAAGTTCATTAATAAGAAGACGACGGGATTTAGGATCCAAAAATGAAGAAGGCTCGTCAAAAAGAATGATGGAAGGATTCATCACGAGAACAGTTGCAATTGCAATTCTTCTTTTTTCTCCGCCGGATAATTTGCCAGTCATTCTTTCACGAAGATGAGAAATGCCTAATTTTTCAAGAACGGCATCAATTCTCAAACAGATTTCACTCTCGGAAATGCCGAGATTTCGAGGACCAAAAGCAATATCGTCATAAACTTTCGGCATAAAAAGCTGGTCATCGGGATTTTGAAAGACAACACCTGTTTCTGCCCGAATTTGAGCTAAATTTTTCTTGTTCAGCGCAATTTGATTCACATGAATATTTCCGGATTCAATCGGAGTGATTCCGACAAGCGACATTAACAGAGTTGATTTCCCTGCGCCGTTTTCACCGATAAGCGCAACTTTTTCGCCGGCTTTGATTGCAAAAGAAACTTCATCTAAAATTTTGACGCCGCCTGTTCCGACAACAGTCACTTGATCAACATAAAGAATATTATTTTCCGTAGAAATCACCGAATCCATTTTTCATATTTTATAGTTTTTTAATTTAAGAAAATATTCCCGTAAAAAAATTACCGATAATCAAGCTGACATTTACAAAACGGCAAATCAAAAAAAGAGAGCAGATGCCGACAGTCAGCAAAATGTCTTTGAAGCTTTCTTTTGGAATCGGCGCGGTCACATACGATCCGTTAAATCCGCGGGATTTCATAGCTGCAAAAACGCGGTCAGCGCGATCAATACTTCTGAGAAGTAAGTGACCGATAAAGGAGCCCATATCTTTAATTTTCACAAATTTTTGACGCGGCGACCGAATAAGATATGCGGTAACCATTGTCGAGGCTTCTTCAATTAAAACCGAAATGTAGCGATAAGTCATAACAAATTGAAGAACCAAAATGGACGGAACGCCCATTCGAGTTAATTGCTTGGAAATGACAGGCAACGGAGTTGTCGCAATCAAAATTAAAACCGCCGAGACTGTTAAAACGGTTTTAAACAAGATTGAAGTGCATGAAATCATTCCGCCCGTAATTGTTACGGTTCCGATAAGAAGCACCGGCGCCTGATCAAAAATAACATTGGAAAGACCGCCGAAAAATGAGAACGGCAGAGCAGGCAGCATACGATAGAAAATCATTTTAAAAGGCGTCAGAGAAAGAGACATCATAATAACAGGATAAAAAATAAAGGGAATCAATTCGGTGAGCTGAGAGCCGTCGAATGAAATCACTGTTATGAGAAAAACAATTGTAATAATGATTTTTGACATCGGATGAATGTTATGAACAAATGTGTTTCGATTTGCCATTTCTTCCAAATCATCTAATTTAGAAACTGCCTTAAAAATGTTTGCCATGATTGTTTTTCCGTTTCGAGAAAAATAAAAAGAAATCAAAAATTAAAAAAGAAAGAGATAAAAATGTAATTTATCTCTTTTGCTCAATGAATTTAATATTTCAATTGTTTCAAATTCGAATTTCATTAAGAATTATTTGAATTCTTTTTGGCGATATAATGAACCGAATACCCGATTGCAGCTGCAAAGAGAAGAGTGAGTATTCCGCCGATAATNCCCGCCATACTCGTTCCGAGAGCTGACCCGTCTTCACCGGCTGATTTAAAGCCGTAATCCGGCATGAATGCTGTCAAATCCAAAATGTTTGCCGCCGAATCATAAATTCCGCCTTCTCTTTCAAGTTCTGTGTCTCCTGTAACGCCTTCAATTGACCATTCCAATCCGTCAGGATAAGAAGAAGCAAAGAGAGAAAGACCGCCGCCGACAACCAAAGCTGCAACGAGGAGAACAGCACCGACTTTTTTAATTGAAACATTGCCGATTGCTTTTCCGGAAGAAGCGTTTTCAATGAGTTCCGGACGGGCTTTCCAGACATAAATCAAAACGCCTGCCGTGATGAGACCTTCAATAATACCGATTACCAAATGAATCGGCTGCATGAGAAGAACAAAAGATGTGAAAGGAAGTTCGGTAATTCCGGACAAAACGGTTTGCAAAACAACACCGAATGAACCGATTTGAAGACTGACAACAACCGCTAAAACCGATGCGATTGTGAGATTGAGAGGTGTTAAGCTTTTCTTGATAAACGGCTTGAAAATGTAAGGGTAGCCGATTAAGCAAGCGCAAACGCCCATGTTAAAGATATTGCAGCCGATTGCGAGAAGACCGCCGTCTGCGAAGAAAAGGCACTGAATAATTAAAACGACTGAAAGAACGATGAGTGCCGCATACGGACCGAGAAGAGCCGCGAGTAATATACCGCCGCCGATGTGTCCGCTTGAACCGGTTCCGGGAATTGTAAAGTTAATCATTTGAGCTGCAAAAACAAAAGCGCCCAATACAGCCATCATTGGTATTTTCTTTTCATCCAATCCTTCTTGTTTTAACTTATAGATTGAAAACAAAAGGATTGCAAAACTGACAAGAATCATAATGATTCCGACAGCCGGAGAAAGTAAAGCATCTGCCATGTGCATATTAAATCATTCCTAATAATAATTTTAAATTATAATAATTACAAAATTGCAATATCAAAGTAATAAATTCAAAAATAAATTCAGCAATATAAATACTGCAAGAAGTCCGAAAATAATGCAGTATGTATTAAGCAAAAAGTTTTCACACAAATATAAGTATTACGATTGAAAATGTTCGTAATACAACATAACAACTATTCGAAAAGATAACATAACAAAGCAAAAAAGAAAATATAATTGCGCAAAAATTAAAAAAATGAAATAGAAAACAAAATAAAACCGGAAATGAAAGTGAAAAACAGAAATGAAGTGAAATTAAAAATGAAACTCAAAAAAAAGAAAATTAAAAAAAATTAAAAGTTAAAAAAAATGTGAAAAAAGAAAATTATTCTTTTTTCATTCCCTTATCTTCTTCTCGAATTTCGACACGGCGGATTTTGCCGCTGATGGTTTTCGGAAGTTCATCGACGAATTCAATGATTCTCGGATATTTGTAAGGTGCCGTGATTGATTTCGTGTGATTCTGAAGCTCTTTTTTGAGTTCATCAGATGCTTTTTCTTTGTAATCTTTTGTTAAAACGATTGTGGCTTTAACAACTTGACCGCGAACCGGATCGGGAACGCCGGTAATGGCGCATTCCAAAACGCCGGGATGCTGAATGAGCGCGCTTTCGACTTCAAACGGACCGATTTTGTAGCCGGAACTTTTGATGATGTCATCTGTTCTTCCGACAAACCAGTAATAGCCGTCTTCGTCTTTCCAAGCGGTATCGCCAGTGTGATAGTAGCCGTCGCACCAAGCTGCTTTGGTTTTTTCGTCATCGAATTTGTAGCCTGCAAAAAATCCGGCCGGCAAAGCGGAAATATTTTTCGAACCCGGATTTTCAGCAACGGCGACAACAATTTCGCCTTCTTCGCCGACATCGCATTCGTTGCCGTCAAGATTTAAGATTTTAATATCATAACCGGGAACGGGTTTACCCATCGAACCGGGTTTCGGTGTCATCCACGGAAGCGTTGCAATACAGACGCTCAACTCGGTTTGACCGTAGCCTTCCATCAAACGCATTCCTGTAAATTCTTTGAACTTTTCATAAACTTCGGGATTGAGCGGCTCGCCGGCAACGCAGCAATATTGAAGCGTGCTGAAATTGTATTTTGACAAATCTTCTTTGATGAAGAAACGATAAGTGGTCGGCGGCGCGCAAAATGTTGTAACGCCGTATTTGGCAATCTTATCCATCATATTTCCGGCATCGAATCGGTCGTAATCGTAAATGAAAACCGCTGTTCCGCAAATCCATTGACCGTAGATTTTTCCCCAAACACATTTTGCCCAACCGCTGTCAGCCATTGTATAGTGAAGACCGTTATCGGAAACATTTTGCCAGTAGCCGGCAGTCAAAGTATGACCGAGCGGATATGAGAAATTGTGGCAAACCATTTTCGGAAAACCGGTTGTTCCGGAAGAGAAATAGTAAAGCATGTCGTCTGTGATTTCAGCCGCTTCATTTCCGACGGGACGAGCGAAATCAGCGGAAGATTCGGCAAGTTCAGCTTCAAAATCAAGCCAGCCTTCTGCGCCGTTAGACTTTCCGCCGACATTGAATTTCAAGAATTCTGTTTGATTCAATTGACGAAGAGATTCATCAAAGCTCAAATCAAGTCCGCCTTCGGAAATGGAAACAACACCGACAGCATTGGATTTTTCAAGGCGGTAAACAATATCGCGAACTTTAAGCATATGCGTTGCGGGAACGGCAATCGCGCCGAGTTTATGAAGCGCGGGAAGACAAATCCAGAAAGTGTAATGGCTTTTCAAAGTCAAAATGACGGCAGAACCTCTTTTGACGCCATATTTTTTAAATAAATTTGCGGCTTTGTCGGTTTCGGTTTTTAACTCGCCGAATGTCATGATTTTTTCATTGTCATGATCATCGCACCAAATAAATGCGATTTTTTGAGGATCTTCCGCTGCATAGCGGTCAATCACATCGAAAGAGAAATTGAAATTCTCCGGAATTTCGATTTTGAAATTTTCTTTAAAATCTTCATAAGACGTAAAGTCTGTTTTTTTAACAAAATGATGGGTCAAATTACTCATAAAAAACTCTCATGTAAAATTATATTAAACGAAGCAGTTGCCGTATCGTATCGATTTTCGCCCTTTCTTACATAATCACAGCCAAAAATTTGGCGGGCTTGTTGTTCAGCGCTTTCATTGCGTGCGGGTAGCCGGAATCAAAGTAAATGGAGTCGCCTTCATTCAAAATGACTTCATTTCCGTGAATGTAAATTTTTAAGCTGCCCTCTAAAATGTAATTGAACTCCTGTCCGGGATGGGAATGAAGCGTCGGCTCTCCCTCTTTCGGCTCAGCCGTAACAACGAACGGTTCAATTTCTTTGTGAATGAACTTTTCCGCCAGCGCTTGATATTTGTATTGACTGCGGCGCTCAACCGTAACGCCTTTGTTGTCGCGCGTTACTGTAAAAACGTTCATTCGCGGTGCTTCGCCGGTTAAAAGAAGCGACATGTCCACTTTATAATAATTTGCAATTTCCAAAAGCATACTGGCAGGAATGTCGGATTCAGCATTTTCGTATTTTAAATAAGTATCAACGGAAATATCCAAATGCGAAGCCATTTCATCCGACGAGATATCAGAAACCTCTCGAAGCTCCTTAATGCGATTTGCGATTTCAATAATTTTTTCTTGCATAATAAACACCGAAATTTAGATTTAAAAAAATAGACGAAAGTTAAATAAAAAATAATCGGTGAAATTGAAAAAAAATGACAGATACGCCGAATATAATAAAAACAGAAATCGAGAAACGGAAAAAAACAGAAAAAACAAAAAAGGAAATCAGAAAATAAAAAAAACAGAAAAATGAAAAATCAATAATTTGATTTTTTCATTTTTAAGTAATTCAGCGGACTGTATGCCGGAAAACCGCGGCGTTCCAGTTCGTCCAATGCTAATTTTCTGTGTTCTTCAAAAGATAAATTGAATGAAGAAACGACTTCGCCTGTCGGATCGAATTGAGAAATTGTCAAATCTTTCTTTCGGGAAATCAAGTGCAAAATGTTGCTTGTTGCCGGCGTATTTGCAGACCTCAGACGATTAATTGCCGCCGCTGTTTCTTTGTGAGATAAAACAGGTTTGTTCTCGCCGCTTTCATAACTGTAAGTAAATCCGATTGCTTTGATGAAGAAATTCATCACCACAGGTTCAAAGCCGACCAATTCCGAAATTCCGGCAAGCATTTTTTCCGTGAATTGCGGCGTGTAGCCGATACCGTAAGAATCAAAAATGCGTTTGAAAGACCATTCAATGACATCTGCCAATTCTTCAGGCGCTAAAAGCGCCATGACTTCTGTCGGCGTTTCAAGTTCGTTTTGCATGCAGTAATCGCGCATTTTTTTGGCAAGCGCTGCGGCTTCGGGGATTTCCGCGCAATTGATTTTCATAATTCCTGCCATTTTTGAAAATGCAGAATATCCGGCGCGTTCGAAAAGCAATTGGTCGTCGCTTAAATAAATTGACAAAAGTTCAACGCAGATGCGTTTGCCTTCGGATTTCATAAACCCAATACATTCGAATGCGCAGGCAATTTCGTCAGACGTTCCGTTTTGAGCGTAATGAACAATGAGCGGTCGAATTTGAGCTTCGGTTCTGCCGAAAAATTTCATTCCGCGCTCTTTCGTTAAGGGAGAATCGGAATGCGTCAAAATCATCCAAACCAAATCCATTTGATCGGGGCGAAGAATTTCTTGTTTCTCCAAAACTTCAAGCGTGTGCGCGCGAGCGGACTCGTCGGCAAGAATTGATTTTTCAAGCAGCGCGTAAACATTTGAATTGTTTTCGGCAGCTGAAACGGCGACTTTAATTGCTCTTTTCTGAACTTGAGAACTGAAATCCATTAAGTAGCCGCCTAATTTTTCAACATTCGGCGGAAGTCTTGCTTTCAAATCAAAGATGGTTTGCGCCGCCAAATCGCCGAGCGGATACAAATCAAGCATGTTGTAAAGCGAATCGGAAACAGGAGATAAATCGCCATTGACTTGCGGAATTAAGGAAAGAGCTTCATCAACAAATCCGGATTCGCGATTTAAGAAAGAAGCCAAAATCGGAAGAACGGAAGGCGGAAGGTGAATGAATTCGAAAAACGGTAAAGTTTTTTTCTTTGTTTCGACATCAGCGTCTCGAAGAACAGATTCGAGGAAAGGATAGCCTTGAATAATAACATCAATCGGCAATTTGTCTAAATCGAAATGAAGCGTATCGGGCGCGTTTAAAAGAGATTCGACAAACGGTGCGCATAATTCTGTCGGCAAATCTGAGCCGCATAAAAGAACATATAAATTTTCGGCAGCAAGCTGGTGTTTTTTTGACTTTGCCGCTTGCGGAACGATTTCACCGAATCGTTTTACCATGAAAGGCAACATTTCCGAGCCGCCCGCGTTTAAAAACTCTATACCGGCTTCGACTTTTTGCTCTTTATCGGAACCAAGCGCTTCAATTGCTTTTTCCTGAGTCATTTCGGAATTAAAAAGTCCCATGAATTCATCCTCCGTCTTGTGTTTAAAGTGTCTAAAAAATAAATTTTAAATTGATTTCAAAATACGAATGAAACAAAAAGGAAATCAAAAATTAAAAAGATTTGGACAAACAAAATAAAAAAAATGAAAAAAGAATGAATGATGAATTCATTCACTCGTTTTTGTGAAATATTTGTGCGCTCTTTCGATTGCGGTAACGATTAATTGAATGCTGTCTTCGATGTCGTTTAAATCAACGACTTCAACCGGAGAATGAATGTAGCGCGTTGCGATTTGAACGGTTCCTGTCGGAATTCCGTCTTTTGTTAAATGAATCGCGGTTGCGTCGGTTGTTCCGCCTTCGCCGACGCCGAGCTGAACAGCGATTTCGATTTTGTCGGCGGATTCGCGAAGCCATTTGACAACTTTCGGATGCGCAATGAGGCCGCGTCCGGAAGCATCGGAAATTGCAACGATCGGACCTTTTCCGATTTCAAGCGGTGAATCCAATTTTGTAATTCCGGGATGGTCGCCGGGAATTGTTGTGTCAAGCGCAAGCGCAACATCTGCATTTGAGGAATGCGCTGCTGTTTTTGCGCCTTTTAAACCGACTTCTTCCTGAACAGTTCCGACGGCGCAAACGGTTGCTTTGATGTCTTTTCCTTTCAAGCGGCGCATCACTTCAATCATAACAGCGACGCCGACGCGGTTGTCAAATGCTTTTCCGGTGACGCGGTTGTTAATGAGTTTTTGGAAATCGCGGTCGATTGAGATATAAGTTCCCGGCTCGATGCCGAGATTTTTAACATCTTCAGAATTCTTGGCGCCGATGTCGATAAACATATCTCTGTGTTTGACGGGAG
>JGI996J12353_1000429_pt1 | contig 10246 bp, 5 predicted proteins | sample IntmicLarv5ML5BL_FD_12353 | JGI IMG/M metagenome (IMG submission 12353) | reverse complement strand
ACTGAAATAACGTATGTTTCAATTATTACAAAAATGTGTTATAATATTTCGAATGCATACTCATATTGCCGGTGGGACGGCAGGAGAGATAAGAATGATGGAAAAAGAAGAAAGGACGATGGTCTTCATAGACCTGAGGAATGTGACTGGCGTGCTTAAACATTACAATGCAAAGGGAAAGGTTGCTTTCTCACATATGACCAACTTGGTCAATGAAGAGAGGAGACTTATGGCCGCATACGTATTTGATGGAGAAACAAATAAAAAAAGCAAGGAACTCCACAGGACATTGAAATATGAGGGATTCAAGATCTTGAAGGGGTCATACAACGTTGCGTCGAACAAACAAAAAGAGGTTGATTCTTTGATGGTATGCGAAATGGTCGCGCACGCGTTCAGGGACAATTACGACACTGCAATAATCATCTCTGGGGACAGGGACTTCTGCCCTGCAGTGAAGCTCATACAGTCGCTTGGAAAGAAAGTGGAGGTCGCAGGATTTTCAGTGGCTATGAGTGGTGCATTATGTAGGGAGTGTGATGTATATCATGATCTGGACACAGAGGAGTTGTTCTTCGATGTCGCCCCGGATTACAATGTTGTGTACACTGGGATCCCAACAGAAATCGGTATATGGGCTGGCGTTGATTCAACCTATGTTGCAGGAGTGTGAATAGTTGACCGATATTAACACAAAAAAGATCAAAAGGATCGATCATCAGACCAAGACCATTTATTTTGAACCGGATGTAATTAAAAAAGTCACGGGATCTCGACTCAGTTCGATCCTTGGGAGAAGTTCCTATGACACTCCGTTCAAGGTCGCCTGCGACATGGCCAAGATATATTCTGAATACGAATCCTCGATATATACGGAGGCAGGGAATACTCTAGAGCCTGTGATGAGGTCATATTTGAGATCCAACGCAGATGAACTCTTGAGATCCGAGCTTGGCCTCTTGCCTGAGGATATCATTGGTGTTGAAGAACCCATATCAAGTGTGGTCTGCAATTATGATCACTTCAAGGATGTCGAGATCTTTGGGGGGATGGTAGACGGTTACGTCGTCGTTAACGGAAAGAGGGCTGCTGTGCTTGAGATAAAGACCTCAAGTAGGGAACAGGACTGGGTAAATCTGACAACAGGAACAAGGACTGCCATACCTGAAGGTTACCTACTGCAGACCGGCCTATACTCAAAGCTCAGCGGATTGAAGAAGGTGGTCTTCGTAGCCGGTTTCCTCAGGAAGAACCACTATGATGACCCTCACACTTGGTCCCCTAACAAGAATAACTGTTCGGTCATTGTCATTGACGCACCGGACGTGTCAAAGGAAATGGATGAAGCGAAGGAATGGTATCATCAACACATCCTGAACGGCGTCACTCCTCAATGGACCGAAAGGGACGAGGATATTGTCTGTGGGATCCAAGAAGAATTCCAACCTTTGGAACCGAGCGTCCAAGATCTTATGGAACAATACGCCCAGCTTGAAGATGAGACTTCCAAATACTCTGAGGCACTGAAAGAAATATCGCTGATCGAAAAGAAGAAGGACTCTATCAAGAAGATCTTGAAGCCTAAATTGATCTCGATGCTTGAACCTGGACAAGATGTTATCACATGCTCCATAGAAGGTTTTGTGTTCAAGCTTACAAACGACACAAAAAATGTGATCGATGAAGATAAGATGAAGGCAGAAGGAGTGTACGACAAATATCTTGTTGAAAAGCCATCAGCGAGACTTAATGTCAATAGGAAGGCTTCTGGAACACAAGAGGAGGTGGAACAATGAGTGGAAAGTTCCGTCCGGTAGAGTCTACGGACTCCATCTCAAGTTCGTATAAGAGGTACATCGCCAGCACATTCAAGACAGATCTCACTGTCTACAACGAACAGATAAGACAACAGTTGGATGATGGATACGAATTGGTCAAGGGGCCTTACCTTCAGATATCTGACAACTACAAGAGATCAACGTCGATCGCAGACCTTACTGACAAGTATCTTTCAAAGGAATTCTTGAAGTTGAAATCAAACAAATTGAGACCTGATTTCGTACTATACGCTCATCAGGTCAGAGCATTGGATAACGTCATCGTCAACGACAGGAACACCGTGGTATCCACAGGGACCGGTTCTGGTAAGACGGAGAGCTTCATCATACCCATTCTGGATCATTTGATGAAAGAAAAGGAAAATGGTACCTTATCTCGTCCTGGTGTCCGAGCTATGATCATCTATCCTATGAACGCCCTGGTGAACGACCAGGTGAAAAGGCTCAGGGATTTATTGGAGAATTATAAAGAGATAACATTCGGGTCGTTCACAGGAGATACCGAGAAAAAGAGGTCTGACGCCATAACCGAATACAAGGCAAGGTTCGGATATGCGCCTCTCGAGAACGAGATAATATCCCGCGACATCATGCGCGAGAACCCCCCTCACATCCTGATCACCAATTATGCCATGTTGGAACACATCCTGATAAAACCAGAGAACAGTGTTGAGATATTCTCTTCAGCCAACAGTGATCTTTGGAAATACATCGTCCTGGATGAGGCACATACATATGGGGGAGCTAAGGGTACAGAGGTCGCATATCTATTACGGCGTGTGCGAGCGACGTTGGGTAGTGGATCCCTTAGATTCATACTGACGAGTGCTACACTTGGAGATAGGGATAGCGACGATGACGTTGCAGATTTTGCGCACAATCTAACAGAAGGAGACTATGTCGGTGAAGATGTGGTCCGCGCTGAATATGAACCGATCGTCGCTCCTTCTGAGATTGAAGAAAAGGATTGGGGATTCTATCATGATCTTGCAAGCCAAATAGATGAGCCAGGATACATTACATCTCTATTCCCTGCGGCTGGGGATTCACTCATTTCATTAGGAGATATGATCCTTAAGGACAGCAAGATATGGAACATTAGAAAGAGCTTGGAATCCGGCGTCAAGACCATTGAAAGGATCTCCCAGGATACGGGCTATTCCGAGGACGATATCGTTGACCTGATAACAGTTGCATCTGCTGCCCGTGGCCACAATGGACAGAAGTTCTTCGATGCGAAATACCATGTCTTTGTCAGAACCATAGAGGGCGCATACATTTCCCTTAAGCCCTCCCAAAAGTTATCATTCACACCCACAAAGATCATTGAAGACAACGGGGAAAAGTTTGTTGCATTCCAAATGTCCTCTTGTTACAACTGTGGCGCCCCATTCATTGCAGGAGTGATGGAAAACAACGTCCTCAAACAGATATCCCCGGGTTCCATAGATCGGAATCCGGATGAGCATAACGATTCGTTGTATCTCTTATGCTCGGATGAAGAAGCGATCAATGAGGAAGATCCCGAAGGATATTACGATCTTTGCTCCAAATGTGGTGCGATGTCCCCCCATTTTGGGGATTGTCAATGTGATTGCGGGCCGAGATATTCCAATTTGATCTTGAGGGTTGTCGAAGACACGGAAGAGAACACAAAATTGTGCAAGTGCCCAAGGTGTGAGCAACAGAACAACAAGATCGGTATTGTGCGTGACCTTTACCTTGGATCAGAGGCTGCATCATCAGTCATCGCATCAGCATTGTATCATGAGATACCGGACCCTAGCAAGGGCCCTGACGATCCTTCGGTGAGACAGTTCATAATGTTCTCAGACAGCCGAGGGGGCGCATCGTATGCTGCAGTAAACCTTGAGAAAACGTACGAGAACATCCTGATGCACCGTGGTATCGTAGAGGTTGGAAAAAGAAAAGAAGACCAGTTCACAAAGGGCCTGATGTTCAATGACTATGCACACCACCTCCAAGACGTCCTCATTGAGATGTATGGCCATCACGATAAGGCAAAGAAGGACGAGATGGAGAAAAGGGCATTCATAGCGTTGACCAAAGAGGCTGCTTGCAATAACAGTTCGAAATCACTCGAATTCAAAGGATTCTTCAGATTTGAGATACCGAACGGAGTTGGCCCCATAGGAGAACTCACAGAAGCAGAGTCCCGGGAACTATGTAATTTGATGATCAAGCACATAAGGGATGTTGGCTCTGTCAAAACCCCGCCTTCCTTATCATGTGGTGAGATGAATGAAGCAGTGAGATGGAGAACCCCTTTCGTCAAGAAAAGGGAGGATTTCAAGGGCAAGAAACGTATGTTGACAAAGAAGATCATGGAATACCTGAACATGGTCATAGGTTTCGATAACGTTGATTCATTCGTGAATATGTTCTTTGACTCTTTCATGGCATATGATAGTGTTGTGAAGGGATATTTCCTTGACCTTTCAACCCTTGCCGTCATCAGATCACCTACACATTATTATTGCAAAGATTGTAACAAGCATTTCCCATATGGCCTGAAGGATATTTGCCCGAAATGCAATAGGCCTTCACTTGTGAAGATCGATTCTGATTTTGACACATCTGATGAGCATTACGTCAACCTATATCGTGAATCTCCTTTGGTACCACTTGCAGTAGAAGAGCACTCTGCGCAATTGAGTAAGAAGAAGATGACCGTATATCAGACGGATTTCCTGAATCAGAAGATCAACGTCCTCAGTTGTTCGACCACATTCGAGATGGGCATAGATATTGGTTCGCTTGGTACGGTCTTCTTAAGGAACGTACCCCCCTCGCCATCGAATTATATTCAGAGAGCAGGGCGTGCGGGAAGGAGTATCAATTCCTCTGCGTTTGTCCTTACATTCTGTAAGAATGCTTCTTCGCATGACGCGCATTACTTCGATAGACCGGAGGATATGATATCAGGGAAGGTCAGTACACCGATCGTCAACATAGAGAACCCCAAGATCCTGATCAGACATATAATCGCAAGCAGTCTGGCACATTTCTGGAAACTCAAGGGAATAACTCCAGAGAACGTTGCTGAGATGGTCAGTGATGAATACGTAAATGAGTTCTATCACTACTTGCGTTCTAAACCGGACGGACTTAAGGCGTTCTTGAAGAGCTTTGTGCCTCAAGCATTGCACGGCTACACGTCTGAAGACATCGTCATCCAGTTGGATGATTTTGGATGGATAGCATCGATAATGGATGATGACATAGGAAGGTTATGCATTGCAAAAGACACTTTCGATCAAGATGTCGAAGTGTTAAAAAAGCAAAAGAGCGACGCATCCGATAACGAAAGGTACAATGCCGCATCTGCTATAAAACGAACAATAGACACGATGGAGAAGGAGACCACCTTATCATTCCTTTCCAGAAGCAACATAATCCCAAAATACGGATTCCCGGTGGACATCGTATCTCTGGAGAAAGTGGGTGCGAACTGGGATAGGTCGGATGGAAATGAATTCAATCTTCAGCGAGATCTTTCCATGGCCATAACCGAGTTCGCACCTGGTTCCCAGGTGATCGCAAACAAGAAACTGATAACAAGCGGATTCTTGAAGGTCGTCAAAGGTCATGAATGGGATAGATTCCGTTATTCCGATTGCCCCAACTGCAGTGCTACAAATGCTGAAAGGGCCGTAGAGAACCATGATGCAGATATGCGTTGTAGCAGCTGTGGTTCAGAATACCGCCCTGATAACCCTAAGATGCTGGTGGTCCCTAGATTCGGGTTCCAATATCTTGCGGTCGAAGAAGCTGATGTCATCAAACCAAAAAAGGCACGTGGAAAGATATTCTTGTACAGAGGTAATTCTACCGGAAAGCTTGATGAATTCACCATCGGTCGTGTCAAAGGGTCAATACAGCATAATCAAGATGATGAACTGATCGCGCGATCGACCGATGAATACAAGATCTGTGATCAATGCGGGTATGGTGCTCCTAGAGGACAGGTTAAGAGTCCTCACAAGAATCCATATGGGCATGAGTGTTCGAAAAAGGTATTGAAACCGTACAATCTTGGACATATCTTCAAGACAGATGTGTCCATCATTCACTTTGATACACCGTTGGATGGTACCAAAGGCGACCACCAGTCGGTACTGTTCGCACTCATTGAAGGAATGTGTTCTCATTTCAACGTAGATAGAAAGGAAATTGCCGGTTGCCTTCGGAATAATGAGAACGGATCATTCGACTATGTGTTGTTCGACTGTACCCCTGGTGGTGCGGGATATGTGAAAAAGATATCTCCCCCTACCATAGAGGGTGTGTTGCGTTCATCCATTGGTATACTGGATAGGTGCGATTGTGGAGATAATGAAGGCAACTTCTCATGCTATGGATGCCTGAGACACTACTCCAACCAGCCTTTCCACGATGTGTTGAACCGCAGATTAGCACTAGATTATTTGAGGATGATCACGGGAGCGGTCCAATGAACCATGTCGATGCCGAAAGGAAGGCGTCCATAGCTGAAGAGATCAAGGATAAAGCGAAAAATGCCACTTTGATGTCTGAGATCAGTATCCATCCTGATGACCTGACATATCTCAGGGAGAACATCACCCGGGTCATCATCGGAGGGTTCACTGACAATGAAGAAGGAAAGATCCTTGCCGCATACATGATGGTGGACGTGGGAATAAGGAAATACGACAGAGGAGGGTACTGGCCATATCTCGAAGATGAATGTGAGGCATATTTAGATGATAAGGATAAACGCAGCCTGATATCCTCATTCGGGGACGCCTTGGACATTCTTGGCCTCAAACATGGCGCAAACACAAAAAGGTACATCGAAAAAGTACTGATGCACAGTTTTGTCCCTGAAAGATACCTGGAAGGTTTTTACGACTTCGTGTCCAAGGTCTATGAGGACATATTGGAATACTCGATCGACGACCTGGACGCGTCCTTCGAATACCTGGCCGAATACATCAGATGGTCCAAACAAGCAGATGGGGCGTTGGAAAGCTTGGATTTCCCAAACCCTTTCTCGTTGAGGATGTGCACTAGATATGCACTAGAGGACAAAGAATTCTTCGGACCCTTCTTGGAGAAGATCATTAGGATAATGGATGCCGTATACAAAGGCAGTCCGTATGATGATGTTTCACTGAACAGATATAAGGAATCATTCGATATCTGGTACAGCAAGAACAAAGCTACCATTGCCAAACGCAGAAGGTCGTTCGAAAGGACAAAAACATCAAGACTTATCTTTAACGAGAACTCTTGTAAAGTCTCGGTGTCCATACCCTCGCAGGCCTGTTCGAAGGGTTCCCAACTCATATTCTTCAGAGGAAAGGAAGAATTTCTCCCAGAACAACCACAGACAATCCATAACAGTAAGATCGGAACTAAGATGCTCCCTCATACGTACAATTTGGAGAGATTGTCTCTAACCCCCTTTGATGCATTCGAAATACGACTTGACGGAAGGATAATATTCAACAATAGACGCGAAAATGTCAAATTGTTCAAGGAAAATGGTAACAGTTCTAGACGTTTATTTAAAGGACATAATTTCGTACTTTTTGCAACAGAAGGGCAAGAGCCAGTGTGCATACATGATTGTGAGGTCGAATCGATCGGCCGCCGCGCTTTCGACGTCTATATGGGAGAAGAAGGGGCAGTCGAGATACTTGGAGAGACCTATCTCGCACAAGATGAGGAATTCCAAGAGAACAGGATCTCGATAAGTGCAATGGACGGCGTGTTCGCAGAAAGTGCAAATGGAGAATTGTTACAAATAACAAACAAGGAAAAGGTCTCCTTTACTCTTGTAACGAATGAAAAGAACATACTTCCGGTCGTAAAGCTGAAGCGAACCGGTAAAGAGTGGGTCCACATCCCAATAGATAGGGCAAAAATAAGCAAAAAGGACAATGTACACCTATTCGGTCTGGAGCCAGAACACATATCCGGCTCGAACGGAATCTCTGAATATCGCATCATTTTAGAACTAGATGGAAAGAAACAATGCGAAAGATCATTTGTACTGATCCCCGACTTCAATTTTTCATTCAATAAGAATGGACTTTATGATGTAGAAGAAGAGGGTGAGCTCAACATCTTTGGTTTGGAACGTGAACCGATTGGATTCAGAACGAATATTGACCATATCTCGCACCCTTTAGTAATACAAAATGAACCTTACTCCATATCTTACCGGGTCCCTGCCATCTCCGTTTCAGTTGACGATGGTAAATGGTTGTATCCAGGGTCATTCGGGATCAAATTCGATGATATTATAAATGATAACTTGAAAATCCGCATACCTGGGGTCACCAGGATGAGACTTAGCATGGGAAAGGATTCCCCCGAACTGATAGAGCGTAGGGATGAGACACTTACATTTTCCATAATGGGCCTGAAGAACAAGATCAGAAATAACATCGGAAATGACTATGAATTAGAGCTTAGCATTAACAGTAAGTCCCGTAAAAAATTTATGAAGATAATCACTCATAATCTATATGAGGTCATTGTGACGGATGAACTGATGGTCAAAATGGTGCGGAGAATGGACACGTTGCCAACATATGTTCTCGAAACGAAGGAAGGTCCCGTAGAAGGTCAATTGTCTGAAGGAATGAATAACATATCCTCTAAGCCCAAGGGATTTGGTAAATTATCAATATACGAATGTAAGAATACCCTTTTGAAAGAAGAAGATCAAAACCGCCTCATTCTAAAGATGGATGTCGGAGATAAGAATTATTACATAGGAACGAAAGACGGTTGCATAGTGAGCTATGAGGGTAAACAAATCTCGATCCCCATGTGCAATCCCTCAGATCCGGACAACATGGCCAGAAGGATTGACGACATCAGAAGGCTCAACCGTTGGATCACGGACAAGATCGCTCAGGACATCATGACACTTTTTGAATGATGTGGACATTTGCTTGACTCGAACGCGTGAAGCATCAGAGACGCCACCATGATACGCAAAGGCCTTACAATTCGTTCCTGTTGCTCCCCGCCACGTGAAGAAGGACTGTATGCTTCACCATCCATCACAAGGTAATCCATAATCAACCCAAAAAGACTATTTTTTCTTTGGGACAAACTGGAATATGTACTTTTTCCTCAATACTCCTTTTTCCATTACATCTTCCAGATGTGGATATGTTATAAGTTGCATTTCACCAATATATTCATTAGACCTTTCTCCGCTCTTTGCATTCACGATTCTAAAAAGATGTATATCCTCTCTGTTATTAGCTGCATTCGCGAGAGCTTTGTTCATGCCTGTCATTGTTTGGTCGCCTTTGCTCCCGGATCCGTGGTAAAATAGAATTCCATGTTCCCACCTGTCTGCATGCTCATCGGAACCCATGAATATGAATACGGAACCGGTCTTGAGAACGTGCACGATCCCTTTATATTTTTCAGCATTAAATTTTTCATATAACTCCCTGCGCGTGTACAGAAAACCGGGCTTCAAATATCCATTTGGAATCATGAGCCACATAACGACATGGAGATATATTTATGTGATTACTTTCCCCTGATCTTCCAAGAATCATGGTGCAGAGGAATCGTACACTATCTGGAAGTGTTAAGTTTTCGCATCATGTGTAAATATGAAATGGACGGACCGCGTATTAGATTGAATCAATGCCTGAACACTCTGCAGCCTGTGAACACCATCGCCATTCCATGCTCGTTAGCAGCATCGATGACCTCTTGGTCACGTATTGATCCGCCTGGTTGTATGATCGCGGTCACACCGGCCTTTGCAGCTTCGTCAACGCCATCTCTGAAGGGGAAGAACGCATCAGATGCCATCACACTGCCTTTGGTGCCTTCTCCACCCTTTACGCGAGCGATCATTGCTGAATCGACACGACTCATCTGTCCCGCACCGATTCCGACTGCTCTTTCGCCCTTGACGTAAACGACCGCATTTGATGTCACATGCTTCGCGAGTTTCCATGCGAACAGTAAAGCTTTTAGCTCCTCATCTGTCGGCGCACGTTTCGTTGCAACGGTCAGTTTCTTTGGATCAATGACAACATCTTCATCAGTTTGAACTAAAAGTCCGCCTTGTATCTTCTTCACCTTATACTCTCTGAATCTCTGGTTTGGAGCTATCGGAGAGTTGGTCCTCAGAAGCCTGATATTCTTCTTCTGGGTCATTATCTCCAATGCCTTTTCTTCGAAGTCAGGAGCAATGACCGCTTCCACAAAATACTTTGCAATTTCTTCTGCAGTTTTCGCATCACATTTCCTATTGAGGCATATAACACAACCGAACGCCGATAATGGATCGACTGCGTATGCGGTCATGAATGCATCATAGATGTTATCCGTGCTTGCCAATCCGCAAGGATTCGTGTGCTTCATCACCACTGCAGTCG
>JGI996J12353_1000428_pt1 | contig 10273 bp, 5 predicted proteins | sample IntmicLarv5ML5BL_FD_12353 | JGI IMG/M metagenome (IMG submission 12353) | reverse complement strand
CGGTCTTCCCGTCCCACTGGTCGCGGAACGACTCAATACGGAACTTGAGTTCCGGGGAGGACTGGACCTTTCCGTTGGAATATACAGCTTCAGAATCCATTCCGCAGATGTTCTCTCCGATGACCTGACAGACACCGGTGATAGCGGAACCGACAGCCATTCCTTTCCAGTTCCTCTTTGCGACCGCAGTTGAACCGAGTCCTGCTATGTGTACAGGCATGTTCATGGGAATAGGTCTCTTCGACCTTGATCCGATGACCGTTTTAATGTCAGCATTCTCAAAGAAGGCCACATCCGGGTTCGGTTCGATACCCTTTGCGCCGATCAGTTCGGCCATGATCTGGAAGTGCGACCAATCGATGAAGAAATCCTTGTTGGATGCTGCGGTGCTTGTTCCGAAGTGTTCCGGGCTCGGATACAGCACTTCACGTCCGCGGAAGGATGATTTTCCGACTTCGCACAGTACATTACAGTCTTCAATACAGATAGGACACATCCCGTTAATAGGGCTGATGTCACTCACGCGGGTCTTGGTTCCCGTGGTCGATCTTGCGTTCTCGATATAGTTCATCGTAACCACCAACACTTGGGCACATTACGTGCCAGTTATTGTACGTATTTATAACGAGAATATAAACTTAATGCTCATGTCTGCACTATTCATGAGCATTTTAGACATTTGTCTTATGATTGGGCAGAAATGATATACATTTGTGCTCATTTGCCTATTCATTGTCTTTCGTATCTCAAGAGGCAACAGAATGGTAGTTTTATGATTTTGGCTTTCGATAAATAAAATGGCGAATATCGGAAGGACACGATCAAGAAAGGTCGCATCCTCGCAGGAGGTGCGCCATTTCCTCCTAAAGCATGGTACGTAAACGTACTTCGCGAAGATGTTATTCCTTCATGTAACTGTTCTGTGTAAATATCTTTTCGTTTTATCACTCTCTAATGAAGTGGAAAGGTTCCAAACCCATCTAAAATGGGGCGCAATCTTTCTGGATGAAACATCCTTCGGATATGTCTCTTTGATACCCTTAGCATCAATGTCCTTCGTGACATCGACAACCTTCCATGGTTTCCTTATCTCGAAAAGATTACCATGAGATCATTCAACTTCTTCATGGAACGGTGTAACGTCTGTCTTAATGAATTCTATACTTTGTTATAGAACCGACGCAAGGCAATTCTTTTACATTACCTATGATATACTGGTAAGGGGGACTGTGAATAGCAACATTCAACGAAGACACTCGCGTTAAGATTCCCGCCATACTCCATTTGACACGGCTCGGTTACGAATATGTCGCTCTCAAGAATGTTGAATGGGATCACGATACTAATATTTTCACTGAAATTTTTATTAATGCCATAAAAAGAATAAACCCTGGCGTCGAGATTGATGTGGACGTTCTCATGTCTGAAATCAAAGGACTTCTCGGCAATGAAGATTTAGGCAAGGCATTCTACAATCGTCTTATTTCCTCCTCTGGTATCAAATTAATAGATTTCGATGAGTTGAATAATAACAGTTTTCATGTTTGTACCGAACTGCCCTGTATGAATGGTGATGAAGAATTTCGCCCCGATATAACAGTACTCTTAAATGGCATGCCTCTTGTGTTCATAGAAGTAAAAAAACCGAACAACATTGATGGTATAATATCTGAGCGCGACAGAATCAATAAAAGGTTTCAAAATAAGAAGTTTCGAAAATTCATAAACATGACACAATTTATGGTATTCTCTAATAATATGGAATATGATGATGAAACGGTCGCTCCCATTCAAGGGGCATTTTATGCTACGACTTCTTGCAAAGAAGCTGTTTTCAACTGTTTCCGCGAAGAGGATGAGACAATATCAAAAAATATACCAGATCTCAAAGAAGAAATAGAAAAATTTGTTCTCATTGACACCAACCACGTAGCTGAAAGGGGCACAGAGGAATACCTTACTAACAAGTCGGAGAACAAACCTACAAACCGTATAATTACTTCTCTCTTAACTCGCAAACGCCTTATGATGATACTCAAGTATGGTCTAGCGTATGTGGAAGATTTCAATGGTATCAGTAAGCATATGATGCGTTATCCGCAGTTATTTGCCACGCTTGCCATTGAGAAAAAAATAACTGAAGGCATCAAAAAAGGCATAATTTGGCACACGCAAGGAAGCGGTAAGACCGCACTAGCTTACTTTAATGTTGCTTATTTAACCGAGTACTTCAGCAAACATAATGTTGTGCCCAAGTTTTATTTCATCGTTGATCGTATTGATTTGATGACACAATCTCAGAGTGAATTCGAAAATCGCGGACTTCGTGTGAAATCAATAAACAGTAAAGAAGAATTTGTTAGAAATATTGCATCATTGGGCGTCATTGACAATGACGATGGCGTAAATGAGATAACTGTAGTGAATATTCAAAAATTTTCGGAGGATTCAAAAGTCTGTAAACAAACAGACTACGATGTAAACATCCAACGCGTTTATTTCTTGGACGAGGTCCATCGAAGTTATAATCCTAATGGAAGTTTCTTGGCAAATCTTTTTTCAAGCGATCCGGATGCAATATTTATTGGACTCACGGGGACGCCATTGATAAACCAGACGGTGCATGGAAGTGGTCTTCAAAAGACCATCAAATTTGATAGTAAAGATGTGTTCGGAGATTATATTCATAAATATTATTACAATTTATCAATACAGGATGGATATACTTTGCGACTAATTCGCGAAGGCATTGAAACAGAGTACAAAGTTCAGTTAAAGGAAATTCTCAATCAAATTGAGCTTTTGAAAGGAACAATCAATAAAAACAAACTTTTCTCTCATACAAAATACGTAACCGCTCTTGCCGAATATATAGTTACAGATTTCCATAAAAGCCGCGTTCGTCTCGATGATTCTATCGGAGGGATGATCATATGCGATAGCAATGAACAAGCCAAAGAACTTTTCAGGATTTTTTCTGTACAACATACCAATGTCAAAACGGCACTCATTCTTCACGATACAGATGATAAAGAAACACGCAGGAACAACATCAATGAATTCAAATGTGGAAATCTCGATCTTTTGATCGTTGAGCGTATGCTTTTAACGGGGTTCGATGCAAAACGCTTGAAAAAACTCTACCTTAATAGAATTATCTCTGGTCACGGACTGCTACAGGCACTCACAAGGGTTAACCGCCCTTACAAAAACTTCCGTTATGGGTTTGTGGTCGATTTCGCGGACATACAACAGGAATTTGAAAAGACCAATGCCGCATACTTTGAAGAACTGCGCGGAGAAATTGGCACTGAATACGCAAAATATTCCAATCTTTTCCTTCACCCTCAAGAAGTAGTAGCAAAAATTGCGGAAATCGAAGAAAAGCTATTTCATTATAATATCCAAAATTCTGAAAGATTCAGCGAACAAATCAATAAAATTGACAACCGAGCAGAGATTCTTGAGGTCAGACACATTTTGGAATCTGCCAGAACTCTTGGAAATCTAATTCGCCTTTATGGTTATAATGACCTTGCTGATAAGTTAGATTTCACTAAATTGAAAACACTCTTGATTGAAGTCAATAATCGTTTGATGCTTATCAATCAGAAAGAAGCTTTAGAGAAAGAGGATTTAAATTCTAGCATTTTGAACATGGCGATTGAGAATATTATATTTGATTTCCACAAGGTTGGTGAAGAGGAACTTCAACTGGGCATCGTTGATGAATTCAAAGATCAAATGAGAAGGACACGCGAAGCGATGCAGAGAAATTTCGATAATGCAGATCTTGTCTATGTTTCTCTTTTAGAAGAACTAAAATGTATTCTTAAGAGGAAAAAATTGACGGAAACCGCTGATGACCTTCAAGAGAGTCTTGTTTTACTCCGCAGTTTGTATGATCGTATCAATGAACACAATCGTCGTGATGATATGTTGCGAGAAAAATATGAACAAGATGAAAAATTTGCCAGAGTTCATAAACGCATTTTCGAAAACAATCTTGGTTGGAAGAGCGAATTGTCGATTAATCGCACGTTGCTAGATATAAAGCATGAAACGGACATAAAAATTCTAAATCAAAATGCTGTTCTCGACAATGAACCTTATTTTGAAAGGTTCGTTCAACCACTTATTCTCGCATCTTTCAAAAAGAATGACTTAAAATTGGATGTTATGACGGCGAAATACATTAACCAGCTCGTGGTTGGAGAATATGTGAGAGAACACAAAGGAGCCACAGCCCAATGAATAATGGATTAACTGACAAAATTAAATTGCTTGTAGATGAGTTAAAATCGATTTGTGCTAACAATGGCCTGGGGAATGACGGTAATGAATACAAAATTATAACTGAAGTTTTTCTATATAAATATATGAATGATAAATTCTTTAATGAAGTGCATTATCTCGATGGATATGCCGACGCGACAGAAGAAAATCTGAAGTCCCTCTCAGATGATGATTATGAGGTTTTGCTATTAGAAATTCCTCCCAACGTGGCGAAACTTTATCCGAAGCATTATCTTTCACATCTTTTCAATTCACAGAATGGAGAACAGTTCTCAAAACTTTTTGATAACACCATGCGCGATCTTGCTGTTCTAAATGCGGATATTTTTTCTGTGGGCACTGCAGGTGGAGAAAAAATTCGACTTTTCAGTGGAATAAGTAATTATGTCATTGAAGAATCCAAACGCGATGGGTTCTGTCGCGCAATAATAAACAAATTATTTGATTGCAACTTTGGTGAAGCTGGAAATTTATTTGATGAAAAATATGATTTCTTTGCCACCATTTTTGAATATCTCATAAAGGATTACAACAAGGACGGTGGCGGAAAGTATGCCGAATATTACACACCACACGCAGTCGCGCGCATAATGTCTGAAATATTAGTAACAGAAGAAGTCCGTAATGTTTCATGTTATGATCCCGGAGCAGGTACAGGCTCGCTTTTAATGAGTTTGGCACATCAGATAGGAGAAGACAAATGTACAATATATTCTCAAGACATGAGTCAAAAATCAAGTACATTATTAAGACTAAATTTGATACTAAATGGGCTTGCTCATTCATTACCAAATGTGGTTCAAGGCAACACGATGACAGAACCATATCACATGAGACAAAAAGTTACGGAAAATGGATTTGATTACATAGTGAGTAATCCACCATTTAAGTTGGATTTCTCTGATTGGCGTGATCGTATATCTGTGAATAGTAAAATTATACATGAAAATGAGACCCTCGAATTTCGCAAACTCAACGCACGTTTTTTTGCTGGGGTTCCTAAGATACCGAAAAAAAAGAAAGAGGGGATGGCAATATACCTTTTATTCATTCAGCACATCGTGTCATCGTTGAAGCCGAATGGAAAGGCCGCAGTGGTCGTGCCCACAGGTTTTTTAACTGAAGGCAAAGGAACAGAAACTAGCATCGCTAATAAAATTCGTAAGTTGCTTGTTGTCAAGGGTTGGTTAAGGGCAGTGGTTTCTATGCCCAGCTATATTTTCGCGAACACAGGTACGAATGTTTCTATTATTTTTATAGATAAAACTAATTCTTCAGACAAAGCTGTTTTCGTGGATGCCTCTAATCTCGGTACAAAAATAAAAGATGGTAAAAATCAAAAAACGCTTCTTTCGAAGAAAGAAGAAGAACTTATAATTGCCTCGGTGAAAAACGCAGCCTCTGTTGATCGTTTTAGTGTCGTTAAATCTTATGATGAGATAATGTTGGGTAAATACTCATTCAATCCTGGAGGGTATTTTGATGTGAACATGGAATATGTTGAACTCTCTCCAAGTGAATTCGCCGAAGCGATAAAAAATAGTAAAATTACTCTTGCTTCATTCTTTGATAAAAGTGAGGAACTCGAAAAGGAGATCATGGCTGGGCTTGGGAGGTTAATCCTTGAGTGAAAAAATGACTCACACCACTATTGGTAGTATTTTGAAAATTAAACACGGGTGGCCATTTCAGGGAGATTTTTTTTCCAGTGAAGGTGATTTCATCATACTCACCCCTGGGAATTTTTACGAAGGAGGAGGATTTAAAAGGGCACTGGGTAAAGAAAAATACTATAGAGGAGAGTTTCCCGAAGAATATTTGTGTTCCAAAGGAGACTTGATCATTGCAATGACGCAACAAGCTGAGGGGTTGTTGGGGAGTGCTGCTGTTATTCCTGAGTGCGGGGTTTACCTCCATAATCAACGAATTGGTCTAATGACATATGATGGAAAACAGGTCGATAAGTTTTTTCTGTATTACCTCTTTATGACATCAGGCGTGCGTCAACAGATTAGAGCAACCGCCTCGGGGTCGAAAGTGAAACACACTTCGCCAGAAAGGATATACGATGTTAAAGTGTGGCTCCCGAGTCTATCAAAACAGAGGTTAATCGCAGACTATCTTTGCGATTTGGACAGCAAAATCGCTCTCAATGATAATATTAATGCTGAGTTAGAGAGAGTGGCAAAACTACTCTATGATTATTGGTTCGTACAGTTTGATTTTCCAGATGTGAACGGTAAGCCCTATCGCATTTCGGGTGGTGCAATGGAATACAGTGAACAACTAAATCGTGAAATACCTAAAGGGTGGGATGTACAAAAACTCACTGAGACGAGCATTTGCACAACACTTAGCTCTGGTGTTGAAACATTCGATGGCGAAAAGATATATTTATCCACATCAGAAGTGGATGGTGATGAGATTGTTAGTCATGCAGTTAAAATCGATTTTACCAATAGGCCCTCTCGTGCCAATATGCAACCACGATATAACTCAGTATGGTTCGCTAAGATGAAAGATACTGTGAAAAATGTGTTGATAAATGAAGATGCTGAAACTCTGGCATCAAATTATATTTTTTCCACGGGTTTTGTGGGGTTGCAATGTACTCGAACATCTCTGTACTATATCTGGAATTATTTGCACGGGGGTTATTTTGAAAAAAAGAAGAATCATTTGGCGATTGGAGCCACACAGCAAGCAATTAATGAAGATGACCTGAATGCGTTTGATTTACTCGCGCCACCCGAATCACTTTTGAAACGATTCCATGAAATCGTTTCGCCACATTATCAGTTACTCAGCAAGTTAAAATTTGAAAATAGAGAGCTAATGATGCTCCGTGATTTTCTTCTGCCACTGTTAATAAATGGACAAATAGAGTTGATAGATTCAATCGACACAACCAAGCCTTAAATCGCCCCGTTTCTCTCCTATTCGAAGAAGAAGTGTGACGGAGACTCCGGTTTCGGAGAGAAACAGGACTCGCTTACCTTCTTCAGTTCAGCATTGTATTTTTCCGGAATTCCGGAGATGAGCGAACGCATGGTCTTTTCCAATTTCTTCGGCGGGGATATGACACGTGCGTTCAGCACCAACTTTCCGGGGGATGATAGGAATCGTGATCCGTATATCCCGTCGACCTGCATCGCTTCGCGGACAAGGGACATCTTCGCTGACGATTCCTCGCAGCTGATTATCACCTTCACGTGAACGATGGAATCCACGCCGTATTCTTTGGCGACACCCTTCATCATATCCGTCGCCAAAGCGTACATATCCACCCTGTCCTCGGGAATTATGTCGTAAGTACCGGAGTACCATCCCAGTTTTGCCTTTTCGAAAGCGAACTTCTTACCGTCCTCGGGGTTAGGAAGACGGCTGCTGATACGATCCGAAAGTATGATATCAATGATCTTGTCAACATTTCTGAGGTCCTGTGATGATGTCGGGATTATTTCGGCATCCGGGACGATCCTTTTCACTTCGGACTCGATCCTCTTTACCGTTTCCGGAGAAACAGCATCCGATTTCGTTAATATCACCAGTTCGGCCTCTTTGATCTGATGTGCGGGAATGAGATCGACAGTATCCCCTGTTCTTTCCTTGTTCTCTGAAAGTATGTCCATTGCCCTTATGCAGTCAACGGCAACGGTGTACGGAGCAACACTGAACTCGTCGGGATACAATGAACGTAACGGTGCAACGACAGAGCTCATGATGTTCGTGGATGTACCGATAGCTTCGGCGATGATGATGTCCATCTTTCCGGAAACGAGGGTTCTGGCACTTGACACGAAATTATCGAAATTGGTGCAAAAACATCCTCCCAATATCTCACGTACATCGAATCCCGCGTCCTTTGAGAATTCTGTATCCACGAGCACATCACCCTGATCGTTCGTGATCATCGATACCGATCTGTCATGAGAGTTGCGAAGTGTCTTAGCAAGGTTCACTGCCAGTGTGGTCTTTCCCGCACCGAGGTAACCGCCCATTATGAGGAAACGCGTCTTTCCCGCCATACCTCTGATATGGAAGACCGATTATTTACTTTATTCTGCGTTCTATTNTTTGAAAATTCGATAAACCGTTGTTCAGCAGATCTCAATGAGGTTCTTCTTCATCAGGAACGTACATCTTTCGCACGGTATCGTAAGGACGCATTTGTCTCCCGCTGCTATTCCGCTCAGGGCCTTGATGATCCCGCGGTCCAACGGTCTGAGTTCAGTCCTTTTGTTGATCTCTAACGTTTCTTTCTCAGCATCTGAGAGTTCTGCAGGTATCACATTCTTTTCGATGAGGGACCTGACGCAGTATTCTGACTCTTCTTTGGAGCACACGTCGCATCTGCATCCCTTCGTTTCAAGAGGCCCGTATATCTCCGCGATGGGATCGACGATGTATATCTTTCGATCCTTTCCCATTGCGATGTAAATACCGTTCTGCTCCGTGGGCATGATGTATTCCATCCTCGTTCCGCGGACCTTTTCCTCACGAACGACCTTCCAAAAATCTGCCAAGTGGTTGTTCAATTGATACACGAGCTGCTGATATTTCACATCGAGGATATCCGCCAGTTCCTGTTTGGTCAGTTCTTTGCCGTTGTATGCCGCCTTGAACAATGTCGTCAGGATGGTCTGACGTATCTCATGGGATTCCAGCGACATGTACGTGGACGGGTCAAGGTATGTAATTTCCATTCTGCAGTTGGACACAAGTCAAAAATGCATTAGTCACATAAAAACTCACGCATTGTCTGTCAGGGAAAAAGGAGGGAGAAGTACATTTATTAGTCACTGCCATACCGGGGCAATATGACGATACGTGAACAGGTCTCCAAGGCCAAGAAGGCATCCCTCGAATTAGCTGCGCTTTCAGCGGAGGTCAAAGACCGTGCATTGAAGGCAATGGCCGAAGCGCTGGATAACGGACGTACCGCAATTCTCAAAGCGAACGCAGAGGACCTGAAGAACGCAGACACAATGCTCGGGAAAGGAGAGATAACCCAAGTCCTTATGGATCGTCTCAAGGTCACCGATGTGAAGATAACGGGAATGATCGCAGGCATCCGTGACGTGATCAAGATCAAGGATCCGGTAGGTCAGACGCTGGCGTCCATGGACCTGGATGACAATTTGGAACTTTATCAGGTCAGCTGTCCGATAGGTGTGCTCGGTGTGATATTCGAATCACGCCCGGACGTTGTTCCGCAGATCATGTCCCTGTGTCTGAAATCAGGTAACGCGGTGATATTCAAAGGAGGGAAGGAAGCCGCAGCGTCCAACCGTTCATTGTTCGGCATCCTCAGGGATGCGGCAGCATCCGCCGGGATACCGAAAGATGTGTTCGTACTGATGGAAAGCAGGGACGACGTGAACGCGATATTGGAAATGGACGAATACATCGATCTGCTGATCCCGAGAGGTTCGAACGAGTTCGTAAGGTTCATTCAGGATAATACACGAATTCCGGTACTGGGTCATGCTGCAGGCATATGCCACGTATACGTTGACAAGAGCGCAGATATCGATAAGGCACTGAACGTTACGCTTGACTCGAAGATACAGTATCCGGCAGTATGCAATGCAGCGGAAACGCTGATAGTACATTCTGCTGTTTCAGAGAGATTTCTTCCGAAAATGGCTGAACTGTTCACGAAGAACGGAGTGGAGATAAGAGCGGATGAACGCTCAGCGAAGATCATCGGCAAAGGTGTAAAGAAAGCGGAAGCCGAGGATTGGGATGAGGAATACAATGACCTTATCATCTCGATAAAGACGGTGGATTCAGAGAATGAGGCGGTAGCGTTCATCAATGAGCACGGTTCAGGGCACACGGACACGATAATCTCGGAAGACCGCAACGCAACACTGACGTTCGTTTCAATGGTCGATTCCGCAGGTGTGTTCGTGAACGCATCCACAAGATTCGATGACGGATACCGTTTCGGAAAAGGTGCGGAGGTCGGTAT
>JGI996J12353_1000426_pt1 | contig 10312 bp, 11 predicted proteins | sample IntmicLarv5ML5BL_FD_12353 | JGI IMG/M metagenome (IMG submission 12353) | reverse complement strand
GAATCAAATTTCGAAATCAAAAATAAATATCAGAACATCTATTGTTCATGAGTGATTCCGTTTTATGTTTTATGATTTTAATCCCAAGAAACCGGCTTTATTTTTAGCGCCGATGGCTGATGTCACCAATCCGGCTTTTCGTTTAATTGCTCACGAATGCGGCGCCGACTTCACATACACGGAGATGATTCACTCCGACGGTTTCAATCACGGCGATCCGTATGCGAAAAATCGCGGCTTTTCCATTCATGACATTCCTTACGGAATTCAAATTGTCGGCAGCAATGCCGAATCCATTTCAAAAGCGGCATCAGGCTTGGAAGAATTATTTTCTCCGACAGTCAAAGTTTTGGATATTAATATGGGCTGCCCGTCTCCGCCGATTACAAAAACCGGCTGCGGTGCTGCGCTTTTGGCATCCGATTTCGGGTCTGATTCGCATCCGTCGGCGATTGTTCGAAGTGTCTGCAATGCGGTAAGCATGCCGGTGACTGCTAAAATTCGAATTTACAAAGATTCTGAAAAAACGATTCGCTTGGCAAAATCCTTAGAAGACGCAGGCTGCGCCGCGCTGACGATTCACGGAAGAACAAAAGATCAAATGTATTCGGGAAATGCAAACTGGAAAATTATTGCCGAAATCAAAAAAGAGCTTTCCATTCCTGTTATTTTAAACGGAGATGTTCGGGATGAAAAATCGCTTCAATCGGCAATTGAGCAAACAGAATCCGACGGCTTCATGGTTGGTCGCGGTGCTATCGGAAATCCGGGAATTTTCCGCCGTTTGAAATATTTCTTGAAACACGGCGAATCGAAATCTGCGTGTCCTGCGGATGAATTTGAAGAGCGGAGTTTGGATTTAAATTCTTATTTTTCGTATTTGGATCGCTTTGACTTGTATTCGTTTGTTAATGTTCGGGCTCATGCGCAGTGGTTTACGACAGGGCTTCCGTATTCGCGAGAAATGCGTCTGAAAATCAATGAATTGCACAAGGAAGTTAAAATTCGAAATTTGTCTGATGAGGAATTAAGCGAAGAGCGTCGAACGCTTTCGATTGAAATTGCAAATATTTTTAATGAATACGCCGACAAATGCAAAAAAGAATCTGAGCAGACGATATGAGCAAAAAACAAACGAATAAATTCAAAACCGAATAATGAAAAACTGAAGTAATGCAAGCAATTGGCTAATTATATAAATCTTCAAACAATCTCAATTATGCTGATCGATTTATGACTGATTTCCCCTCTCAATTTTTTATTCGTCGGTATCATCCGGATGACCGATACAGTATTCTCATGCTGGAAGCGGAGGCTTTCAATGAGCATAATCCGTATGAATATATTCATTTTTATGAAGTTTTTTTGGACGGGTTTTTTGTTTTTGTTTTAAACGGCGATGTTGTCGGTTTTATTGTCGGCTATGCGCTTTCGGAATTGGAAGGTCACATTTTCTCTCTTGCCGTCAGCAAATTTCATCGAAATCAGGGAATTGCCGAGCATCTCATTGATCATATTTGCACTTATTTCCTTCTCAAAGGGCTTCAAAAAGCATCTTTGGAAGTTCGAATCAGCAATCAGCCCGCGATCAATTTGTATTCCAAACTCGGCTTTGCAGCCGCTTGGATTGAATCTCAATATTATTCCGATGGCGAAGACGGTTATGTTATGATGACAAATTTGAATTCTTATTTTTTCAGGAAAGAACAAATGAAAACTTTCGGCGAAATTCGAAAGAAAAATAAAGACGGAATGAATTGAAATGAATTCAAACGAGACCGAAAGCGAAACCAAAAACAAAAACACAAATGTGCCGTCGCAGGAAATTCAGGATTTCTACAACAAAGCGCTTTTCTACGCCGCTACCGCTCACAAAAATCAATTTTACGCCGGCGATTTGCCTTACATCGTTCACGTTTGTATGGTCGCCGATGAGGTTTTTTCAGCCGACAGAATTGAGCCTTTTTCAAACATTAAAGACGCTGTTCAAATCGCGCTTCTTCATGATGTTTTAGAAGACACGCCGATTACAAAAGAAGAAATGCTGCTTCATTTTTCGCCGGAAGTTGTTCACGGCGTTGATTTGCTGACAAAAAAAGACGGTTTGCCGCTTTTGGAATACTTTAAAGGAATCAAAGACGGCGGTCGCGATGCTTCAGCGATAAAAATGTGCGACAGGATTATCAATCTTCAAAAGCCGCCGAAGCATTGGGATGCCGGCAAGATTTTAGAATATTATGAAGAATCGTTGATGATTTTGGAAATGTTTGGGTGGAGTTCCGATTATATTTCCGGCAGGTTGAAAATGAAGATTGAGTTGTATGAAGAGATGTTTATGGAAAAATGAATAAATCGAGTTGAATTGTAAAATTAATTAAAATTATTAAATTGCCGAATTTCTTCTTCGGTAAATCCAATTCGATTTCCATAATTTGTTTTTAAATGAATTTCCTCAAAATCGTTATCATTTAACAAATCGCCGCCATGAAGAAGCTTTTTTTGTAAATCTAAAAAATATTCTGATTCATAAACGCCGTCAACTTTGGCGAAAGAAAGTTTGTTAAACGGCGGCTTATGATTTTTGATTAAAACATATTTTGAATCGAAATAACATTTCGGCTTCCCTTCTGCTTTTGTTACATTAATCATTGTTACTTTTTTGTTTTCCTATTGATGATTCATAACAAGCATCGGTCGTTCATTTCGAAAAATGTTTGCTGTTCCTTCAATGTATTTCGGAGGCGCAAAAAAGAGAGCCTGTTTGCAATTAACCATAATCAAACCTCTGCCGAAACTTGATTTTGGTATTTGTAAACCGACAGAACATTTTCAATCATACGAACTTCTTCCTCCAGTTCTTCTTTCGGAATTTTAGCTTTTCCCATACCACGAATCATATTTCCGTCAGAATCATTCTCGATTGAATTTTTGAAATATTTTTCCCATACAGGAGATTTGTGACTGATTTTTACCAATTCATCACAATCAGAATCGCCGAAAATATTTTTTGTCAGCATCAACGTTTCCGTTTCTCTTTCAGAATATTCCGGCAGTGATTTGTTCTTTAAATCAAAATAATCATTTTTATACGATTTTCGAACATTTTCAACAACCGGTCCATATTCAAATGCAAAAAAATCATCTTCAAACAGCGATTCTTTGTAATTGTAAAAATGAATCAACCATGAAAAAAACAGTAATTTTTGAAGTTTGGTGTTGCTTTCCAATGAATTTGACAAGTTTGTCTTTTCAATAAAATATTGTCCGATTTCCAATGCAGATTTCATGTCAGCAATTCCTCCATTTTTGGTTTTCTTTGAATTGCTATATTTTTTGCCGAGCTATTTATACTTAATTAAATTTTTTAAAAATTGATAGAATCCGGTTAGATTTTAATGGGTTTTGAAAAAAGCGGTATTTGGTAATTCAAAGGTCGGCGATGTTATTGAATAGTAGGTATAGTTTTCGAATTTTATGAAAAGTGAAATATTGATATGAGTTATTGATGTTTAAAAGAATATGAAAATTAGGAGTAATAGGCAATGAAACGAAAAATAATGAATCTTCAGAATGATGCAGGAAAACTTATCTGCATTTCCTATTCCTTTGGCTCTTTTTTTGGTGGTCAATGGGATTACAGTATTACTAAACAGTATGATGAACTGTATCTCCTCGGTAAGGGGGGCAACGGCGTGGACTTGAATGTCTGTGCTAAGGTATCAGACAAAGAACTTGGAGAGCTTGCAGAAATTATCGAATCAAACGGCATTCACAGTTGGAATGGATTCGATGAATTCAATCATGGTGTATTAGACGGCTATGGCTTTGATCTTATAGCGAACTTTGAAAACGGAACATTGATTGCTTCCGGCTATGAGATATACCCTGACAATTACGAAGCCGGGCATGAAGTTCTTCGCTCTTATTTTGAAAAGCTTTCCGATTCAAAAAAAAATAAAAAAAGTTGATAAGTGAAAAATCACTTATCAAGTCCATACTTCGCAATGTTTTTGTCGGCAAACTGTTGAATCTTTTCGATTTCTTTGTCGCCGCCTTCCATTTTGAAAAGGTGTTTGAAACGGGATTGTGCTTTTAAGTATTCTTCGACGGGTTTCGGTTCTCTGATTTTTCGAACGGATGTAATTTCGCCGTTTTCAATTTCGTAGAGCGGCCAAAGACAGCAGTCAACAGCAAGTTTTGCCATTTCGATTGTCTTGGATGAGTCAAAACCCCAGCCGGTCGGACACGGTGCATGCGCGTGAATGTAGGTTGAGCCGACAGTGTCTGCCGCCTTTTTCACTTTTTTAATCATGTCATTTGCGTAGCCGATGGACGTTGTTGCCACATAAGGAGAGCCGTGAGCAACCATAATTGCAGGCATATCCTTTTTGTTCGTGTTGTTGCCGTAAGAATCTTTTCCGGACGGACTTGTTGAAGTGGATGCACCGAAAGGTGTTCCGCTGCTGCGCTGAACGCCGGTATTCATGTACGCTTCATTGTCGATACAGACATACATAATATCGTGATTGCGTTCAAACATGCCGGACAAAGCACCGATACCGATGTCCATTGTCGAGCCGTCGCCGCCCATACCGATAACTTTTGTATTGCCTTTTCTGCCGGTTGCAATCAATGCAGCTTCAATGCCGGATGCAACAGCACCGCCGTTTTCGAAAAGCGAGTGAATCCACGGCACATTCCAAGCAGTTCTCGGGAAAGGCGTTGTCATAACTTCCAAACAGCCTGTCGGATTTACGATAATACAGTCAGAGCCGACTGCCATCAAAACGTATTTTGCCGCCAATGCGTCACAGCATCCGGCGCAGCCGTTGTGGCCGGCTGTCAATAAGTTGAACGGTTCGCTGCTCACAACAATTCCTCCTTCACTTCGTTGAATTGACATTCAACTTCAATCTTTCCTGTTTCTGCAACTTTCTTTGTTGCTTCGATAATTTCTTTAATGTGCATCGGGCGAATATCGCGGCCGCCGTGACCAACCATGTAGCTGGTAATCGGTGTTCTCATCGGTGTGTTGTAGAGGCCGGCTTTGATTTCCGTAAACAAAGCGCCTTCGTTTCTGCCGATTGAAATATCTTTTTCAACAACGACAATTGCCTTTGCATTCTTCAAAGCATTGTTGATGACTTCTGTCGGGAACGGTCTGAAAGATCTGACTTTCAAAATACCGATTTTTTCACCGTTTGCACGGTATTCGTCAACAACATCCTTAATTGTTCCAAGCAAAGAACCGAATGAAACAATAACAACTTCAGCGTCGTCCATTGCGTATTCTTCAATCAAGCCGCCGTAATATCTTCCGGTAACTTTCTTGAAATCATTCGCTGCTTTTTCAATGACTGCAAGCGCATTCTGCATTGCTTTTTCCTGAGAATATCTGAATTCTGTGTAAACGGAAGGGTCGCCGAGTGTTCCGAATGATTTCGGGTTTTTCGGGTCCAAATAAACATCAGGTGTAAACGGCGGTAAGAATTCATCGGCTTCTTTTTGATCCATCAAAATAACCGGTTCATAAACGTGAGACAAAACGAAACCGTCCATACAAACCATGATCGGCAAAAGAACGCTCTTGTCTTCTGCAATCTTGAAAGCTTGAAGAACCATGTCGGCTGCTTCCTGTGTGTCTTCCGCGTAAATCTGAATCCATCCGGAGTCTCTCTGTGCGATTGAGTCTTGCTGGTCGTTCCAAATGTTGATCGGAGCGCCGACAGCACGGTTGACAACTGTCATCACAATCGGAAGTCTCATTCCGGATGCGTTGAATAAAGCTTCGTGCATCAAGAAAAGACCCTGAGAGGTTGTTGCCGAATATGTTCTGGCACCGGCAGCAGATGCGCCGATAAGTGCTGAAATTGCTGAGAATTCGGATTCCACATTGATATATTCACAGCCGGGAATGTCGCCGTCTGCCATAAATTGAGATAATTCCTCGACAACGTGTGTCTGAGGTGTGATCGGGTATGCTGAAATGACCTGCGGGCGTGATACTTTTGCAGCGTGTGCTGTTGCGTATGATCCTTCAACAACAGTCATTTTTGCTTTATCGTTTGGGTTGACTGCCATTATTTTTCCTCCAGTGTCATTGTAATAACGTCTTTAGGACATTCATTTGCGCAAATGCCGCAGCCTTTGCAGTAATCGTAATTTGCTTTGTACAAGCATTTTCCTTTGTCGTTTGCCGTTGCAGGGTCGGGGTAAATGCACATGTCAGGGCAAGCCACGTCGCAAATTGCACAGCGGGTGCACTTGTCATAATCAAAGACAGGCATAAATGTTCTCCAGCCGCCGGTTTTGTTTTCCATGGCGGTTCCCGGATAGCAGTAGCCGCCGGTTGTAATCTTCATTTTTCCATCTCCCCTTTAACAAAATCGTATGCAACTTTAATTGCATCTGCATTTTTCTCGCCGACTTTTCCGGCAAATCTTTCTTTGACAGCTTCTTGAATTGATTCAACAGCTACTTCGCCGGTTGCTGCGGCAAATGCGCCGAGCAAAACGGTGTTCACGATCGGAACGCCGATGACATCCATTGCAATTTTTGTTGCGTCGACTGTCATGATTTTTGCTTTTGTGTTCAAGTGTTTGAATGCTTCCGGTCCTTCTTTCGTGTTGATGATCAAAGCACCTGTTTCTTTTAAGCCGCCGATGACATTGACGACATCAATGAGGGTCGGGTCTTGAACGATAACGTAGTCAGGTTCGTAAATTTGACTTCTGATTCGAATCGGTGCATCGCTGAGGCGCATAAAGGCCTGAACCGGCGCGCCACGTCTTTCCACACCAAACGCAGGGAATGCCTGGCTGAATTTACCGTCTGTGAAAACGGCGATGGAAAGAAGTTCTGCGGCTGTGACGGATCCTTGTCCGCCGCGCCCGTGAATTCTAATTTCTTTCATTATAGTAACCTCTAAAAGTGATAATCAGGCAGATTTTTTGGTTTAAAACAAGAGAAATCGCCGACAATGGTCATTGATTTATCTCGCGAATAAATTCGACTGCAATAAATACACATTAAAAATGCAAGGGGTCAGCTTTTATAAAAGGAAGATAAGAAATCAAAACAATCCCAACATCGTCGGGCTTTGTCCGCTCCAAAATCCCTGTACACATAACTCCATTTTTCCTCTCTTGCGCTGTATTTCTGCAATTATTTTCAGATACGCTAATATCGTTTTTAGTATCTAATAATAATGACAAATTCTTAAATCCTATATTTTCTTATTAAACTTTTGGTATAGTTAACATTTCAATTACAATTAATCGGTTTACGTTTTTTTAATTACGATTTGCTCTGTCTTGATTTTTGTTTTGTTGAATTCATAATTTTATATTTTCAAAACACTGTTATATCTTCTTAAATGTGCGGCTTGAATCTATTTTTGATATCTTGTATTTTTATTTTAGTAATCGTTATATATTATTATTCTATTAATCTTTTAATTATTCACTATTCGTTAATTATTTGAAAAATTGTTTAAATTTTATTAGGGGTATATTGTATGTCTGCGACAGGGAAGTCTTATTGGAATAAATTATTAACTTTTGTTTTGGTTTTATTTATTTTTACATCAAATTTTGCAGGAATGGCGCCGTTGTTGGGAGTTGCATCGGCATATTCGGATATTCCCATAAATATGGGTGGAGTTAATGTCGATTTAGGGCATTATTATAATGATGGCGACGGTAACGGATATTGGATTGATGATTTCTCCCCGGGATATTCTAATTTTATATCACGAACTATTTCACCCGGACAGCAGCCTCTTCCGAATAATTGGGCTTGGACGAAATCCGGTACTTACGCAATCACAGAAGTTAAAATCATAGATTTGACTTTATCAGGTACAACAAATCATTGGGTTTATGATACATCTATCAGTGATTATTATTTGTACAGGTCCGATGTACCGACGGGGCCGAATGTACGTCCTGCTCCTAATGTATATGGATATCCTTCTTTTTCCTTTGTGCATGTCAATGCTGAATATGATTATTTATCCGGTTCTTCCAGTATTTTTGGTTTACCTGTAAATGGGGATGAATATTTCTACGAGACGAATTTTTCCAATTATGTTTTTAATTTTTATTATGGCGGTTCAACACCTTCCTCTTTTACTGAAACCCCTTACACAGCATCCTATTCACCAATTAATATCGGGGATTTATATCATTTTGAAGCGGATCATCACTATCAAGTTCTTTTTTATTATGATAAGATTGCAAGCCCCGGACCATATTCCTATCTTCACGTCATTCACAACTATGACGGAATAATGGTTTCAGATAGCATTGTTTTTTATGACTGTGAAGAAATAAATGATGACCGTATTTCTTCCGGTCTTTATAATTTTGAACACAGAAAACATGAAAACTACATGGGCTACAATTATGTTTATGATTCAATGACGTTGCATTATGAAACGCATGAACATCCTTTTTCTTATTATGATACGAATAGCGGGAGCACATCCGATCACACAGAAACTTTTGTTGTCGGCGATGTTTTTGATGCTGCCGCTCACGCCACTCAAGTTAATTTTAATAATTCTTCTTTTCCTCAATCCGGAACAGTTTGGGATGTATTTACCGGTCGCGGTTTTTCGTCTTTGATTGAACCGAATGCATCATATTCCTGGGTGCATTCTCCTACCTTCAAAATTTTAAACGACCCCTCTTTTTATTCTTCTTCTTGGTCTTTTTTGTTCGGAGCCTTGAATCCGTTGGTTGGAAGTCCGATTACCTATTTCCAAAATAATACTGTCAATTTACTGAATGAAAACAGTTTGCCCATCGCTAATTATGAATATACTTTTGAAGAAGGATTACATTATGTTTTGGTTATCAATTACAGTTACGGCATTCCGGTAACTCATCATTATTTGGATGGTCTTACCGAAGAAACTTTTGTGGAAGGCAAATTTGCCGATCCGAATGTTTACACCAATTTGCATGACTGGAAACGCGATAAACCCGGATACACTTTGGTTCGTACTGAAGTTATTGAATCAGCAAGCTGGTTGAATATATCTCATTATGGCCTTAGTTCCCCCGTTCCTCTTGCAACGGAAACTCGCGTTGTTTTAGATGGAGCAACGGCGCACGTCGATAGTTTCCTGGTCCAGGGTATGGATTTTTCGGGATATACTGTAGTCGAAGATGATTTATCTTATTGGATCAATCGGAATCGTTTTGATATTCTCACCATGAATGCCGGAAAAAACATTTTGAATTTATTTTATTCTGCAGGTACGATGCCACTGCCAATGTCCATCTCAACAATTGTTTCGGGAAGTTATCTCCGAACAATTTGGGATGACAATCCTCCTTTCGGCGGCGGTCCGTTGGGGGATAGACTCACGAATGCAAAATATCAATTTTCAAGCGGAAAAATGTATGAAGTTCATTATTATTATGTAAAAGGATCTCCGACGACCTATACGCTTACATACGATGCAAACGGCGCGGATTCCGGCAGCGTTCCTGTCGATAATATTGCTTATCCGCATGGTTCGTATGCAATCGTTCAGCCCAACAGCAATTTGCAAAAATCAGGTTATGAGCTCATTTGTTGGAATGATAAAGCTGATGGCTCAGGTCAATCCTATTACCCCGGAATCAGTTATGCTAACACAATTCTCATGGACGATGACAAAATTTTGTATGCTATGTGGAGTAAACCATTGAACGTTCCGGTAACTCACCATTATCTTAATAATGCTGACTCCTCTCCATATAACTTTACTGACTCCGAAACTAAAATCCCGGCAACCAACATCCCTATTCTTTTGAATGATTGGTATAAGATCGTTTCCTACGGCTCGTGGGGCAGCATCTATGAGCCTTACAGGATAGTTGTTAATGAATCACAAGGCGGCATTACGACATCAGTGGTTTTCAACACTAATGTGATGCATGATCCGCAATTATTTACATTTTTAAATAATAACGATTACGATGTAACCATCTACTATGCAGTTTACAGCTCTCCTGTTGATGTCATTTATTTCCCCAATGGTGCTGACAGCGGTGCCGTTCCAATTGACATATTAAGTCCATATACTATATTCTCTTCCGCAGTTATTTTAGATAATATCGGGGTTCTCGGCGATGGTACAGATATTCTTAAAAAAACCGGAGATACTTTTACAGGTTGGAATACAAAAGCTGATGGCACTGGTACATCTTTTGCACCAGGCGCTTCAGTAATTTTGGATTATAGTACTACAGAGTATGATTTTATTACTTATCGCCAAGCTCTTCATTTACATGCACAATGGGGCGAATCGGGGGGGGGG
>JGI996J12353_1000425_pt1 | contig 10320 bp, 2 predicted proteins | sample IntmicLarv5ML5BL_FD_12353 | JGI IMG/M metagenome (IMG submission 12353) | reverse complement strand
ATGGAATCGGCGGAGATATCGTTCTCTTTAGCAGTAACGGGCTTATTATTGCTGCGTTTGTCGCTATTGAGATTTTCTTGACAGCGAAAATTTACTTGGCAAGTCGTTAAAAAGTGAAAATTCTTTTTCACTTTTTTCTTTTTTTTATTTGGTTGATACATCAAAAACAGAGTTTCTTTTTTTTGAAAATTTATTCAAAAATAGTTTATTAATTTTCTAAATGTCTATTCTATTTTGTATTTATTTTTGATTGGCGGTCATATTTATATACGTTCCAATCTATTCTTTTAACATATGATTATAGTTTCATCATATATCTTTATATAATTCTCTTATTGTCGTCTCGACATGTTTTTGAAAATGTAGGGGAAATACTTATGTATAATGTAGTGACCAATCGCTTCGCGCTTCGCGCTTCGCGCTTCGCGCTTCGCAGTAAGCAGCAACAGCAACCACTATTCATATGTATTATTCTCAGAGATATTACGCATATCGTCCTGTCGTTTACTTCATTTCGGATTTCTTTTAATGATTTGGAAAATTTTTATTTTTCACATTTTTTTTATTGCTCTTTTTTATTTGCAATTTACTTCCGTCTTGGCTGTATTCGGCTCATTTCTATTCTCTCTAATTTATATTTCATCATCGATACATTTGTGTGTCGTGTCTTTGATTTTTCGGCACTGTACAATGATTATGAAAATTTGAAGAGGTTATTATAATGAATCAAAAATTAATTTCCACATGTTCTTATTTACTTGTTGGACTCATGTTCATTTTATTACTCGTCAGCCCGGCAATCGCTGCCGGCGACTATGAACTTGAAGCCAAATGGGCTGATGGCAGTTCCGGTTCCAAAACATTCACTCCGGCAGCCACTGATACACTTTCATACACTGTCACCCTTACCGGTGCAGCCGTGTCAAATGTTTACTTCATCGCAGACATTTCTAATTTGGATTCTGAATCCGGCGTCGGATTTAAATTTTCAGGATATCCGAATGATGATATTGTGATTGGCGGCATGACAATCGTTGAAATTGTAAGTACAAATTATGACCGCAATAACGGAAAATTAATCCTTCAATTGCACGACCCCGGCGCTCAATTTACAATCGATCTTATTGTTGAAGCCGAAGCAAGATCCGCTTATAATGGTGAAAATAATAAAATCAGTGCAGGCATATATGTGGATGACGGATCCGGCGGATACACATCCATTTCCGATACTTCCGACGTTTCAGTTGTCTGCAATTATCCCAACTTTGTTTCAAATGCAATTATTCAGTTGACGAATCCGTCCGCAATGCCTTCCGGTGCTTCTCATATTGATGCTCGTTATGTTTTTTATACGGAATCTGATTGGACAAGTCTTCAATCCGGAAACGGTTTTCAGATGAAATTTGATTCCCTTACGCTTGATTTTTCTAATGTTTTAATTAATAATACCACAAGCGGTGTGTCTTCCAGTTACTCTGCTTTGGTTGCAGCAGGAACTTCGCCTGTAACATTCGATGTGGCAAGCTCGCCAAACAGCAGATACACTTCAGAACTTTCCGCTGACGGCATGTCTATTACCTTCACTCCTGTCGGTTCATTTGATTATTATTCATGGAAGCAGCCGTTTGATTTTTCAATTGAAACAACAAGTGGTTTTTCAGCTCCTGCGGGTATTCGCCCCTCAATTGATTTCAGACCGCTGACCGCTTCGACAGATATGAAATACAATGGTCGCGGACCTGATTTCGACTTTATCAATTATATGAGTGGTCCGGTTCCAACGCCTATTGCTCATCGCGTGACAAGCATATTGAATGGATCCATTTTAACCAACAGTCACTTGGAAGCATCTTTCTTGCCGGGTGCAGGGGGAACATCCTATATCCTTGCAAATTCTGAAAATTATGGTTCATCCTCCCCTTTTTACTATCAAGAATTGATTAAACTTTCACTTCGAAGCACATTGCACAACGGAGCTGATGAAGTTATTCGCCTTGATGTTCCTAACGGCGTTACTATAACGCACATCAGAGTTCCTTCTATTAAAGCCGGAGATATTCAATACAGCGAAATTCGTCTTCGAACATCAGGGACACCGATTGTATTGGCAGATAGCAGCCTTACCGGCTCCGGTCGGACTGTAAATCTATCTTCTATAGGAGTCACTTTGAGTCCCGGTGAAGATATCATTTTAGAAATTGATGATTTGGTTTTTATCAACTATGCAACATCCGGTCAGAGCGGCTATTCTGCCGATTATTCAATTTCCTTTATCGGCACAACGAATTCATCAGTCGGATCAACCATTACAACTCTTCCGTTTGTTGTCCATGATCATGGCGATAGCACACCTGCTAATGAAGTTGAGCTTGCGGCAAATACACTAAGTATTACAACCAATTATGTTGTTTCTCCTTATGTGACCAATAATCACGGGTTTTTGTCAGCGGCAGGAGCACTTCAAAACAATCCTCCCGGAGTTTTAAATCGCGGGGATACTTTTTACATGTTTACAACATTCCACGCATCCACTTATCCCTATTATTCCGCAGTTCGCATGAGTCCGGAAAACCCGACCGGATTATATTCCAGTCCTGTTATCTTTTTCAGTATTCCTCAGGGATTCACAGTTGAACCGAATTCAGTTCAAGTGGTAAGTGCAGCAGGGAATCCGGTTGCTGCTTTTAGGGACATGAATAATCAGGATCTAAAACTTGTTCAAATAGAACACGATAATATGGGACTCTATCCCGGCGGAAAGCTTATCGAAGTAAGATTTGAGTATTTTGATGGTTCACCCGGTCCTGTTTGGGTGAATACGACTTCTTATAGTGTGCGTCTTCCTGTTACGGTTCCTGCGGATTATTCCGGCAGTTTAAGTGTGAATCTCAATGAAAAAAGCGTTCTTGTTTCCTCTTGGGATACAAATGTTAACTACTCGGCAACCGGCGGAGCCGCAGGCAGAAATTATAATATTGTATCTTCTGCGTTCAACAATGATAATTACGGCAATTTGTATGGTTCTTACCCTCAGAATTTGTTGCCTTCCAGAATTGCAATCAGCAATGAAAAAACTGTTATTTCGGCAGTGGGTGTCAAAGTCGGGTCAAGTTTTTCCTACTTTAACCCTGATAATTCGGCTTCTTATCCTTCCTTAAAGGCCGGAAGTTCAAACGAACAATTCAAAATCCACTTCTTCAATAATCATGGAAACGCAGTCGGCAGTACTTCTGCACCTTCTGAATTATACTTTGTATTGCCGGCAAGCACAAGCGGAAAAGCTCTTTTAACGAATGTGAGTAGTTTAAATATTGCGACAACAGGTACGGTTAATTACAACATTTCTTATTCCACAGATACTTTTTCCAATATCGGCGGATATGTTCTCAGTGATATGGCAGACCCGGCTCAGTTTACATGGACTGAAATTACCAGTCCTGCAGCTGTTAATTGGGAACAGATTACAGCGATTCGCTGCTCATTTGAAAATGTTGCCGATGGAAGTTCTTTTGACTTCCAATTGCCTTTCCGATTGCCTTCCGTTTCTGAAGGCGCTGTTTATGATCAAGCCATACGCGGTCAAACTCTTTACAGTATCACGAAGACAGACGGCAGCAGTTTTATGTTGAGCAACAACGGTTTTACCGGTGCGTTTTCATTGTCCAAATCCGACCTCCCTGATATCTTTACAGACAGCGGTTCGGGAAAAACAGCCTTTTCGGCAAGTTACAATGTGGCATACGGAGATTCATCTGCGATTCCGACATGGTATAATGTTATTTTGCAGGATGATTTCAGTCCGGTGACGCTTTCTTCTGTTGAAATCAAATTTAAGAATCTTCAAAATGTGGAAACAGCCGTTCTTTTTGATAAGGATACATTCTTCAGCTCCACTGTATATCCTGCCGAACCCGGATATGTTGCCGGAGTGAACTATACAAACGCATCCGGTCAAAATCCTGAAGCATACATCTCTGCCGGAAATGTCGGAACATATACTGTTACATACAAAACAACGCAGGATGGAGATTTGCAGGACCATTCCGTCTCAATTTCAATTAATGTAGCGAAAGCGGATTCAACCATTTCATTGACAAACGGTCCTCATCAGTATCTTTATATGAATGCTGCTGAGCCGTCCGGCGGATGGAATGCTTTTTTCCTGCTTCTTGTCTCGGGAACTGATATTGACGGCACCGGTGCTTCTTTCCCAATTCCTTCCGGCAGCTTTGTTCCTCACACGGATACAGATCTTAATGTTTTGATTCCGGGAATTTATAAAGTGGTTTATTCGTACACTGATGTTGCTTTGAACACAAAAAAAGTTGAGGTTCCTGTGACTGTAAAATATGTCAACGAATTGGTTTTAAATGCAACAAGCGGAATTTCTCCGGGAACTATTTTGCCGGTTGAAGATTTAACCGGAACCGTTTCATTTTCAGGTTCAGGTTCTCCTGTGGCATTTGTTTATGATGCCGGCGAAGACGGATATGTTTCCACGCTTCATGCCGCTAACAGCAATCCGCGTGTGATTGATTATACGATCAATTACGCAGGTGTTCCGAAAGGATTGGTTGATTCAAACAGCGGTACTGTTTCAGGTTCAATTGATTATGCCGTTTCCGGAACAAATCCGAAAGTGCATGATTTGTCGTTTGCGCCTGTTAAAATGAGTGTCACTATTGATACTGTCACTCAGGAAGGTCTTGAAAATATCGTTTTATTCAAGCAACTTCCCAGCGGCGATTCTGAAATTCAGACGATTACAAGATCGGAAATTTCCGGAACACCGATTGTTTTTGAAAAAGAAAGCGGTTGGTTTGAAGACGGAGATTATTACATGACAGCGGAATTAATTCCGGGATACAAGCTGAATCCGGGTTTCACAGATTTCTCCTCCGGAAGCTCAATCTTAAATCTGAACACAGCCGTTTTCACATTGGCAAATTCAGATATTACGAGAAGCTTAATTGCAGAAAAATCGACCCTTGTTGAAGGAACTGTTTGGAACGATTCCAACAGAGACAGTATTATTGATTCTTCCGAATTCGGAATTTCCGGTGCGGTTGTTTCATTATACTTGGATGACGGAAGCACTTCTCCGGCTTATTCCACTGTTACGGATTTGAATGGAAATTATTATTTCATTGATTTGCCTGACAATACTGCTTATATTGTTCAGATTCAGATTCCGAACGGCTACAATAACGCATCCAACTTTGTTGCAGGCAGTGACCAGCTCATTGACAAAGGAAACGGATTTAATTCAACATCATTTTCTTTAGTTCCCGGAAATCTCTGGGAAACTGTGAATGCCGGATTTTATTATGCGGGTTCAAGTTCGACCGGCGGGGGTAAAGTTGTAGGACCGAATTCCGGAAATGATTCCTCAATTGTTACCGACGACAGAATTGATGACAACCCGATCGTAGATGCGCCGGATATTCCTTCCGAGCAGATTGAAGAACCTGTTAAAACCAGCAACCTTTGGTGGTATTTGCTTCTTCTTTTAATCATCTGCATTATTTTGGGTTTCGTTATTTGGTATAAGACAAAAAATAAATGAGGATAAATAATCGAGAAAATGAATCAATTGATTCTTTTCTCTTTTTTATTTTTCTTCTCTTTTTTTAAAATATTTTTCTTTTTTTTTATTTATCAGGGTAGTTTATTAATATTTTAAAATTCATTTGTTCTCAAAATAATTTGAATATTTATTCAGGTGATAAAATGAGAATTAACAGCGATGACAAAATGAAAATTTTCGGAATTTTGGCAGAAAGATATTTTATCGATAACGGATGGAAATTCTTTTCTGTTTCAAAAGGCGCCGAAAAGCTTCAAAAAATTTCCGAGGACATTAACACACAGCATGCTGCTTATCCGAGCATTACGCGTGATTGGTATGTTCAAAACGGCGGCTCCCGCGATATCCATTTGGCTGATTCTTGGGATGAACTCAAAGCGGTTGTCGGTTTTATCAAAACAAGTCCGAACGCATTTGATTATTTTGTTGATACCGGCGAAATCAAAGCGTTTTGCATTTTAAGCGCGACAAAAGAACTTGAGCCGGGAAGAATTGAGATTATTTTAAAAGCGCAAGAAGCCGGCATTCGAACAATCGTTTTCTTGGCAAACGTGCCGAGCGAAATGGATGCCAGTGTCCTTCAAATTAGAAAAAGCGAATGCTGAATTTGCTTTTTTTTAATTTTTTTCATATTTTTTAATTTTTACTGTTTTTATTTTTTTCAATATTTTTTTGTTTTTGATATATTTTCTTTTTTGATTTATTTTCTTATTCTTTTGTATTTTTATTATTCTTTTGCATTTATTGTTCTAGTAATGTTCATATATTATTATTCTATTCTCTTTCTTTTAATTGCATAATATTATTGCCTTATTGCAATTTTGATACATTTTGTATCATTACTATATTTTTAATAAATTGGGGTGTAAAATGAAATTTTCAACTATCTGTCGAAATGGTTTTTCGATATTGTTTGTTCTCTTTATTATTTTAGCAGCTTTTGTCATTCCGGCAGCAGCCGCTGATTCATTGACTTCTAATTTGAATCCTGTCGAAGACTTGGCTCCAAATCAGACAAAAAGAATTACGTACATTTTAGACCAGTCTCTCGGGTCTAATACCGCTATCGGGGGGGGGGNGTTGCCCTATGTCTTCCGGGTCGAACTTTCCAACTCTCTCGGTCCATCTAACCTTGCTTTAACGGAAGATACGATTTCAGCAAGATTTGATGCAGATGAATTTAAATTAAATTCTACCATGCCTCAAGGTGTTGTTTCAGGCACTAACGGCAATACTTTTGTTTATTACTTCGATGATGTTCCCGCCAGCGGTTCAATCAGTTTCCAACTCGAAATTGACGGAAAAAAAGTTTATCCGAATGAATCTGTGACCATCGACGCAATATTTACTCAACTTGACAATGCCGGTGATGAGGAGACTCCTCTTGCGGCTCTCACAAGTTCAAGTGTTGTCAATGTTGATTATTCTCTCAGTTCTACAAATTTGGTTTCTTCCGTTGATTTTGCACTTGTTAAGCCTCTTTTGTTGCCGGTCGGCAGCCTCGATCCCGCTGTGCCGGTTTATGTCTTGGCTGAATCTTTTTTGAGATATACTGAAAATATGTCCGGTCCGAATTCGGATTATTATTTCTACAGCTACAGGCTTGATTTCTCCGACGTTTTGATTACAGCTGACGGAGTCACTCAGACATACAGCTGGTGGTTAGCAAATTCAGCTTCAGAAAAAGCACCTGTGTATTTTGTTCCCAATGAGGATGGATACAGTGCTTCAGATTTAACAGATTTAACTGCCACTAATTTGACTGAATTCGGTTTAGGCTCTATCACTCCCACTATTACTTTGCTTTCAACAAGTGATTATAGTTTGGCTAACAAATATGACAGCACAAACCAATCCTTCCCGTTCTTGATTATTATTAATGAAAAGTTTAAAGCAAACGGTGGAAACCCGAGCATTAACCTTGACGGCGTTAAAGTGGATGCCGAATTTATGGTAAACAACAAAGGCTCAGTAGAAATTCTCGGCTTTTATGCTAACGGCGGCACTCCTTCCACTGTATTTTCAGTTGAAGGTCCCAGCGGTTTAACATGGGGCAGCGGTCGTTCTCTTGATCTTACTGTTTTATCCTATAACACTCAAATTAATCTTGCTTCGGGTTCCGAGGTTGTTGGTCACCTTTTGAACGATTCTGCCAATAGAACTGACACTCGTTTCAAATTCCAAGAACTGTTCAAAGTAGGAATAATCAATGCAGTTCCCGGAGATGTAACTCTTGATGTCGAAATCGACCCGAGTGTTACTTTGACACATTTGAGAATTCCGGGTCCGAATTCCGGTAATTCAAAATACAGCACAGTTCAAGTGTTGGATGGATCCGGTAATGCTGTAGCTGCTGTACCAACAACAACTTCTACCGGCGCGCTTCTTTTCAATTTCTCCGGTACCGGTGACTTTGCACAGGGAGAAAACGTTACTTTAAAATTCACAGGTTTCGAATACATTAAGGCCGCAGAAGGCAGCCCCTTGAACTTTGCTGACACAAACTTGATTGACTTTGTCGGTATGACTCACGGAGTTGTAGGCAGCGGTGTTACTTTCAATGCTGTTGCTGAGTATGAATCTACTAATCACGGTGCTGATGATACTCACTATGAGTTTGTACAAAACTATCCCTCTCCTGTTGAATCAGCTTCATACACACTTGTCGGCAATTATTCAATAACTGCCGCCGTCCGGGAAGTTCAATTCAGAGGTCCCGGCATCAGCGGTAATGTCGTTAACGAATGGGAATATCCGTTCTTCATGACGATGAACATCGGTCCTTCGAACTATCCTTACCTTGGCGCATACCGTGCAGACCCAATGAACCCGATTAACACAATCTCATTGCCTAACCCGGCTGTTTATTTCGCTGTTCCTGAGGAATTACAATATATTCCCAACTCAGCTACTATTGTCGGCATGTCCACCGGTATTGCTTGGGATGAACAAATCGTAACATCAGCAAGCGGAAATGATATTGTTATCATTCGAATCGGAAATGAAACTTCTCCGGGTAGCGGTGTTCTTGACACAACTCAAAAATACTTGCTTAATGACAGCATAGGTGTTGAATTTGCAGTTCGAGTTGCTGATACATTCAAAGACGACGAGTTACAAGTTCCGGCATATACAATTTCAGGCGGATCTTGGGATCCTGATGCAAACGGATTAAGCGGTGTTTGGAATACTCAAACAGCTCGTTTGAACGACACGGCAAGAGTCGATATGAGCAATTCTGATATCACTTCGTTGAATCTTGTTTCTTACAGCACATATTACGGCGCACCCAAGCTTACATCTCCTGATGCAGCTATGAGTAAAAATGTTAAAGTATCTGCCAGAAATGCCACATCTTTAGACTTGACTCATAACCCGAACAGGACATCATATTCTCCTGACATTCCTGTATTTGCGGCAAATACCAATGGTGTTTTCACATTTAACTTGAAATCTCAAGACATAGACCTTATTACTTCCGCTCCTGAACCTTCGGATGCAACTGCAATTTTCATTCTTCCGAAAGGCAGTTTCACACCGGTTTTGGATTTGACAGGAATTGAGTTCCTTTCAAACTCAGTTATTCCGGCAACAACTGACTTTGAATTGTATTACACAACCGATTCCTCAATAACTCCGGGAAGCGAAACTTATACTGATGCAGAATCCTGGGGTTCTTGGACACCTGCAATTTACGCAGCCACTCCTCTCGGCTCAAGTGACTTTGCTCTTCAACCCGGTGACAATTTTGCTGATGTTACAGCTGTCAAATTAGAAGTGACAAATTATTTCGGAAGTTTGAATTTGTCGATGCCTTTCGAGGTTGATACTCTTTCCAACCCTAACGCATGGAATACAGGCGAAGTTATTGTCGGACAAACATTGTACGAATTCCAAGGCAGCAACTCTGTTAACAAAGGCTACACTCCTGCAATTAAATACGCGCCGACTGCTCTTCCCTGGTTAAGATGGGATGACGGCAGTGGCACTTTAATTACTATGAGTGGTCTTGGAAACAATTTCGATTTCAACTTGACTTCCAATGCTGATCTTCCGAAATGGAATAATGTTGTTGTATTGGATGACGACGGCTTTGTTGATTTAGACTCTATCTCCATTACTTTCACTCCACTCGGTGGAACTGCTTCGGCTCCAGTTGTTTTTAGTGGATTTGGACCCGGTGCTCACACACCGCCTCCCACAGATTATCAATCAGCATATTCTATTACTGATTCAGCACCTGTTGTTAAATTGGACACAGTCGGTACATATAGAATTACTTATAAGACTGGTGTCGATGTTGATAACCGTTCCACAACTCAAACCTATACATTCAATGTTCAGAAAGTGTTGGGAACAATCACATTGGCTGTCCCTGATAATCAACCTCAAAACTTCTTCATGGATCAAACTGACTTTGGCTCCACTGATTTCGCTGATTTGGGATGGATTTATCCGCTCTCTACTGAAGTTCTCGGTGACGATAGCAACGGTGGTATTCCTCAAGATTTGTATCCTGCTGATTTCGTGCTTAAGGCTGATTCAGGTCGCCCTTCAAACTTCTACGAAGTACCGGGCGTTTACACTCTTGAATATGTTTATTCAGACGGACACGGCAACAGCAAAACAATCACAGTTCCATTAACTGTGAAATACGCAGGCACTCTTACAATTGATGCAAAATTCCTTCCTACCGGCGATGATTTGTCAGATTTAATGGCAGGAGCACCTTT
>JGI996J12353_1000424_pt1 | contig 10406 bp, 10 predicted proteins | sample IntmicLarv5ML5BL_FD_12353 | JGI IMG/M metagenome (IMG submission 12353) | reverse complement strand
CTGTATCAGAAAAAGAGATTTATGAGGTGCGTGCTGAAAATTCGATTTTTCCGACTTATAAAATGGTAGATACCTGTGCGGCGGAATTTGAAGCAGTAACGCCTTATTATTACTCTTGTTATTCGGCTGAAGATGAGGTTGTAGTCAGCGATAAAAAGAAAGTGATTGTGTTAGGCTCCGGACCGATTCGTATCGGCCAAGGTGTGGAATTTGACTATTGCTCGGTTCATGCGGTGCAGACTTTAAGGAAATGCGGATATGAGACGATTATTATCAACAATAATCCGGAAACTGTAAGTACCGACTTTGATATTTCAGATAAGCTTTATTTTGAGCCTCTGAGTGCTGAGGACGTTCGTCATATTTTGGAGAAGGAAAAGCCGGTAGGTGTATTGGTTCAATTTGGCGGACAAACAGCAATTAATCTGGCAAAAGCAGTTATTGATGCGGGCTTTGAAATTTTAGGGACTTCTTTAGAGGGAATTGACGGCGCCGAGAATAGAGAGCATTTTGAAAGCATTCTTGAGTCACTACATATTGATCGTCCATCCGGGGTCGCAGTTACAAGCCTTGAAAAAGCAAAAGTAGCGGCTAAAGAATTAGGATACCCGGTATTACTCAGGCCGTCCTATGTACTGGGTGGCAGGGCGATGCAAATCGTAGAACAAGAAGAAGAATTATGCGGTTTTTGGCAGGAAGTGCAGAAAGCTTCAGAAGATAAGCCGGTGTTGATTGACCGCTATATTCAAGGAACTGAGGTAGAAGTGGATGCGATTTCTGATGGCGAAGAGGTAATTATCCCGGGGATTATGGAACATCTGGAGCGAGCCGGGGTTCATTCCGGAGATAGTATGGCAGTGTTTCCGCCTCGGAGCTTGAATGGAAAAATTACTTATGATCTTGCAGATATCACGAAAAAACTGGCGGTAGCTTTAAAAGTAAAAGGGCTTATCAATATTCAGTATGTTATCCAGGATGAAAAAATCTATGTGATTGAGGTGAATCCGCGGTCAAGCCGAACGATTCCGTTTTTGAGTAAAGTAACCGGAGTGCCGATGGTAGAATTAGCGACTCGGGCGGCCTTAGGTGAAAAGGTAACAGATATGGAATATGGACACGGTTTGCTACCTGAACCAACTTATTCAGCGGTAAAAGCGCCGGTTTTTTCATTCGGAAAGATGCACCAGGTTGAGCCATCGCTTGGGCCGGAGATGAAGTCTACCGGTGAGGTGATGGGGATTGATTTCAACTATTCCGGTGCACTATATAAAGCTTTATTGGCTTCGGGAATGAAAATTGAGACCAAAGGCAAAGTCTTGATTACTGTTGCAAATCGGGATAAAGAAGAGGCATTAAAGCAGGCATTGCGCTTTGAAGCCCTGGGCTATACGATTTTATCGACTGAAGGCACAGCAGAATACTTCTGGGATCGTGGGCTTAGATCTTTAATGGTGGCGAATAAGCTATCTCATACGAGACCGACAATTTTAGATTTAGTTCAACATGGCCAGATTCAGATTATCTTAAATACTCTCACAAAAGGTAGAGAGCCGGAGCGGGATGGCTTTAAAATTCGCCGAAAAGCAGTAGAACGGAATATTCCGTGTTTTACAGCGCTGGATACTTCAGCGGCGATGCTGGATGTATTGGAAGGAATGAAAGAGCACTGTCATGGTTATGTACTGTCATTGCAGGATTATCTGGGAAGGATGAAAAGATAATGGTTAGGCAAACAAAGGAAGATTCGCTATCGGTATTATTGGAAAAGCAGGAAATTGGCAATTCCATTTGGAAAGTGCGTTTTCAAAATCGATTAATTGCTGCCCAAGCATTACCGGGACAATTTGTCCATGTTTCTGTATCCGGTGAGCGATTGGATCCGCTTTTGCGAAGGCCTATCAGCATTTCTTCGGCAAATCCGGAAGAAGGTTGGTTTGAGTTCATTTATCGTGAGGTCGGCAGAGGGACGAAAATACTAGCAGACCTTGCACTTGGAGAAACGCTGAGTATTATGGGACCTTTAGGAAAAGGATTTTCTCTTTCCGGTGAACGCCCGATTTTCGTTGGCGGCGGGATGGGGATTGCTCCGTTGATTTTTGTGGCACAAAAATTAAAAGATAAGCCTACCATAATTGCAATGGGCGGTCGTACTGAATCAGAGGTATTTTGGCAGGAATTGTTCAAGCCTTTATGCAAGAAAATCTATTTAGCAACTGATGATGGCAGCTGCGGACAAAAAGGAACTGCGCTGTGTCTGCTGGATGGGATGGAAAATCAAATAGATTATATTTATACCTGTGGACCGGAGCCTTTGATGAAAGCTGTGGCTGCTTGGGCAAAGGGACACAACATTCCTTGTGAGGTCTCTAAGGAAAAACATATGGCTTGTGGGGTAGGAGTTTGTTTGTCCTGTGCCTGTGACACCACGGAAGGGCGAAAAAAGATTTGTCAAAATGGCCCGGTGTTTTTAGCTGAGGAGGTTTATTTTGATGAATAAAAACCTCAAGGTAAATCTTGCGGGGCTTTCTTTAAAGAATCCACTGCTTACAGCTTCGGGAACTTTTGGCTTTGGAACAGAATATAGCCGATTTTTTGACCCGGAAATATTGGGCGGAATTACAGTTAAAGCGGTGACTTTGGAGCCGCGCTACGGAAATCCGGATCCTCGCATCGCCGAAACTCCTGCCGGGATGCTTAATGCGATTGGCCTTGAAAATCCGGGAGTAGACACGTTTCTTTCTTCGATTTTACCGACGATTAAAGAGATGAATACTCCGATTATCGTAAATGCTGCCGGCAGCAGCAAAGATGACTATATAGAGGTCGTAAAAAAGCTTCAAGTAACGGGAGTTGCGGCGATAGAATTAAATATTTCTTGCCCTAATGTGAAAGAGGGAGGCATTGCATTTGGGAGTGACCCGGATGTGGCGGCACGGCTTGTAAAAAGAGTGCGTCAGGTCTGCAAATGCCCTTTAATTGTAAAACTCTCGCCGAATGTAACGGATATTGTAAAAATGGCAAAAGCAATTGAGCACGAGGGTGCGGATGCTCTATCATTAATTAATACATTGATAGGAATGGGAATTGACATTGAAAAAAAAGAGCCTTTGATTGCGAATGTGATTGCCGGGTTATCCGGCCCGGCAATTAAGCCGGTGGCTTTACGAATGGTGTGGCAGGTTGCACAGCAAGTCAAGATTCCGATTATTGGGATGGGTGGAGTTACTTCCGGTGCAGATGTGATTGAATTTTTATTGGCCGGTGCGAATGCCGTAGCAATCGGTACGGGCTGGTTTCATAATCCTTGGATGGCTGAAGAAATTTTGACAGATATTGACTCATACATGGAGAGGCATAAAATTTCTGATATAAACGAGTTAGTTGGTGCACTGAAAATCAGCTAGGAAAGAAGGGGAAGAATGAAAGAAAAATTGATTGTTGCATTGGATTTCTCTGACCCAAGAGAAGCACTTCAAATGGTAGAAAGGCTTGGGGATTGCGTAAATTTTTATAAAGTGGGAATGCAGCTTTTTTATCAGAGCGGGGCGGAAATCATTTCCGAATTGGCAAAGAAAGATAAGCAAATTTTTCTGGATTTAAAAATGCACGATATTCCGAATACTGTAGCCGGAGCGATTCAATCATTAAGTGGGCTTGGTGTTGATATGCTGACTCTTCATACATTGGGAGGCTCTAAAATGATGGAAGCGGCGGCCGAGGCACGAGAGAAATATTCTTTCGGGAAGATGAAAATTGTCGGTGTCACCGTTTTGACCAGCATAGATTCAAAAGAAGCCTCATCTTTAGGATGGGAAAAGCCAATTGATGAATATGCACTGCATTTGGCAGGGCTGGCGAAAGAAAGTGGTCTGGATGGAGTAGTCGCCTCACCTCAGGAAGCAGAAATGATAAAAAAGCAGTATGGAGCAAATTTTTCTGTGGTAACTCCGGGAATTCGCCCATCAGGAAGCGATATAGGTGATCAAAGCCGGATTGCGACCCCTTCAAACGCCCTCGCTTCTGGTAGTGACTTTTTGGTGATTGGACGCCCTATTACTCAGGTGAGTAATCCTCGTAAAGCGGCGGAAAAAATTTTGGAGGAGATGAAGTCGGTATGAAGGCAGATGAAATGAAAGCGTTGTTAGAGGAAACCGGAGCTTTATTGAATGGTCATTTTCTTCTGACATCAGGGCGGCATAGTGGAAGTTATGTAGAGAAATTCAGGCTACTGGAGATTCCGTGGGCAACTGAAAAAGTGGGTCGTAGTCTTGCTGAGGCATTTGAAGATTTTGATATTCAAGTGGTAGTAGGTCCGATGACCGGCGGTATTCTTTTAGCTCATGAAACGGCTAAAGTACTTAAAACCAAGTCGATTTTTACAGAACGAGTAAATGGAAAAATGGAATTTCGAAGAGGCTTTGAAATTAAGCCAAATGAGCGAGTCTTGATCGTGGAGGATATTGTGACGACTGGCGGTTCAGTGTGGGAAGTGATTGAGGCTGTAAAAGAGCAGGGCGGCGAAATTGTTGGTGTAGGGCTGATGGTAGACCGTACGGGAAAAGCTGATTTTGAAGTCCCGACAAAGGCACTGCTGACGATGGATATTGCTTCTTATGAGGCAGACGAGTGTCCCCTTTGTAAAGCTGGGGAAGGATTTACCGAAAGAGGAAGCCGTAATATCAAAGGAAAATAGGGAGTTAAAAAATTGACTTTCGTTTCTACAAAGTATATACTTGGCATAAGAGGTGATTGAAATGATTGCACAATTATCGAAGTGGGGAAATAGTGTGGCTTTGCGTTTACCAAAGACCATTTTGAAAGAAGTCAATCTAAAAGAATCTGATAATGTGGAGCTTCATGTGGAATCTGGTATCATTCAGGTGAGGAAAGCAGATTCAGTTCCTAAAGTTGATTTGGCAGCATTATTTACTGGGTATGAAGGCGGAAAGCCGGAAATGAGTGATTGGGGAAGATCAGAAGGTCGAGAAGAATGGTGACTTACCAAGCTAGCCAAGGCGATATTGTTTGGATTAACTTCAATCCTCAATCGGGGCATGAGCAGTCAGGTAAACGTCCGGCTTTGGTAATCAGCAATGAAATCTACAATCAAAATGTGAACTTAATTATTGCTTGTCCAATCACAAGCCAAGAAAAAGATTTTCCCTTACACATAAAATTGCCTCAAGGCTGCAAAACAAAGGGATGGGTCTTATGTGAGCAAATCCGCTCCTTAGACCCGGAAGCAAGAAAAGTGGAATTTATTGAAGTTGCCCCGAACGAATTCATCAACCGGATTAGGGGAATTGTTCAGGCATTTTTATGAAGTCGAATAAAAAATATGGAAGATTTACGGGAGAAATTCTACTCATAAAATAGATTCAGAATACGGTTTGAAAATTGCTTACGTTGTGACCAAAATTGTGACCAAATATAAAAAAAGACTCTGAGATAAAATCTCAGAGTCTTTGGTTTTTCTGGCAGGGGCAGTAGGACTTGAACCCACAACCAACGGTTTTGGAGACCGCTACTCTACCAATTGAGCTATACCCCTAGGTCATCTGTCGTATTCGACTTATTTATGATAGCAAAAAACAATGAGTAAATCAAGATATAATTGCGACTTTCTTTTTTAAAGCAAAAAAATTTTGTGAGATGAAAGCTGGAAAAGATTTGACCCGGAATTTTTTGTTTGCTACGATAGCAAGAGTGTGAAAGTTATTTCTTCCGGGTAGCCTATGCAATTTAGTGTAAGAACTGGAAGAGAAGGGGGATAAGATGCCAAATAAAATTGAAGAATTAAATGGATGGAGTTATTTGGAGACGTTGCCGAAGGAAGAATCAGATTTTACAATTTCGGTCGCTGAAATATTTGAAAAGTTCGAAGATAAGATACGGTTATTTTCTTATGAAAATGAGAAAATTTTTTGCGGAGTTGAGGGATGGTACGATTATAAAACTTCGGATTATATGTTGCATTGCAAGATTGGTTTCCATATTTTTCATGATATTCGCTTTATCTCAAAGGCATTGAGTGAGTATGAGGAAAAATTAGCAAAGCATTTAATTCCACTGTTAAAAGAATTGAGCCCTCATTTTCAGAAAAATGATGATTTTTTTGTGAAACGAAAAAATTTGGATGAGTGGCGTCCTAAAAATTTGCCGGAATCGGTAGGCGGACTCAAACTGTACATTCAGCCACCGAGCTATTTTTCATTTATTAACGGAGCGGTGGTTGTTTTGGATTATAGCGATTTTGAAAAAACGAATCAATTTGTTTTATATTACAATCGAATGAGAGATGATTTTTATGCAGAGAAGCGAACCAGCGGATCACCGGAGCGAGTATCCGACTTTGATTGTACTTCGCTGGATGAATTAGATTCACTTCTTTTGAAGTTGCCGGAATATCTACAAGAGATTGATGGGCAAAGTAAGGAAAGTCTTGACGCATAGTTGCTTATTCGATATAATGGTCTATGTGGTTGGCCCCGTGGTGTAGCGGTTAACATGCCGCCCTGTCACGGCGGAGAGCGTGGGTTCGAATCCCATCGGGGTCGCCAATGCCTCGGTAGCTCAGTCGGTAGAGCAGAGGACTGAAAATCCTCGTGTCGGCGGTTCGATTCCGCCCTGAGGCACCAATTTTGCGGGAGTAGCTCAGTGGTAGAGCATCGCCTTGCCAAGGCGAGGGTCGCGAGTTCGAATCTCGTCTTCCGCTCCAAATATGGCGGCATAGCCAAGTGGTAAGGCAGAGGTCTGCAAAACCTTTATCCCCAGTTCAAATCTGGGTGCCGCCTCCATATATTTTTGCCGGAGTGGTGGAATTGGCAGACACAAGGGACTTAAAATCCCTCGGAGGCAACTCCGTACCGGTTCAAGTCCGGTCTTCGGCACCAATCAATAAAAGTCCAAATCTTTGCAGTCCAGCGATGGTCTAAAGGTTTGGTTTTTTTATTTTGAAAGGAAAATTCAATGAAATTCGGCACTGTAAAGTTAAGAAAACGAAAACTAAAATTAAATAATGAGGAACAGCTTGAAATATTTATTCCTCAAGATACAGGATTTATTTGTGGTATTGAATTTTTAAAGACAGAAACTTTATGGGCAAATAGAGTAGGGTTCGGTTTGTTGTCTAGGCTATTTGGATTGGCACAACAGCTACGAAAAAATCAATGTATTTATGTGCCGAGTAATTTAACTCGTAAAAGTCGCTTGTATCAAGAAATTTTGAGTGATTATGATTTTTTTGACAATTTGGATATTGTTTTAGTTAATTATCGTCAGCTTCAGATTTCACCTCAGAAGTTGCACTTTTATATTAAGCAGAAGTATTATAGTGAAAGTTTAGTAAAACTAAAAGTTGCACAGGATGAGGATGGTTTTGAGAAGCCGGTTAATTTTTGGGAAAGAAAAAATAGGATGACTGTATCAAAATACGGAAAAATGATGATAATTTCGGCAGAAGAGAAAATGTTTCAGGTGATGCGACGATCAACATTCTTATTTTCAAAAATTACTGATGAAGAGATTGGGCAGGCCGGACTTTACGCTCACGATCATTTCGATCATAAAGGGGAGAATACTGCAAAGAGTTTAGGCGTTACTTTTCGATTATGGGAGGAATAAAAAAGATTCGTAAGAATTTGAGTAATTCTTACGAATCTTTTTTTAGTAGCCTTTTTGGGGGTCGATGATATTGACCAGTGATTTATCTTGAATAAATTGCTTGATGTTTTCCGCAAAGAGATGAATCGCTCGCTCCATATAATAGGGAGTGGAAGCGGAAATGTGAGGGGTCAATGTAATATTTGGTGTTTCCCAAAGCGGCGAAGTAGGCGGAAGAGGCTCCTCCTCAAATACATCCAATATGGCGTGCTCAAATTCCTTTTCTTGAAGTGCACGAATCAAATCACTCTCAACGAGGACACTACCGCGGGAGATGTTGATAAGGCAAGCATTTTTTTTCATGAGTTTAAACTTATTATAGTCGAAAGAGTACTTGGTTTCCGGAGTAAGCGGAAGCGATAGGACTACAATATCACATTTGGGAAGCAATGTTTCTAATTCACGGTCAGTGTAGAGTTTATCAATGAATAATTCATCGGTATGTTGTTTTTTATTGGCGAGAACTTCAAGACCAAAAGCTTTGGCTCGTTTGGCAATTTCACGACCGATTGATCCTAAGCCAACGATACCGATTGTTTTGCCGAAAATTTCGTTGCCAGTGACTTTTGCCCATTGCTTATTTTTTTGCATTTCCTGAAGTTTAGGTAATTTTCGGTAGTAGCTGAGCAGATTGGCGAAGATATATTCAGAGATTGGAATTCCATGGATTCCTCGGGTGTTAGTGACAATAATTTTTTTATCTGCAACCATGGGGCTGAGAATTTGGTCTACTCCGGCAGTAAAGGTTTGGATCCATCTTAAGTTGGGAAGAAATTGTAGATAGGGATCGATATTTTGTTGTCCCCAAGCAAGGATAATGTTTGTATCTGAATGCGCTTCATTAATTGCATGGATATCCTTGGGGTCAATAATAGTTAATTTGATTGCTGGGTTAATATCGGTAATGACTTTTTGAAGATCAGGTTGTAATTGGTGTAGACAGAGAATTGAGGTCGGTGCAGCCATTTTGTGAGCCCTCCTTTTCGATTGTATAAATTTATTTTTTATATTACTTCCCTGTAATTTTTGAAAATCCTTGCTAGGATTATTTTTTCCAAAACTGTTCAAACTTTTGTCGGAGCTCCTGGCGTCCTGGTAATGGTGGCCAAAGTTCTTTGATTTGGTCTTGCCGTAGGGAGCGGGAGAGTTTTTCAAATAATTCGGGGAAGTGAGCTTCTTGTATTTTTAGCCATTCACGAATTTCTGAGCGTTTTGTATTTGTACTGTGTGGGCAGGGATTTTTGATTGGTTTCCAAGGAATTTTGGGCATCGCATCAATGATTTCTTGTTCCCGAAAAAAACTTAAAGGGCGAATTACTGTAATTTCCATGCGGCTCATGAAGGAAGTCGGATGAAAGGTCTTATGCTGCCCGCTTTGAAAAAGGTTCAAAAGCAAGGTTTCTACGGCATCATCTTGATGGTGAGCGAGGGCAATTTTATTGAAATTATGCTCTTTTGCCCAGTTTGCTAAAGCACCGCGGCGATATTTAGCACAGATAAAGCAGGGGCTTTTATTTTTTTTCTCATTCCAAATATCGGTCATGGGAAGATGGTGGAAATGCAGGGGAATAGAGAGTTCTTGACAGTAGCGAGTAAGTTCATTATGGATGATAAACTGTTCTTTTTCATCGGAAAAGTTGTTATCGATATGAAGTGCTTCGACGCAGAGAGGAAAAGGGAAATTATTTTTTAGTAAAGCAAATAAAAATAAGAGAAAAATACTGTCTTTACCACCAGAGAAGCCGACAATAATGCGGTCTTTTGCTTGGATTTGCTCGAACTCAATGAGAGAGCGCCAAAATTTTGCTGCATAAGTAGGCGGCAATTGTTTTGAAATATTATGGAGAAGTTCCAAGGATTATTCCCTCCTATTTTGGTATAATAGAACGATAAACGGTTAATTAGATTCTAACAGAGGACTGCAAGGGAAAGGAAGAGTTATGAAAACGACTTATGTAGTTGGTCATCGAAATCCGGATTCTGATTCGATTTGTTCAGCGATTGGTTATGCTTACTTGAAGAATAAATTGGGTGAACCTGCTGTTGCTGCAAGAGCCGGTTCTTTAAATGCCGAGACTCAATATATTCTCAATTATTTTAATGAACCTTGGCCGGAATTAATTAATGATTTCTATCCGCGCGCGAAGGATGTTATGGTGAGCAGTCCTTATCGAATTTTTCAGGAAGATACTCTCTGGAAATTAGGGCAATTGATGAAAGAAATGGATGTAAAATCAATTCCTGTTATTGATGAGAATGAAAAATTAGTTGGTATGGTATCGGTGGGTGATTTGGCGAAGCGCTTTTTTGATGAATTGGCTTCTCTTGATTTTTCGCAGACCGGGACGACATTTTTTGCGGTGTCTCAGGTTTTGCATGCTAATATTTTATGGGGAGAGAAATTTTTATATCGTACATTAGAAGGGCGATTGAAGGTCGCCGGTTCTAGTTTAGAAGTTATTTCGAGGGCTTTTAAAGAAGGCGATATTGTTTTGGTTGGAGATCGGGCTGATGTACATGGATTGTGCATTGATTTGGGCGTTAGTGCGATTATTTTGACGAGTTCCAGTCCAATTGCAGCGGCTGATTTAAAAAGGGCAGAGGAAAAAGGAATTCTTATTTTACAGTGCAATCACGATACTTATACTTGTGCTCGCCTTTTGAATCAGAGTATTCCTGTCAAATCTTTGATGCAACAAAAAATGGTGACTTTTTCGCCGGAAGAGCTGTTGGAAGAAATTAAA
>JGI996J12353_1000423_pt1 | contig 10419 bp, 8 predicted proteins | sample IntmicLarv5ML5BL_FD_12353 | JGI IMG/M metagenome (IMG submission 12353) | reverse complement strand
AAGAGCATGAGGATAATTTAAGCCGTTTGAATGTACTGATTTCAATGGTGGAGGAATATGTGCGAAAGAATTATATGCATGATATTTCCATGCAGGAGGCGGCTAAGACGATTCATTATTCAGAACCATATTTTTGTAAAATATTTAAACAGCAGTATGGTCAAAACTTTACGGCGTATTTAACGGAGTATCGAGTAGAAGAGGCTAAGAAGCTTTTAAAGCAGTTAAATGTTAGTGTGAAAGATGTGGGGGCAAAGGTAGGATATCTGGATTCTAGTTATTTTGCGAGGGTATTTAAACGATTAATTGGTATTAGTCCGTCAGAATATCGCCAGAATGTGTTAAAGGATTATAATAAAAATGGTTAAGAAATGGTGCTAATATTTATCACTTCGGAATAATAGAAACAGACTTGCTGTAAAACAGTATCTAAATTGAATTACTAAAATATTAAGAAAGTAGGTATCCAGATTGTCAGGAGATTTATTAAATCCTTTAGTCAGTGAAATTAAAAAAATCCTTGAAAAAGGCAGAAATAATGTAGCACAGGTAGTAAACAACGAGCTGATTATTTCCTATTGGAAAATTGGGGAGATTATTGTGCGGTATGAGCAAAATGATAGTATTCGAGCAGAATATGGAGAACAGACGCTAAAGCAGTTATCGAAAGAGCTTACTAAAGAATTTGGCAAAGGTTTTTCACGTTCTAATGTTTATAATATGCGACTATTTTATTTGACTTATGAAAAAATCCAGACGGTGTCTGGAAAATTGAGTTGGTCACATTATTGCGAACTATTAAGTCTTTCCGACAAGGATAAACGTAGCTTTTATGAAAAGGAGACGTTAAATTCAAAATGGTCGGTAAGAGAACTTAGGCGGCAAGTTAGTACATCCCTTTACGAGCGCTTGCTACTTTCAAAGAGTGATGTGAAGAAGCAAGAAATATTGGATTTAGCTGCCAAAGGAATTGAATTATCAAACCCTTCTAGTATGATAAAAGATCCATATGTGTTTGAATTTTTGGGTTTTCCAGAAGACAAACCTGTTATGGAAAGCGACTTAGAAAAGGCACTTGTAGAAAAGATAGAAAAATTTCTCTTAGAACTTGGCCGTGGATTTATGTTTGTTGGTACTCAGCAAAGAGTAACATTAAATAATAGCCACTATTATGTGGATATGGTTTTCTATAATAAGCCACTAAAATCCTATGTTCTTATTGAATTAAAGACAACGAAACTTGTGCCAGAGGCTGCGGGGCAGTTAAACATGTATTTGAATTATTATGAAAATGAAGTTAATGATGAGGGTGATAACAAACCTATTGGAATTATTTTGTGTACTGATAAGGATGCGTTAACTGTAGAATATGCACTTGGTGGGTTGTCAAATAATATATTTGCTTCAAAATATACCTATTATATACCAGACAAAGAGCGTCTTATCGCCGAACTTGAAAAAATAGTGGAAAAATGGCATGAATAAAATCAAGAAATAGGAGAGTTAGATGGAAATACCATACATTTTACATTCAACAAGGACACCAAAAGAGGGACATAAGAGCATCCATTGCTCTTATGTCCCTCTTTCGTATCTAACAAAATCTATAAAGTATCCTTGTAATCCTCGCCCCACTTCCGCATGGCATCTAGGACAGGTTTCAGACTCTTGCCTCCATCGCACGTAGGTGAGATGTTAAAACTCTTTGAGATATTCCAGTTAAAGACTTTCTCAATTCACCAAAACGTTTTGTTCCTGTGAGTAAATCATGAACGATTAAAATTTTCCACCCCTTCTTTTATATGCTGTCATTTTTTAGAAAGAAAAAGATAAAAATATCCTGTGTATGATAAAAATATCCGATATTTTTTTAACTTATCACCTTATATAATGATAGTTGCAAGTAAGAAAGCAGGAGAAAGGAGGTCGGATAATATGGCAGAGGAATTATTTCGCATGGAAGGAATCAGTAAAAGTTTTCCCGGCGTGAAAGCGCTTGATAATGTTTCAATGGATGTACATAAAGGTGAAGTACTGGGTTTAGTTGGTGAGAACGGTGCGGGAAAATCTACGCTTATGAAGATTTTATCAGGAGTGTATAAAGCCGATGAGGGAGCGATTTTTATTGAGGGACAGAAAGTGATAATAGATTCTGTTAGTAAGGCTCAAGCTTTGGGAGTAGGCATTATCATGCAGGAGTTAAATATGTGTGGGCACTTAAGTGTTGCAGATAATATTTTTATTGGAAGAGCTCATAAAAAGGGGTTGTTCATTGATGATAAGAGAATGCATGCAGAGGCGAAAAAAATCCTAGATGATTTGGGAATTGAATTATCCACCTATAGTCAGGTAAGTAAGTTGAGCGTAGCTCAGCAGCAGATGGTAGAAATAGCGAAGGCAATTAGTATTAATTCAAGAATATTGGTATTAGATGAGCCGACAGCGACATTAACGGAACGGGAGATTGAACAATTATTTGGCATTATCCGTCGATTACAGGAAAAAGGGGTGGGAATGGTATATATTTCACACCGCATGGCGGAATTGAATCAAATCTGTAAGAGAGTTACGATTATTCGTGATGGTCAATATATCGGAACCAAGTTGCTAAATGATGTGACAATGGATGAATTAGTTAATATGATTGTTGGTCGTTCTTTGGAAGATAAATATCCGAAGTATAAAAGAGAGATTGGCGAGGTTGTCCTAGAAGCAAAAAATGTTCGTCACGGGAAGCGGGTAAATGTAGAGCATTTTTATGTCCGAAAGGGTGAAATTTTAGGAATTGCGGGATTGGTTGGTGCTGGACGAACCGAATTAATGCGTTGTGTATTTGGTGCGGATCGAGCGGATAGCATGGAGTTAGTCATGAATGGAAAACCAATCAAGGTAAATTCTGTTATACAGGCAATTAAGCATGGCATTGGTTATGCTACTGAAGATAGAAAAAGAGATGGGTTAGCATTGGGATTAGATGTGAAATATAACACGAATATGGCACATTTAATGCAGCTTTCAAGGTTTGGTTTCATCAATGATAGGGCAGGAGCTGAGAATGCTGAAAAATATGTGAAACTATTGAGAACCAAAACACCGAGTATTCATCAGTTATGTAGAAATCTTTCAGGCGGTAATCAACAGAAAGTAGTGTTGGCGAAATGGTTATGTAATGATGTAAAGGTATTGATTGTAGACGAGCCTACACGTGGTATTGATGTAGGAGCGAAATATGAGGTATATGAATTGTTTAATCAATTAAGTAAGCAAGGAGTGGCTATTATTATGATTTCTTCAGAGCTTCCAGAAATATTGGGAATGAGTGACCGTGTGTTAGTTGTTCATCAAGGAGAAATTAACGGTGAGCTTGATGCGAAGAAAACAACACAGGAAGAGATTTTATATTTGGCAGCAGGCTACAATAAACTGGAAGGAAAAAAAGCGCCATCACTATCTTAGGTGTGAGCGAATAGAGAGGAAGAGAAAAGATGAATTCATTAAGTAAGTTGAATGTTGCAACTAGAAGGGCTATTTATTCATTCGGAATTTTATGCGGATTGTTTATTTTATTTTCGATTTTATCATTTGATAAATTTATTGCACCGATGAATTTACAAAATCTTTTGCAGCAGGTTGTTACATACACGATAATCGGTTGTGGATTATCATTTTGTTTAGTTTGTGGCGGTAATGATTTATCCGCAGGTGCATCTATGGCATTGTCAGGAATTATCGTTGTAAGTTTATTGGCAAAGGGATTACCATTAGGTGTCTGTATTGTACTCTGTCTTGGGATGGGGATTTTGACAGGTGTTATGAACGGATTTTTTATTGAAATATTAGGGGTAGTACCATTTGTCGCAACACTGGCGACCCAATGGGTGTATAGAGGAATGGCGAATGTACTTGTAAAAGGTGCTCCAATATATACAACAACAATTCCATCAAAGAGTGTACAGGAACAGTTTTATGTACTTGGTGGCGGACGTATTGGCGGAAATGGGCTTCCATACAGTGTTATTATCACATTTGTATACGCAGCAATTTTAGGTGTGGTACTGGCAAAAAGTAGAATTGGGAGACAGATTTATGCTTGCGGTTCTAACTTAGAAGCGGCGAAGTTATCAGGAATTAATGCGGTAAAAACACGTATGTTTGCATATTGTATCTCAGGCTTATCAGCGGCTATTTGCGGTATTTTAGTAGCATCTCGACTTTCAAGCGCACAGCCGACAGCAGGAAATGGCTATGAGATGGAAGCGATTGCGGCATCTGTATTAGGTGGTATTTCCATTTTAGGCGGAGAGGGAACCATTTTAAATACAATAATCGGAGCATTGATGATGGGTGTTATTCGAAATGGTTTAAATTTGAATGGTGTTAATTCATTTTGGCAACAGGTAATCGTAGGATTTATTCTTTTACTTGCGGTAGCGTCACAAACGGCAAGTAAGGGCGGAAACCTAGATAACATAAAACGTATTTTTATCAAAAAAAGATAGAAATCAAAAAAAGGAGGATATAAAATGAAAAAGGTAGTAGCATTATTATTAACGGGGATATTAGCAGTATCCGCACTTACTGGATGTAGTTCATCCGACAAAAAAGAAACAGAAGCGGCAAACACAGAAGCAGCGAATACAGAGGCGGCAAATACGGACACAACAGATAATTCAGAGAAAACAATATATGTTATTGTTAAGGTTCTTGGCAATCAGTATTGGAGTGTTCTACAAGCAGGTGCAGAACAAGCGGGTAAAGATTTAGGATGTAAAGTAGTGGTAGTTGGTACCGCATTGGAATCTGATATTGAGGGTCAATTAACACTGTTACAAAATGCTGTGTCAGCTCAGGCTGCTGGTATTGTAATTGCACCACTTGACAGTGTATCTCTTGATGCACCAATCACTGAAGCATATAACTCTGGAATTCCAATCGTATTGGTAGATACAGTAATCAGCAGTGATAACTATAGTGCAGCGTTATTGACAGATAATGTAGCGGCAGGCAGTACCGCAGCAGAAGAGCTTCTTGACCGTATGAAAGCATCAGGACTATCTGAAACAGAAGAAGCACAAGTTGCAATTCAAGCTGGTTCATCAGGTTCTCAGACAATCAATGATCGTTTACAAGGATTTAATGAATTTTGGGATGCAAATGCACCAGAAGCATGGGTTGTTTTAAATGATGACATCAAAATTAATGAGGGTGATATCAGTAAAGCAGTTGGTTTCTGTCAAGATTTCCTTACAACATATCCAAACCTTAAAGCAGTATTTGGCCCAAATAATGGTTCAACAGTTGGATTTGTTACTGGTTTGAAAGAAGCACAAAGAACAGATATTTCAATGGTAGGATTTGATTTTTCAGCAGAGATTGAAACTTTAATCCGTAGCGGTGAATATGATGTGGCTTCAGTAGTGCAACGTCAGTTCTTTATGGGATATGATGGTGTTGTGGCAGCTTTAGAATTAGCAAATGGTGGTACAGTAAGTGAAAAAACAGTTGATACTGGAGTAATTTTAGTAGATAATGAGAATGTAGATTCAGATGAAGTACAAAGTGTTATTAATCCATAAATAATAACTTTAATAGAACAATCAGTGCGCTTCCCTATTTTTAGGGGGGCGTATTGGTGTTTTCCAATGGAGAAGGGGAGAAGATGATATGAAAAAAAGACACACAGTCATAATTGGATTAAGCATTTTTTTTGCCTGTACTTTAATAGGATGCAAATATATGGAGCAGAGTACAAAAGTGGAGAAATCACCAGAGTATGTATTTACATATGCGGAAAATCAAGCGGAAGAGTATCCGACCACTCAGGCAGCATATTTATTCTCGGACTTGGTATTTGAGCGGTCAGAGGGAAGAATAAAAATAAATGTGTATGCAGATGGGCGATTGGGTGATGAACTCTCTATTATTGACCAGTTGCAGTATGGAGGAGTTGATTTTGCTCGAGTATCAATTATGACGATGGGTGAATTTGTTCCAAAGATGAATATTTTGCAGTTGCCTTATCTATATCAAGATAAGGAGCATATGTGGAAAGTATTAAATGGTGATATTGGAAAAGAGTTTATGGACTGTTTAATGGAGTATGATTTAATATCTCTATCTTGGTATGATGCGGGTACAAGGCACTTTTATACGAGTCAGAAAATTGATACTTTAGAGGATTTGCAAGGGAAACGCATTCGGGTAGCGAAGTCAGCATTTATGGAGAGGGTGGTATACTCTTTAGGGGCTATTCCGGTGCGAATGGATTATGCCGATATTTATTCTGCTCTTGAGCAAGGGAAAATAGATGGAGCGGAAAATAATTGGTCATCATATGAGGCTACGGAGCATTATAAGGTAGCCAGTTATATGTTATTGAATGGACATAATCGAATTCCAGAGTTGCAGTTGGCTTCTCAAGTTACATGGAACAAGCTATCGGAAGAGGATAAGCAGCTTATTAGGGAATGTGCGCGAGAATCTTCAGAGTATGAGCAGGAGCTTTGGGAAGAGCATGAAAAAGAGGCTAGAAGTAAGGCGGAAGCGGTTGGCGTGAAAACAGTGGAGTTAAGCGATGAAGAATTGCAACGTTTTCGAGAAGCAGTACAGCCAGTGTATGAGGAGTTTGGCATAGAGTATCGAGAGTTGATAGAGAAAATTATTGAAGTGGGTAGAGAATGATAAAGGGACTTTTTAGGGTATGCAAATAAGAGCAATGACTTTTTCCAAATTATTGTATGCTTCTAAAGGAAAGTATTATCGGAGGGTCAAAACTTGGCTGGTGAATATGAATGATGAAGAGTGATTTTTCTAACACCATTGCCGCAAATAGAGTTTGTCTTGGTCATCTTGGCAAATACCAAGATATCGTCTAGTAATGGCAAGGGAAGAATGGTTGAAGATATCCATAATGACCGCCAGAGATTCCTTGTTTTTCCATGCATGGTAGCCAAAGGTTTTTCTAAGGGAATGACAGCTAACATGGGTACATAGTTTTATGGCTTCAGATGCACTACGGATAATGCGATAAGCCTGTATACGGGAAATGGCTTTACCAGTTTTTCGTTGGGATAGAAAGAGTGGTTCTTTAGGAGCAGGATTTTGTGTTTTAAAGTATAGGTGAAGTGCTTGTATGACTTGTCTATTTAAAGCGATGGTTTTGGACTTGCCAGTCTTTTTTTCAACAAGGGTAATGTGTTTGTTATATGTATTGGTGTCAAAGTTATATACATCACTCCATGTCAAACGCAGAATATCACTGATACGAAGTGCGGTATGCAATCCTGTAATGATGAGCAGGTTGTTGCGGAATTGCCCTAGTTGTTGATAATATTTAGAGATGGCTTGAATGTCTTTTTTGTTTCTAATTGGTTCAACTGTTTTCATAAAATGATATCTCCTATAGATTATTTTTGGATTTAGTATAGCAGATATGAAAGGAAAGTGGAAAGACAAAAAGAAGTAACACAATGTAGTTGTGTTACTTCTTTTTGTTTATGTCAGTATATCACAACAAAGTGATTTTAGGAAGCTTTTTTGAATATTTTATGGAAATAAATATGGAGATAGGAAGATTTATTTTTGGCTCAAAGTAGTAAAAGCAAGTAAATCCATAGGAAACATCTCTTTTCAGAAGTAACACAACTACATAGTGTTACTTGAAAAAATTAATCTATTATATTAGGAGGAAATAGGATGTTGAAGAGGAGTATTCAGAAGTTTGTAATAACTATATTAGTAAATTTTATGCTGGTGGGGTCAATAGTATCGAATGCAATGGAAGCACAGATGGAAGTGTTAACATTTGTAGAAGAAATTGAATGGCGTGAAGTGGTAATTGTACTAGGTGATGTTTATGGTGTAGTGAATGAAGTAGGTGAATATTTGTGTGGATATGATGATGAGGGAAATTTCAAAAGTACATCTGACATAAACGAAAGGTGGCTAATGTGGGGGGTAAATTATCGTTATTATCCTGTAGGGCAAACCTTTTATGTTGAAAGAATAGAAGATGGTTATAGAATACCGTTTACTGCGGAAACTGGTTTTGTGAATGCAGAATTACTTATGCCGCCATTGGGAGAGATGGAAATCGAAACGGATTCGCTTACAGAGACAGAAATCGAAACCAATATAGAGACAGAAAGTGTAACAGAAATGGAAACAGAAACGCCCATAGAGACAGAAATCGAAACGGATACAGAATTAGAAAGTGAGACCAAAATTAATACAGAAGTAGAGAGCGCATCAGAAACAGAAATTAAGTCAGAATTAGAAATTAAACTAGAATCAGAAAGTAATACCGAAAAAACTTCTCAAACAAGTAGTAATTCATCTGTACCTAAAACAGGGGATACAACAACAATAGGCTATTTATTAGGAATGTTAATCAGTTCATTTGGAGTAGTATTATTCATGAACAAAAGAATCAAAAATAAAGTGAATCAAAAATAATCAAAAGAATGAGCATTACAAGTGAATAAAAAGGGTCCTCCTAGATAATTTAAGCTATTTTATCTAGGAGGACTTTTTAAATTAGTTTATATATTTATACTGATACAACATCATCAAAAATTCATTTCGGTATCCATATTCATCAACACCAATTCCAGCCTTGGCATCGGCTATGATGGAATCAAGCTCGAGGTCTTCGGAATACGGAGAATCTCGCAGTAATTCACAAAAACGAGCAACCGCAGAGGCGAAACGAAAATCATTTGAATTTGCGAAAGAAATTTCAGCAGTATTCATTTGTTCAACAACTGTGGTAACAGGAAAGGTAACAAGCTGGCTTTTGCTGTCGTTTGGTTCTTTATAACGAATATTCACTTGAAAGAGTATTGGCAGGCCATTGTGGAAATCAGCGGGATTAACCTCAATGATTCCGGGTTTTAATTTTAACTCAACTAAAGTAATAACATCAGTACCCATTCCAATTTCACCGGCATCTTTTTGGTCATTGTCAAAATCTTCATTGGCCATAGCCATGTGTTCATAACCAATTAAGCGATAGCTCTCCACGTAGTCAGAGTTAAATTCTAATTGGGCTTTCACATCATCCGCAATGGTATATAGAGTAGACCCCATTTCAGTTACTAATACTTTTTGAGCCGTGGAAACGGAATCTATATAGGAATAGTTGCCATTGCCATTTTTAGCCAGCGTTTCCATAATATCATCTCTTAAATTACCGGTACCAAATCCCATAACACTTAAATAGATACCTTGTTCTTTTTTTGCAAGAACGAGTTCTTCTAATTCTTCGGTTGTAGAAACACCAACATTAAAGTCGCCGTCAGTAGCTAAGATGATTCGATTATTTCCATTTTCAATATAATTCTTTTCAGAAAGCTTGTAGGCGGTCATAATGCCATCACTGCCAGCAGTAGAACCTCGTGCGGTTAGATTATCTAGGGCATTCATAATAATTTCTTTATTTGCAGCATTTACGCTATCAAGAACGACTTCAGAAGAACCGGCATATGTGACAATAGAAATTGTATCATTTTCTGAAAGCGAATCGACTAAAAGGCTAAAGGCGGATTTTAGCAGGGGAAGTTTATCTGGTGAATCCATTGAACCAGAAGTGTCAATTAAAAAGGTGAGATTACTATAGGGTAAAGTGGTAGTGTCAATCTCTTGTGTTTTGACCCTAACAAAAGCAAGATAATTATTAAAGTCAAAAGGAGAGTATCCAATCTCTGTATAGATGGAAAAAGGGCTATCTGTATGAATGACATCTTTCTCATAACTGAAATAATTCAATAATTCTTCGGTTCTAACGGCATCTGCTGGTGGTATAGAACCATTAGTAATATATCGTTTAACATTGCTATAGGCGGCAGTTCCGGTTTTTAACGAAAAAGTAACGGCAGACTCTTTAGCAGTATCCGTAAATGAATTTTGATTTATTGCTAAATATGTTTCGCCGGCAGGGGGGAAATAAGAAGCCATTTGTGGTTCCTCAGGGTAATAATAGGTTAAAGTAGTAGAGTTTAAAATAGTAGTATCTTTGTCCTCATACTCTGGAGCGTTTTCATGACCAGTATCACCATCATTTGTGATATCAATCGGATAGTTATTAGTGGTAACAGGTTCTTTTAATATGGGATTTAGTTCATCAGAGATATTTTTCTGACATCCGTTTAAAATAAAACATAGTATTAATAGTGCCAAGATAAGAGATTTCCTTTTCATAATATTCCTCCATTTTTATAAAATTATTTTATATATATAAATAAACGGAAGAAAATTTTGTTTTACTACAAAAAAGTTTTTAAAGGAGAGAAATGGACAGAAAACATATAAACAATAGAGAAAAAAGATAAGTATTAAATAGAGCATTGGAGTGGTAATAGTTCACCTTTTTGTGTCGCTAGACATAATAGCCGAGGAAGTAGAATATGTTAAATTAAGAAA